>Ga0224496_10002928_pt1 | contig 10008 bp, 9 predicted proteins | sample SF_Jul11_sed_USG_2_FD_168127 | JGI IMG/M metagenome (GOLD analysis project Ga0224496, IMG submission 168127) | Sediment microbial communities from San Francisco Bay, California, United States - SF_Jul11_sed_USGS_8_1 | ecosystem: Environmental > Aquatic > Marine > Sediment | place: USA... | reverse complement strand
AAGTTTCTCTGGTCGCCGTTGTTTGACCGTTTCACGCCCTGGCTCCTGGGTCGGCGCCGCGGCTGGCTGGTGGGAACACAGTTCGTGCTCGCCGCTGCGCTCTATGGGCTGAGCCTGGCGCAGCCCGCAATCGGGAATCTGCTGTGGATTTCGGCCGCGGCGTTGCTGGTGGCTTTTTTTTCCGCTTCGCAGGACATCGTCATCGACGCCTATCGTCGCGAGAGCCTGGCCGATGACGAGCTCGGTCTGGGTTCGGCACTGTACGTGAACGGCTACCGCGTCGGGATGTTGCTGGCGGGGGCCGGGGGACTGATCCTCGCGGACCTATTCTCGTTTCGCGCGATGTATCAGCTGATGGCCGCGGTGATGGTGCTGTGCACGGTGGTGACAGCGCTCGCGCCGGAGCCGCCACTGCCCGAGGGCCGGCCGACGACCCTAGTCGAGGCCGTGTTGCTGCCGTTCCGCGACTATTTTACCCGCGATGGCGCGTGGCTCATGCTCGCGTTCATCCTGCTCTACAAACTGGGTGATACGATGGCCTCGGCCATCACTACCCCGTTCTACCTCGATCTGGGCTACAGCAAGACCGAGATCGGCACGGTGGTGAAGCTCTTCGGTTTCTGGGCGACGATCGTTGGCGGCACGCTTGGCGGCATCTGGATCCTGCGCATTGGGATGAGCCGGGCGCTGTGGATCTTCGGCCTGGGCCAGATGCTCTCGACGTTTGGCTTCGTGGTGCTGGCGAGTGTCACGCCCACGCTGTTCGCGCTGGCGGCCGTCGTCACGGTGGAGAACTTCACCGCCGGGCTGGGAACCGCCGCATTCGTCGGATTCATGGCCGGGCTAACCGACCGCCGGTTCACCGCCACGCAATACGCGCTGCTCTCCAGCCTGATGGGCGTGCCGCGGGTTCTCGCGTCCGCGCCGACCGGATGGATCGCGGAATGGCTTGGCTGGCCGGGCTTTTTCCTGCTCTGCACCCTGATTGCGATCCCCGGCCTCATTCTGCTGCGCTGGATCATCCGCCTTGCCGGTCGTGGCGCCCGCGGCTAGCTGCTGCCAAAGTGATACACGGCCAGCGCGCCGAGCAAATTAGTCCAGAGGCCGACAGACCGGCCGTTGGTGAGCACCTTGCGCTCGAGCACGCGAATGCCGCGCTCGCGGCAGAACCGCTCAAAATCCGCGATCGTGCACAGGTGCACGTTCGGGGTGTCGAACCATTGATAGGGCAGGTTTTCCGAGACCGGCATGCGGCCGCCCGCGACCTGCAGCCGGTTTTTCCAGTAGCCGAAATTTGGAAACGTGACAATGCCTTCGACGCCGACCCGCAGCATTTCCCGGATGATGCGCTCGCTGTGCCGGACCGTTTGCAGCGTCTGCGACAGGAGCACGTAGTCGAACGAGTTGTCGACGAAGTCCGACAGGCCGCGCTCGAGGTCGCTCTGCACCACGTTGATGCCGTTCCTCACGCACGCGAGGATGCTCGCGTCGTCGATCTCCACGCCCAGGCCTGAGGCCGAGCGCTCCTGCTTGAGATACCTGAGAAGCGATCCGTCGCCGCAGCCCAGATCGAGCACGCGCGAGCCGCGGCGCACCCAGGCGGCGATGGCAGCGAAATCGGCACGCTGCTGGGCGTAGCCGGTGCTCATGCGCCGACCTCGGCCCCGATGCGGTCGAAATAGGCGGCGACGAGCCGGTGATAGCGTGCGTCGTCGAGAAGAAACGCGTCATGTCCGTGGGGAGCGTCGATCTCCGCGTACGTCACGTCGCAGCGGTTGTCGAGCAGCGCTTTCACGATTTCGCGCGAACGCTCGGGCGAGAAACGCCAGTCGGTCGTGAAGGAGATGACCAGAAACGCCGCCTTGGCCGGCGCGAGCGCGAGCGTGAGATCGCCGCCGTGTTTGAGGGCCGGATCGAAGTAATCGAGCACCTTGGTGATGCGCAGATAAGTGTTGGCGTCGAACCCCTCGGAGAACTTGTCTGCCTGGTAGCGCAGGTAGGACTCGATCTGGAATTCGGTGTCGAAAGAATAAAGCAGCCGGCCGTGCTTGAGATGGCGGCCGAATTTGGCCGCCATCTCGTCGTCGGACAGATAGGTGATGTGGCCGACCATGCGCGCCACGCGCAGCCCGCGGTTGGGACGCGTGCCGTGAGCGTAGTAGTCGCCGCCGTGAAAATCGGGGTCGGTGATGATCGCTTGGCGCGCCACCTCGTTGAACGCGATGTTCTGCGCCGACAGGCTTGGCGTGCAGGCGATGACCAGCGCATGGCCGATCCGCTCGGGGAACTGCAGGGACCACGAGAGCGCCTGCATCGCACCCAGGCTGCCGCCCATGACCGCGGCAAAGCGCTCGATTCGGAGCCGCTCGGCGAGCTGTGCCTGGGTTGCAACCCAGTCTTCGACCGTGACCACCGGGAACTCGCCGCCCCACGGCTTTCCGGTCGCGGGATTTACCGTCGCAGGTCCCGTCGAGCCATGGCAGCCTCCTAGGTTATTTACGCCGATAACGAAGAAACGGTTGGTGTCGACCGGCTTACCCGGCCCGATCATGTTGTCCCACCAGCCAACGTTGGCGGGGTCATTGGCGTAGGTCCCGGCCACGTGGTGCGAGGCGTTCAGCGCGTGGCACACCAAAACGGCATTGGAGCGCGCCGCGTTGAGGTCACCGTAAGTCTCGTACACGAGCTCGTACTGGTCGAGCACGGCGCCGCTGGCGAGCGTGATCGGCTCGGAGAACTTCTCCGCTCGCGGCGTCACCGCGCCCACGGAATTTTTCGCGTTCCTGTCCATGAAAGAAAAAAGCCCGGGAAGCTTGCGCGTCCCGGGCTTTGAGAATCGTCGAATATCTCTTTAGCCGGATTTATTACGCGCCCGCAAGCTGATCTCAAATCGGCGCGACAACTAACGCAGCGAAAGTTACGCTACCGCGGTCGGGTTGTCAACTCGAGGCCGCGGGGTGAGACAAGCCGGGCGATGGGTCTCATGACGCAGCGGCACCGTAGGCTGGCGTGAACACATGCTTTTGCGATGGCTGAATACGCTCATCTCCGGAGCGGGGTGTGGTGGGACGATCCCTGCGAGGAAAACAGCGTGCTGTGCCTCGTGCGCGACACCGGGCAATCGATCATTCTCACGGCACGCGGGGAACGGCGTGAGGCGCAAGCAGCGCGCAGTACGCAGCAGCTTCCTAGACGCGCCAAGTCCAAGGCACCTGTGGCTGCCCCTATGCGTTTAGCCGTTCGAGCAGGGCGTGCAGTTTCTCAGGGTCCTCCGTGCGCAGCATTTTCTGCGCGAGGGGCTTGATCGCCGACAGGTTCGATTTGAGCACCTGCTGCTTCACGTCGAGCAGGTGCGCAGAATGCATCGAGTACTGCCGCAACCCCAGCCCGAGCAGCAGTCGTGTCATGGTCACGTCCCCCGCCATCTCCCCGCACAGGGCGACGGGGACCTTGGCTTTCGCGCCGGTCTTGAACACGTGCGCCAGCAGGTGCAGTACTGCCGGGTGCAGTGGGTCGTAGAGGTGGGAAACGGTATCGTCGGTTCGGTCCACGGCGAGCGTGTACTGGATGAGGTCGTTGGTGCCGATAGAGAGGAAGTCGAGCTTGCGCGTGAACAGGCCCAGCGCAAGGGCTGCGGCAGGCACTTCGATCATGCCGCCCACTTTCACCGCCGGGTCATAGCGCTCACCCTCGTCGTCGAGGCTCTGCTTTGCCCGCTCGATCAGCGCCAGCGCCTGTCCCACCTCGGCTGCGTTCATGAGCATCGGGATCAGGATGTTGACCTTGCCGTGGGCCGACGCGCGGAGCATCGCGCGCAACTGAATCAGGAAGCGCTTTGGCTCGGTGAGGCACAAGCGAATCGCGCGCAGGCCGAGCGCGGGGTTGGCGGTAATGCGCTGTATCTCCCGGGCATTCTTGTCGGCGCCGAGGTCGTAGGTGCGAATCGTCACCGGCCGCCCGTCCATTTCATGCGCGACCTTGCGGTATGCCTCGAACTGCTCATCCTCGTCCGGCAGCCCGTCACGGTTCAAGAAGAGGAACTCGGTGCGAAAGAGACCGATTCCGGTCGCCCCGTTCTCCAGCGCGATCGCCACGTCCTCCGGCAGCTCGATGTTGGCGTGGAGCTCGACTTGAGTGCCGTCGGGCGTGATCGCGCGGGTGTCGCGCAACCGCTTCAGCTTCTTCCGCTCAAGGTCGAACTCATGCTGCCGGAGCTGGTACTCGCCGAGCGCCTGCGGGTCTGGATCGATGATCACGACGCCCTGGGTGCCGTCGACGATCAGCAGCTCGTTCTCACGGACCAACTGACGCGCGTTGTGCAACGCGACGATCGAGGGGATGTTGAGGCTGCGCGCGACGACGGCGGTGTGGGACGTCGTGCCGCCGACGTCGGTGATGAAGCTCGCGAAGTGGTGCTGCTTGAACTGCACGACGTCCGCCGGCGACAGATCGTGCGCGACGAGTATCAGGCTATGCTCGGCATCCGCCGGGGGCGGATTGTAGCCAGGCTGGCCGGAGAGCGTCTTCAGCACACGCTCAACGACCTGGAAGACATCGGCCTTGCGCTCGCGCAGGTAGCCGTCCTCGATCTCGTCGAACTGGGCGAGCAGCGCGTCCATCTGCACCTTCAGCGCCCATTCCGCATTGCACTTCTCGGTCTGAATGATCGTGCGCGGTGTCGTGGACAGCGTTGCGTCGTCGAGGATCATGAGGTGGAGGTTGATGAAGGCGGTGAATTCGGCGGGTGCGGTCGCCGGCACACTCGCGCGCAGCTGCTCCAACTCGGTGTGCACCGCCCGCACTGCGCCATCGAAGCGGGCGACTTCCTCGTCGATCTGGTCCGCCGGCAGGGTGTAGTGTCCCACCTCGAGCTTGGCATGCGACACGAGATGCGCGTGACCGATTGCGATGCCGCCTGAGACAGCAATGCCGTGGATGGTGAAACTCATGCGCTTTGGCGGGGAGGTGTGAGGTTCGAAGTGTAAGGTGTAGTTTATCCGCGGCGTACGCCGCGCGCGAGGGCGCTAAGGCCTCACGCCTTACCCTTGACGCCGTACGGGCTTTATTCTATTCGTCTTCGCCGAAGCGTTCTGCGATCAGCTGCTCCAGGGTCTGCATCGCTGCTTCCTCATCCGGCCCGCTCGTCTCGACTACAACCTTCGAGCCCTTGGCGGCGGCAAGCATCATCACCCCCATGATGCTCTTGGCATTGACGCGCCTGCCGTTGCGACTGACCCACACTTCGCTCTTGAAGTTGCCGGCGACCTGCGTGAGCTTGGCCGAGGCCCGGGCATGCAGCCCGAGCTTGTTGATGATCTCAACTTCCCGTTGCAGCATTCTGAACGGCCGCGAGCGCAGCGGGGACGCGGACTACGCCCTCACAGCCGCCGCTAACGGCCTTATTGACGATGGTGGCGAGCGCTTTGTCGCGATAAGTGAGTGCCCGCACCAGCATTGGCAGGTTGAGGCCGGCAACCGCCTCGACTTTGCCGGGGACCACCAGTTTCGCGGCAATATTGGAAGGGGAGCCGCCGTACATGTCGGTGAGAATCAGCACCCCAGCACCGCTGTCGAGCTCCTTCACCATGGCGCGCGCCTGCGGCACCATCAGTAGCGGGTCGTCCTGCGCCGTCACGCCCAGCTGCCGGAGCCGCGCCGGGCGCTTGTTGAGCATATGGCTGGCACAGTGGATGAGGCTTTCGCCGAGGGTGCCGTGGGTGATGATGAGGATGCCGATCATGTTGGTTCGCGCGCCGCGCAGCAATATAAGCGGATGACATTCTACGCTCTTGCGCTGCACAAATCACCAGTGGTCAAGTATTTGTTACAAATGAAAAAAATGCTGTTTTGGCCATCCTTACGCCACCAAGAGGGACGCGCGAGCACAACGGAAATGCGCGCACCGAAGGGATCACATGATAGCCCGCTGCGAAACCGCGCCCAGTGGAAAAATACCAGCGGGAAATGGGCAAAGACCTTTGACTGTCCAAGGTTATTGGGGCGCAGCGCATGCAACAGTGGGATTCCCTCCACCCGTCTCGCGCCCGGGGGTTCACTCGATTCGGGAAAGCGTTTTTTCCAGGGCGTCAATCATCATGCCGGCGACGTTGAAGCCGGTCTGCTCCGCGATTTCCTGGAAGCAGGTCGGGCTGGTGACGTTGACCTCGGTCAGGTAGTCCCCGATTATATCGAGCCCGACCAGCAGCAAACCCGCGCGCGCGAGCGGCGGACCCATGATGGCGGCGATCTCACGGTCGCGGACGGAGAGCTCGCGCGCGACGCCCCTGGCGCCCACCGCCAGGTTGCCACGGGTCTCGCCCGCCTTGGGGATGCGCGCGAGGGAATACGGCACGGCCTCGCCGCCGATCAGCAGCACCCGCTTATCGCCATCCGAGATCTCGGGAATGAAGCGCTGCGCCATGACACTGCGACGGCCGTTGTGAGTTAGCGTCTCGATGATGACATTGACGTTGTGGTCTTTGGCGTGCACGCGGAACACGCCGACGCCACCCATGCCGTCGAGCGGTTTGAGAATGATGTCGCCGTGCTCGCCGAGAAACTCGCGGATGATGGCGTCGCTGCGCGTGACCAACGAAGGCGCGGTCAGCTCGGCGAACCGTGCGATCGCCATCTTCTCGTTGTAGTCCCGGATGGCACGCGGCCGATTGAACACGCGCGCGCCCTGCATTTCGGCCAGTTCCAGCAGATACGTGCTGTAGACGTATTCCATGTCAAACGGCGGATCCTTGCGCATTAGCACCGCGTCGAACTCTGCAAGCGGGCTGGCAGCCGACGCATCCGCCCGGTACCACGCCTTTTTCTCGCCCGTGAGATGCAGCCGCCGCGCCCGGCCCGAGACCACGCCATCCCGCCAAACGAGATCCTGTTGCTCCATCGCGTAGAGCGCGTAGCCGCGCGCAGCTGCCTCGCGCATCATAGCGAAGGTTGTGTCCTTGTAGGTCTGGAAGCTGTCGAGCGGATCGGCGATGAAGGCAAGTTTCATGGATGGTGCGGGCTGCGCGGCCGCTTGGAATAGGGCTCTTCGGTGAGCCGCCATTGTAGCGGATGCCCGTAGTCGCCGCCGAAGGACGACGCGTACACGAAAAGCGGGCGCCCGCAGGCGCCCGCTTTTTGCGATCGAGTGGAAATCCTACGTATTGTAAGCCGTCTCACCGTGGTCGGCGATGTCCAGACCTTCGGTCTCCTCTTCGTCGGATACGCGTAGACCGATGATCGCGTCGACCAGCTTGAGTAGTACGAAACTGACGATGCCGGTGTAGACGAGCGTAAAGGCGACGGCGACGGCTTGGGTCCAGACCTGGCCGCCCATCGACACGCCGTCGGCGTACCCTACGCCGCCGAACGTCGTCGAGGAGAGGAAGCCGATGCCGATCGCGCCGACAATGCCGGCCACGCCGTGCACGCCGAATACGTCGAGCGAGTCGTCGTAGCCCAGCGCCCGCTTGAGGCTGGTCACGGCCCAGAAGGAGATGACGCCCGCCGCGATGCCGAGGATGATCGAGCCCATCGGGCCCGCGTTGCCGCATGCCGGGGTGATAGCCACGAGGCCTGCAATCGCGCCGGTGGCAATACCGAGCAGGCTCGGCTTGCCCTTACCCATCCACTCGACGAACATCCAGGCGAGTGCCGCGGCCGCGGTGGCGAGAGTGGTGTTGATCATCGCCAGACCGGCCATGCCGTTGGCCGCGACCGCGCTGCCGGCGTTGAAGCCGTACCAGCCTACCCACAGCAGCGATGCGCCGATCAGCGTGAGCGAGAGGTTGTGCGGCGGCATGGCGAGCGTGCCGTAGCCCTTGCGTTTACCCAGCGCGATCGCACACATGAGACCGGCGATACCGGCGTTGATGTGGACCACCGTGCCGCCGGCAAAGTCGATTGCCCCCATGGCACCGATCCAGCCGCCGCCCCATACCATGTGCGCGATCGGCACGTAGCACAGGGTCAGCCACGCCGCCATGAACAGCATGACCGCCGAGAACTTCATGCGCTCGGCGTAGGCGCCGACGATGAGCGCCGGAGTGATCGCGGCGAACGTCAACTGGAAGTTCGCAAACACGAACTCGGGGATGGTGTCCTTCAGCGTATCGGGCTTGATGCCGGACAGGAAAAGCTTGTCCAGACCACCGATGAACTTGCCCTCGCCGCTGAATGCCAGGCTGTATCCGTAGACCGCCCACAAGATTGCCATCAGGCTGAATATGGCGAAGACCTGCATTAGCACCGACAGCGCGTTCTTGGTGCGCACCATGCCGGCGTAGAACAGCGCCAGACCCGGGATCACCATCAGTGTGACGAGCACAGTGGAAACCAGCATCCAGCTCGTGTCGCCGGTATCGAGCTTCTTTGCCGCGGGTGTTGGCGCGGCCGCCGGGGCGGCTGCGGGTTCAGCGGCCGGTGCCGCGGCGGGCGCCGCCATAACCGCCGGCTCGGCGGGCTTGTCCTGGGCGTGGGCCGGCAGCCCCGCCAGAAACAGTGCGCCGAACAGCGCGAGGATCGCAGAAAGTTTCTTCATGAAATGTGCCCCTTATAGCGCTTCCGCGCCGGTCTCTCCGGTGCGGATGCGAATGACTTGCTCGAGTTCGAAGACGAAGATCTTGCCGTCGCCGATTTTGCCGGTGTTGGCGGATTTCTCGATCGCCTCGATCACCTGCTCGAGGATCTCGCTCTTGATTGCGGCCTCGATCTTGACCTTGGGCAGGAAGTCCACCACGTATTCTGCACCGCGATAGAGCTCGGTATGTCCCTTCTGCCGCCCGAAGCCCTTGACCTCGGTGACGGTGATGCCTGTGACGCCGATGGCCGACAGCGCTTCACGCACCTCGTCAAGCTTGAACGGCTTGATGATTGCAGTAACCAGTTTCATTGCATTTCCCCGTGTGAAGGGGGCAGAGATGACCTGCCCCATGCGCCGTTCTTCCTAGAAAGTCTTCGAGACGAAGACGGTGAAGGTGTCCTTGCCGACGAACCGGTTGTCCGACGCGTTGGTGTAGAACGCTTTCTGTGCCGCGGTCATGTCGGTACCACTGAAGAAGCCGCCAACGGTGAAATCCTTCGGCAGGCTGTAGGTGGCACCGATCTTCCAATCGTCGTACGAGGCGACAGAATCGTTGGAAACACCGCCGATGTTGCCCTTGAACTCCTGTTTGCCGTAATGCGCCACGAGGTTCAGCTTGTCGGTGACCGGGAAAGTCGCGGACAAGTCGAGGTACCACGTGCCGTCGCTATTGGCCACGCCGAAAGTCTTGTTGTCAATGCTGTAGGAATACTTGGCGCTGAGCCATTTCCAAGTGAGCGCGCCGTACAGTTCGAGCGTATCGGCCTTGATGGAGCCGGGGGCGACCACGACGCTGTGGGTGCCGGGGTAATAGTAGTAGAGCAGGCCCACGTCGTAACCGAAGTCAGTTTTGCCGATCGTGTTCCGAAAACCACCGTAGAAGTCGATCTCCAGGCTCGAACTGCTATAGCCGGTCACGGCCGACGAGTCGGTAAGCCAGCTAATGTTCGAGGCCCAAGTGCCGGCGTACAAACCGCTCGCGTGCACATAATCGAATCCGCCCTGGAGCGCGGGATCCTTGTTGGTCTGGGTGAGTCCACGAAAGATGTACTGGCTGTAGAGCCCGACGTTGCCGGTGAGCGAGTGCGGGGACGAGCCTTGCGCCGCCACAAAACCCGGCGTGAGTGCCGCCGCCAGGACGCCTGCAGTGAGTGCTTGCTTCAACATGGTTTTTCCTTTCCGTTAACGAAGTCGCAGTTCGACGGCGGCTTGATCAGCATGTACCATGCCAGATAAATACATATATATAAACAAAGTGTTACGTATGTTATGCAGCACTAGATTCGCCACGCCGCACCAACTTGAGGCAAGGCTAAATCGCACTGCACCAGAACGGTGCGCAATGAATCGGCAATGTGACCTGATAAACTCGACCGCGGAGGTTACGTATGCGCGATCAGAAGCTTCTCGACGAACTAAACCAACGAATCCGG
>Ga0224496_10002926_pt1 | contig 10009 bp, 10 predicted proteins | sample SF_Jul11_sed_USG_2_FD_168127 | JGI IMG/M metagenome (GOLD analysis project Ga0224496, IMG submission 168127) | Sediment microbial communities from San Francisco Bay, California, United States - SF_Jul11_sed_USGS_8_1 | ecosystem: Environmental > Aquatic > Marine > Sediment | place: USA... | reverse complement strand
GCCTTACCCCGCTTCTTGAACATCAGATCGATGTAGGTTGTGAAGAGATGCTTGGTGCGATCCTGTGGGGTCTCGCGCCCTGCCAGGTTCTCCGCCCCGTAGCCCCGATAGGCGAGGCACATCAGGTTGAGCATCAGCGGGGAGCGGGCGAGTTCCTGAAGGACGCTATCTTGTCGCAATGCGGTTCGCAGTCCGGCCAGCTCGGCGCCCGCTTCCTCGACGTACGAGTTGATCTGTGCGTCGGTCAGGGGTCGGAGGCAAATGGCCCCGTTCAGCGTCAGCTTGACCGTCAACTCTTCGTACTGTTCCAGGCGGCAGCACACGACTATGCCGGGTAGCCCGGTCTCCTTGCCATACCGGTTGATGGCTTCAACGCAAGCCGCCCGATGCTCTCCCTTGACCTCATCCAAACCGTCGAGGAGCAGGAGCAGCCGTTGGTGCTCCAGCCACTCTTTGCCGATTTTCTTGGGGATCTGATACTTGTCGCTCAGTTCATCGACCAACCAGGTATCCAACGACTGCTTCGGGTCGACCCACGAGGACAGGTGAAAAACTACGGGAATGGGCTGGGCGGGATTTCTTTCGGCGCGCGTCAGAAGTTCGCGGACCAGCGTGAGCAGGGTCGTGGTTTTGCCAGAACCCGGCTGACCCAGAATGAGGACGGAGCGCTCTACGTCGTCAAAGACATCGGAAATGCTCTTTCCCGAAGCGACGGCCTTGGTGCCTTCGAAGGGGAGCTCGAGCACGGCCTCCCAGGGATTTCCCACCGCCTCTGGCTGCGTGTCTTTGCCGAGCTCGAGCAGGCCGGCACGTCGGATCGTATTGTCCAGAACTCCTTCAACCCAAAAGTGCTTAACCTTGCCGAGCAGGATCTTCAAATCGCGCTGTTCCCCTGTTTCGAGGGGTGTGGGTTGGTAACTGACGTTGAGTTCTCTCAGCTCCCGGACTTTTTGGGTCTGCCAACGGGCGGCATCTTGTTTGACGCCCTCGCGCAATTCCTCAGGCGTGTTGAACCACCGGGGGGTGAGCCCCGTCTCCACCTTGCCGATTTGATCCAAAAACGCTTGTAATTTCGGATCCCGCTGATCGTCGATGCCCGCCCGCTTTTCGTAAATCAGACGGTCTTTGTTCCGTTCCGTCGCGTAATTGAACTCGTCGATGGTGTAGTCGCCATAGTCCCGCCAGAAAAGCCCGATGTACAGGTCAGCGGCATCAAGTTCTTGCTTGTACGTCTGCTGAATACCCTGTGGACGCGCCCCGGCGTCCTCCTCGAACACCCAACCATCTATGTTGAGCTCATTCAGGGCAGCCTTTATGGCCGCGCGTTCTGGCGCAAGCTCCTGCATCCTTGAGCTGACGAATACGCGTAGGCGTTCATAGATCATGCTGGTATGCTCCTCGACATTCGTCGCTCTCCGGATAGTTCATACGATCCGCCGCACCTATCTGCCGTCGTCGAAACAGGCAGACGAAAAAGGCGATCAGACAGCGGGTATCGGGTAATGCATCGACGGATACATTCGCGAACGCATGCGCGCGCAAAGCGGTGAGCTCTGGCTGGGATAAACGCGCCGTGAACTGGCCCAAGGTGGCCGATCGCGGGTATTCCGTGGACTCGTTCATCATCAATCGTGGCCTCTGCCCAGTGTCTCCGCAACCGGGTTCGCCATTCGCAGGCCCAAGCGGTCTGCCTACTTCCGGTTCTGCGGATATTCGGCAGCGACCTCTTCGGTGCGTCGCAAGAAGATCTTCTTCCAAAGCTCGGAGGCCGTCCAGTTGCCCGCGCGCATGAACTGGACGTGGGGCCACCCCTCGTCGTAGCGTTTGAGGTCGGCAAAACACTTGGCCAAAGCGAGCCGATTCGACGCCCTCTCCGGCTGAAAGCGTACGGCTTCCAGCATATGCCATAGGGCTTTCTCTTTATCCCCATTGCCGAGGGGCCAGGGCATGCCGTATAGGAAAGCGAGCCTTCGGTCGGGTCCGCCTCCCTCGATGGCGGGAATCAAACGCCGCGCTTCTTCGAGCGCCTTGATCAGATCGCCGAGGAGGAAAAGGGCCTTGAAGCGGTGAACTTCGGCGTAGGCAGCGCCGATGGTGGCCCAGTAATACACGACTTCCGCCTTATGGGGAAACTTGGCCAGGGCCGTCTCCGCCACGGCATAGCCCTGATCGGCGGCCCACTCCTGCTTGGAACGGTCCCGTTCGGTGGCCTCGTCGTAGTAGTTGTAGTAGGCGCGGATCAAGCGCCAAAGTACGTCGGCATCATCCGAGGGAAGCGACTCGTAGGCATTGATAGACTTGCGGATGCGCTCCAGATCCCACGACATGGCGTCGGCGTCGATGGAGGCCAAGTCGGCCGCTTGGGCGCTGCCGGCCAACAAAAGACACACGGCGACGGTCCGGAGGATAAATCCCATCATCACTTTCCTTTCGTGAGCGGTATTCGTCTCACCCCAAGTCCTGACAAACATTGCATAGGTATCTTGTGGCGCTCTGTGCAGTCGTCTTGCTCCAGCGTTCGCCCCGTAAACATGAGCCCCATGTATTGAAATACGTGCAGCGCATGTCCATTCCAGACACTCAGATCACAGATGTACGGTAGGGTCTTGCGATACAAAACGCCGCGGGGCCTGGTAGCGGCTCGCTTACATAACGGTCGGCGCCATGGACGCACAGTTCTTGGGCCGCACGCGTCGAGCTGCATTGGGTTCCCCTCCGATTGCAATATGCCTTCAGTCCACAATCATAATGTCGGGCTCAACGACTTGAGCGGTCAGTAGGGTAATCCTTTTGCAAGGGACCCACAATCAGGCGAATGCTGATTGTGAGGTTCCAAAAACCTGAGTCGGCAAGCGGGAAGAGTCGGACGCAGGGGAGGAGGCCGACGAAACTGAGATGAAGAACTGAGCCGCCGTGGCCAAGAAATAACGACTCATGCCTGCCCCCTACCCCCTTTTTCACGTGTTCGCCCCGACACGCTGAAAATGACGCAAGACCGTGACGATCGTCAACCAGGGCTTGACGGGGTTGGGACTGATGAAGCATCCCCAAAAAACCTTCATTGGCAAGCCCGAAAAGGGATTTGACTTTCTAGGAACCTGTCCGAGATTAGCGATCGTCGCGAGGTTGTGCTGGTTTGAGTCAGATTGTTCGATCGTTTGAGGCGAATAGTGGGGCTTATTGAACGAAAAGGATCGGAGAATCTGGCCAAATCCAACGCAACTGCAGTAGATCAGTCTAATCTTGGACAGGCTCCTATGGTATCACCTTAGCCCCGAGAGACTGACCGTCGCCCGGAAGACGGTGGAGCCGTTCGTCACACGAGCACGCCGGCTTTATGAGCAAGGGCGGGTTCGGCGACACGCCGCCCGGCTTGGGGCGTACGTCCGACGGTGGGAATTTTGGGAGAGGGCCAGCATGGGGACAAAACTTCGAGGGTTGAAGACGATCGAGCTTGTAACAATCACGCCTTCCGTCATGTGGTATTGCAAGACCTGACCCCGGGCCCAGGAGCTGCACCGGACTACATCGGTGCTCGGGTGGCATGGACTGGATGCAAGCAGAGCCAGAAAAGACTCCCGATACCTTGTGCATGAGGTGTGCCGCCCCGACTCTACCAAGCGGCCCCATTTCTGGCTCATGGCGTTAAGTTAACAATTCCCCGGCGTGGGATCGAGGCCGGTCATTCACTTCGATCGATCGAGAAACGGAGCTCGACGTTGCGGTCGAAGGCCGCTTGGTCGAACCAAATCTTATTTTCGGAGTAGTAGCGTTTGACTTCGTCGGCGAGGTTCCTCAACTCCTTGGTGGTGCCCTTCTTACTGAGATCCTTCCCGTGTTTCATCGGTATGCAGCAGCGTGTATCGTTCGCAGGTATCCGCAGATCATCCAGGCTGTCGACCATGTACTTGCGCACCTCAGACGGTTCATGGGCGGCGGGGGAGGGTAGTGAAAACATGTCCCAGAAGGACGAATCATTCACGTAGACCGTCTTGCCCACGTGCTTTCCGCTTATAACTTTTTCAGTGGTGGCGGGATCTTTGGAGATCAAGACTCGGTAGCCTGCCGGCCGCTCCGTGTCGAGCAATCGTGACACGATGCCAGGGTCCGTCGGCGCCAGCGCCTTGGTGTCGTAGGAGTAGAATATGGTCGAGAAAAACTCGGATTCGAGGCCGGACTTGGTCAGCGTCCTCGCCCATTCCGCATCGCCGACCCTGGGGGAGCTATAGGTGATCAGCTTGATCTGCTTCCACGGCCAGCCTCTCAGCGCCGCCGGCATCTGCTCGCCCGCATCGCCGGGCCCGTACTGATTGCCCAGCAGCACGGCGCTGACGAAGTGCTGTGCCAGTGCGCCCCCAAGACTGTGTCCGGTGACATAGATGTTGCCGGGGCGGGTGCCCCGTTTGATGTTGGCGGCCTCGTCCAGGCAATGGAACAAGTTCGGGAGGATGGATTTCATGCTGTGCGCTTGACCTCGGAAGACCGCACCCGTCGTGGTGATGATGTCCCTGACATCATCTTCATCGTTGGCCGCGGTGAGGCGGTTGTAGCCCATGTCCGTGATCCAATCCGGATTGCCGCTCGCATGTCGGTCGCTCATCGCGTCCTGAATACCCCGAAGAAACCTCCCGCTCTTGGTTCCCCGAAAGGCGATGTGCACGTCATAGCTGGCACCTGCCGTCGTTCGCAAGAGCACGAAGCCCATGAGGCTCTGGGAGCCTGGCTGACCTTCTTCACCCTTGTCACCCGTCTCGCCCTCGAAGGCCAGCAAGACATCGCTCCCGTTCGGCGCGCTGTCATCACCCCTGGGCAGGACCTTCTGGACCACAACTTCTTTCTCGCGGCCGCCGGTGGGGCGAGAGCACATATAGACATCTCGGATACTGCTCGTGATCTCCTTGGGTGTCATGTACTCGGTCCACTTGCCAGCCGGGTTGAAGACGGTTTTTTCGCTCCATGGGTGGAGGCGACCGTATTGGTATAGGATCGGATCATGTCTCTGGTTGTCTTTGAAACCGCCGAGCTCGCCGGGTCCGCGGTAGGCGTTCAGCCCGTCGTCGGGGCCCGATAGCTCCGCGCCCTGCTTCCTTGCCCACTTACGGACCTTCCGCATGAACGTGGCGCGGCCCCCACTTGGGCTATTCATCTCCTCGTAGTAGGGATCGAAGGGCCAGACCAGCGTCTGGCTGTACAGCTGATAGGCCAGGATCGAGAGGTCCAGGTGGTAAACGAGCGGATGATAAGGGAAGCTCCCGAGGCTTTTCTCAGCCAAGGGTTCTGACGGCACGCTCGCAGGCGTGGCCATGCATCCCGTGACCGACAACAGCAACGAAACGAGGAGTAGGGACAATAGAGTGATGCGGATGTTCTTCATGCAAAACCTCCTTAGTGGCCGAGACCGGTGCGCAGGTCTCTTGGCAATAGACGGAAATAGTCGTCGTTACACTGCGTATTCTTCGTGTTCGCGTTCCACCTGACGGCGCGGTTGCGGACACCCTTCTGCAGTTGGTCAAATGCCTACCGCATCGGCTTTTCGTTCCGCTCGTCCACCCCGTCGATGAGGTGCGTGAAGTCGCCGCACAGCAATGTGAAACGGGCGCGATCGCGGGTGACAGGGTGACTAACCTGCCTATGTTCCCGAATCAAGTAAACATCTACATGTCGTCAATCAGAGACTTGTTCATCATGTAGCAGACCCCTCGGTCAACGGGCCATCAGCTTTCCCGGCAGTTGCATCGTGTTCGCTGTGAGGTGTACCACTTCCAACTTGTCAGCCCTGGCGTACACCAAGTATGCCGCCTTGGCCATCGGCACGATGGCCGCCAAGAAAAGGAACATGAAATCGAAGAACATGGCCATGCTCTTGAACGTGTCGGTTTGAATCCACCACGGGCTGCCTGCCATAGCGTTTATCGCCGCGGGAATCTTGAAACACACGACGATGCCTAAAAGGATGCAATACACGATCGCGGCCCTGTCGAACCACGCAGGAAGCCCGAGCCGGTGCCAGTAACCCGAGTTGATGCCGTGGACCGTGTTGGACATGGCCAGCGAGACCAGCCCGACCTGCAAGAGTAAGAACGGCGCGGTATGAATGAAGAGCGTGTGGTCCCAACCCTCGGGATTGACCGCAAAGATCGTCGAGAAGCTCACCAACGTGAATGCTTCGAACAACTTCAAGAAGGACAAAAGCCCGTACAACTTCCGACTGAGAGTACCTTGCTGAACTTGCGCTCGCATTTGCAGCCAGTGTGCCGCCACGTACAAGAGAAGCAGAACGAGTGTGACCGCCCACAAAAACGGCAGGACGTAAGTAGCGGGCGGGAAATCGAAATTCACACAAATATTGTTGTATCCAAACACTTGTACCAGTAGGGTTTTGTCCAAGTCGATGCCGGAGAACACCCTCGTCAGTACCATACCGACGAGCACGACGACCCAGAAGCCGGCATAGCCCATGAGGCGGAGCTTCTCAACCACGATCACGAGAGCGCTGGCTTCGCATAATATGCGTTCTGGCGCTGTCACAGTTGGATACTCCTTTATTGCAAATGGTTAAGGGTCAGGACTTGCAATGCAACACCGCCGGGTCTCGTAGTCGCTTTCTTTTAACGGGCGGTCCAATGCCCTCTGCAGTTCTTCGGTCGCACGCATTGAGCTGCACTGGCTTCACCTGCGATTGGCATATATCTCAGCTCTCAATCATACAGTCGAGATCGAACGCTGAGGCCAGGATAGGCTAGCGACTTGCCCGAGGGCTGACAATCAGGCCATGGCTGATTTTGAGGTTCCAAAAACCTGAGGTGGCAAGCGGGAAGCGTCGGACGCAGGGGGGGGAGGCAGACGAAACTGAGATGAGGAACTGAGCCGGCGTGGCCAAGAAGTCACGACCCATGGCTGAGCCCACTTACCTTTGCATGCCTCACCCTATCACCCTTTTTCTCGTGCTGGCCCCGACCTACTGGAAGTGACGCAAGGCCGTGACCATCGTCAACCAGGGATTGACGGGGTTGGGACTGATGAAGCATCCCCCAAAAAACCTTCATTGGCAAGATCGAAAAGTTACGTGACACTCTGGGGTCTCACTTGAGCCCCGAGGGGCTGACCGTCGCCCGGAAGACGGTGGAGCCGTTCGTCACACGTGCGCGCCGGCTTTATGAGCACGAGCGGGGCCGGCCAGACGCCGGAGCCCGGCTTGGGGCGTACGTCCGACGGTGGAACACGTGGGTGCGGGCAGGGGTGGAGTTAAGGGCGTGCGGGGCAAAATGGCCGATGACAGGAAAGCGGCAGGCGAATGGCGGAGGTGAAATCCTTAATTCGTCAACAAAAGACTTGCCCCTAACCCATGCCTGACCCCAAACACAAATCAACACCCCTATCGGAAAGAGGCAATGCTTGCTACTTGCAACGTTGCTATTTGCATATTATGATGAAGATCAATGATACAGAGCTTCAGGCACAAAGGGCTCAAAAAATTGCTTGAAAGAGGTGAGGCCAAAGGCATTCGCCAGGATCACGTGGAAAAAGTGGAAAACATTCTTTTTGTATTAAACCGCGCCCCTAAGCCTGAAGATATGAATTTGCCCGGATTCAGGCTCCACCCTCTGAAAGGAAACCTGAAAGGATTTTATGCGGTAACAGTTCGAGCAAACTGGCGCGTGATCTTCCGCTTTGAAGACGGACACGCGTATGATGTGGATTTAATTGACTACCATTAGGAGGCAAACATGCGCATGAAGAATCCACCGCACCCCGGAAGGATTGTCCGGCAGGAATGTATTGAACCCCTTGGCCTCACGATAACTGAAGCAGCAGAGCGCCTTGGTGTCACCCGGCAGACTCTTGACAAACTTGTCAACGGCAAGGCGGGAATTTCACCGGAAATGTCCATACGGCTCTCCAAGGCCTTCGGCAGTAGCCCGGACATGTGGCTTGGGTTGCAAATGGAGTACGACCTGAGCAAAGCTGAAAAGACCGCCGCCACCATTAAGGTGAAAAGGATCACATCAAAACACGCCATGGTTTAATCCTTGAATAGACTGCATTAGTTGTCACACGGGCTAGTTTTACAGCAGCCTGGCAAGTCGAGAATGAGGATAGCTCTTGCAATGACTAAGTTGTGAATTTTCAAAGGGTCAAATAAAAAATAGAATAGAAATAGGAGTCAAATTTTTGGTTGGCTAAATAATGCCTCGACCTCCTCCACGCGCTTCTTGAATGGTGGCTCCGCATCCTGTTTTGCCCGCACCTGCGCACAGGCCCACCCGACGGCCCCATAACTCGTCACGCCAAACTCCCGGGCCGTCTCGGGCAGCGTCAGGTCACAGAGCCGTTTCACCAGATACATCGCCACCTTGCGCGCGTCGTTGGCTTCCCCCCGCCGACCGGTCTGTAACGTCGCTATCTTGACCTGAAAGACCGTCGCGACTCGTTGCAACACCTGCCGGACCGACGGCCGTACCTTCACTCGCTCATACCGCGGATGTTCGGGCGAGAGCCGCCGGACTTTCTTCCGCACCCAGGCCGCAAACCGGTCGGTGCCTAAGACCGGCGCTTGCCGGTCTGCCGCATAAAACGCTTCCACGGCGTCCTCATTGCCCGATAGCACAAACTCATGAAAGACACGGGGTGGCCCCAGACGGTCCAACACGTCACGCACACGCAGCCAGGGAGGGGCCGATCGGGGAGTCAGATACTGCGCATGGCTACTCCACCGGTAGGCTTCCGGGCTCTGGACCAACTTGGCCTGGACGGGATTGAGGTGAATGTAGCGGATCACGCTCGCCAAATACGCCTCCGCTTCTATGACAATCGCTTTATACCGGCCCCGAAACAGCGGGCCATCGCGTCGATGCGCCCGATTAAACCGTTGCGTATAGAGGCCATTCACATGGCGCATCACGCGGCCTAAATTGGCCGTCGGGGTGCGGAGGCAGAGATGATAATGATTCCCCATCAGACAATAGGCCAACACCTCGATGCCCCACAGCGCATGGGTGTCACGCACCCCCTGCAGAAAGGTCTCATAATCGGTCGGATCGCGAAAGACCGGTTGCCGTGCCCGGCCGCGGTTCATCACATGATAGACCGCGCCCGGATACTCAATGCGGAGCGGTCGGGCCATCCCGCGAGTCTACCGCGTTCCAGCTGAAACTCGCAACAAAAGATTTGACCCCTATTCGTGTTGGCCCCCACGCGCTGGAAGCTGCGGTCGGCCATCCGGGCGATCAATCAGGAGATGGCGAATTTGCGGGTGCGCCAGCACCCCGACAAGACCACCATCGGCCGCATCGCACGGGGGTTTGTTTTCCTGGGGTATCGGTTTTCGACGGCCGGGCTCACCGTCGCCTGGCAGACGGTCGAGCGGTGCGTCGCACGTATTTGCCTGCTTTATGAGCAAGGTGCGGCGATGAGCCGCATCGGAGACTACGTGCGGCGGTGGGTGAGGGCGGGGCTCGGAGGGCTGGGAGTGGAGTTGGGATTTGAATCAACATACGGAATGTGTCATAGCAAGACCTGACCCCCAACAAGACCTGACCCCCAACATGATCCCAGCTGATGCGCAAGAGTCCTGCGGCCCGTTCGACGGTGGCGGCCAGCAGGACGTTGATCGCCAGGGCCTCGAACAGACGGGTAAACCGACTGCTCACGTCCGCCCATGGCAGGCGGGCTTGCCGGACACCATGCTCCGGACAGGCGACGCGAGGCGGGCTGGCGTGCAGGTAGGTCATGAACTGACAACTGTCCAGATGCCGCCAGGTCCGCTTGGCCGAATGGTCATACACGGCCAGTTCCTGCCCGCATTCCGGGCAGGGAAAGCGCGTGCCTTTGGGGTGTCCAACAGACACATCAACTTGCCCTCGCGTCAGGTCCAGATGAACCCGCTCGACCGTCCACGGTTCAGAGATCCCCAACAAGTGCCGGTACAGTTCTTTGCTTTCCATCGCTCGCCTCCTGTTGAAGAGAGAAGCGATAGATTAGCTTTTACCCACGGAAAAGTCAGATGAAT
>Ga0224496_10002925_pt1 | contig 10011 bp, 10 predicted proteins | sample SF_Jul11_sed_USG_2_FD_168127 | JGI IMG/M metagenome (GOLD analysis project Ga0224496, IMG submission 168127) | Sediment microbial communities from San Francisco Bay, California, United States - SF_Jul11_sed_USGS_8_1 | ecosystem: Environmental > Aquatic > Marine > Sediment | place: USA... | reverse complement strand
GGCACCCGCGCAAGCGGCAAACCATCGTCAAAGGATCGTTCGTTATGCCGTATCAGATGGAAAACGAAGTGCCGCAGCCGCAGCTTGAGGTCGCGTTTGGATTTTCCACCACAAACCGCGCGCCAATAAGCTCTTCTGAGAAATCGATCACGGCATTGGCCAGAAATGGCAGCGAAACCGAATCGACCAGAACCTTCTGACCGTCGCCTTCCAGAACCAGATCATCCGGGCTAGGGTCATCCAAACGGATATCATACTGAAAACCCGAACAGCCCCCGCCATCCACCGCAACGCGAAGTGCCTTGGCCTCGCCTGTTTCGGCGTTGATCTCGGCCAGCCGGGCGAAGGCGCGGGGTGTGACTTTGGGTGGCAGGGTCAATTCCATCGAAACCATCATATCATTTCGTGTGCATACGACATATATGATCGACGAAATGCAAGAACAAGAACAGGCCAAAATGACACTGGCACCCTATGCCTGCCATCCTGAAGACAGTCGGGGGCGGCTTTACCCCGAAGAGACGTCCACTTTCCGGTCGCCCTTTCAGCGTGATCGGGACCGGATCATTCATTCCTCGGCCTTTCGGCGGCTAAAGCACAAGACGCAAGTTTTCGTCGAACATGAGGGCGATTATTACCGTACCCGCCTGACCCATACGATCGAAGTGGCACAAGTGGCCCGTACGATCGCAGGCGCGCTGAGGCTGAATGTCGAATTGGCCGAGGCCGTCGCCCTTGCCCATGATCTTGGTCATCCGCCCTTTGGTCATACCGGCGAAGATGCGCTGGCCGAACTGATGGCCCCCTATGGCGGATTTGATCATAACGCCCAGGCGATCCGCATCGTCACTGATCTGGAGCGCCACTACGCGGGTTTTGACGGCCTCAACCTGACCTGGGAAACTCTGGAAGGGATCGCAAAGCACAACGGCCCGGTCATTGGCCCAAAAGCCAGCGGGTCACATGCGGTCGCCGACAGCGCGGACATTCCCTATGCCTTGGCCGGTTTCAATGAGAGCTATGATCTGGAACTCGATACCTTCGCCAGTGCCGAAGCGCAGGTGGCGGCTGTCGCCGATGATGTGGCTTATAACCACCATGACCTGCATGACGGCTTGCGCGCCGGGCTGTTTGCCGAGGATGACCTGATGGACCTGCCGGTCACGGGCCCCGCCTTTGCCGAGGTGGACCGGTTGCATCCCGGCCTTGATCCCATGCGGCGTCGGCACGAAGCATTGCGCCGTGTTTTTGGTGTCATGGTCGAAGATGTGATTGCCGTCGCCGAAAACCGTCTTGCGGCCTCTCAGCCTCAATCCGTTGCCGATGTGCGTTCCATGGACGGGCCGATCATCCGCTTTTCCAAACCGCTTTTCCAGAATCTCAAGGCGATCAAGAGCTTTTTGTTCACACGCATGTACCGTGCCCCGTCAGTCGTCGTCGAACGCCAACGCGTGACAGCGATGATCAATGAGCTTTTCCCGCTTTTCCTGAGTGATCCGTCGCTCTTGCCCGACGAATGGCGCCCTGATGTCGCCAGGGCCAAGGACGAGACTGAACTGGCGCGTGTTGTGCTGGATTATGTCGCCGGAATGACAGACCGGTTCGCCATTCAGGAACATGCACGGCTTTGCTGCCGCTAGGCCTTCGCGCCCACAAAGCCTCGGCTTGACCGGATATTCCGTCCAGCCCGTGCCATTGCGCGCCAAGTCGCGATAACCGATGGCACGTGTCGAGCATTGACGGCGCAACCCGGCTCTGGCATCCCCTCATTTGATCAAAGAGGCACGAAATGAACCTGTTTTCCGATATACGTGCGCTGGTAATAGACGCACTGGCAGAGATGTCCGCCGAAGGTGTCTTGCCCGCCGGGCTTGATACGGCTGCCGTGGCGGTCGAACCGCCTCGCGACCTGGCCCATGGCGATATGGCCACCAATGCCGCGATGGTGCTGGCCAAACCTGCCGGCATGTCCCCGCGGACGATCGCGGATGCATTGGCCGCGAAACTTGTGGCCGACGCGCGGATCATGACCGCCGAAACCGCCGGGCCGGGGTTTTTGAACCTGCGACTCGCGCCGGGTGTCTGGCAAGACGTGGTTGGCGCGGCCTTGGCCGAACAATCCGAATTCGGGCGCTCTACATTGGGGCAGGGGGCGCGGGTCAACGTTGAGTTTGTGTCCGCCAACCCGACCGGTCCAATGCATGTTGGCCATGTGCGTGGGGCGGTATTCGGTGATGCCTTGGCCAGTCTGCTTGGGTTTGTCGGTTATGATGTGACACGCGAATATTACATCAACGACGGCGGCGCCCAGGTCGATGTTCTGGCGCGGTCCGCCTATGAACGCTACCGCGAGGCCAATGGTCTTGATCCCGAAATCGCCGAGGGGCTTTATCCCGGCGATTACCTCATCCCGGTGGGCGAGGCGCTGAAGGCAAAATACGGCACCACACTTATCGACCAGCCTGAATCTGTCTGGCTGGCAGATATCCGGGTTTTTGCGACCGAAGCCATGATGCAGATGATCCGGGATGATCTGGCGATGCTGGGCGTCCAGATGGATGTTTTCTCGTCGGAAAAGGCACTTTACGGCACTGGCAAGATCGAGGCTGCGATCGAAACGCTGCGTGGGCTCGATCTCATCTATTCCGGCAAACTGGAGGCTCCCAAGGGCAAGCAGCCCGAGGATTGGGAAGAACGCGAACAGACGCTTTTCCGGTCCACTGCCTATGGTGACGATCAGGATCGCCCGGTGCAGAAATCAGATGGCTCCTGGACTTATTTTGCCCCCGACATTGCCTATCACTACGATAAGGTGACACGGGGATTTGATATCTTGATCGATATTCTCGGTGCCGATCACGGGGGCTATGTCAAACGTCTCAAGGCGGTTGTCGCGGCCCTTTCGGGCGGCAAAGTACCGCTTGACGTCAAACTGACCCAGCTGGTGAAGCTTTGGAAGAACGGCGAACCGTTCAAGATGTCCAAACGGGCAGGGACATTCGTGACCTTGCGCGATGTCGTCGAACAGGCAGGCAAGGACGTGACACGTTTCATCATGCTGACGCGGAAGAACGACGCGGCGCTTGATTTCGACTTTGACAAGGTGCTGGAACAATCCAAGGATAACCCGGTCTTTTATGTGCAATACGCCCATGCCCGGATCAATTCGGTCATCCGCAAGGCGGGAGAGGCGGGAATTGCCGCCGATGACGCGACGTTGGCGGGGGCAAATCTCGACCTATTGGGGCACGATGCCGAACTGGCATTGGCGCGGAAAATTGCCGAATGGCCGCGTCTGGTCGAGATTGCTGCCCGTGGTCATGAACCCCATCGCATCGCTTTTTACCTCTATGAACTTGCATCGGAATTTCACGGATTCTGGAACCGTGGCAACGATGATGCCTCCTTGCGCTTCATTCAGGAGGGTGATGCCGCCACCAGTCAGGCCAAAATTGCCCTCGCGCGGGCAACGGGCGTTGTTATTTCCGCAGGTCTTGGTATCTTGGGCGTAACCCCGGTGGAAGAAATGCGCTGATCAACAGGCGCTGTCCGCCAGGTCGAGGCAAATATAACGCGGAATTCTCCAGATTGGTTGGGGATCATCCGCGAGCGAGGCAAGAGCATGGCGGATGCAGATTTCGACGATTTTGACTCCTATGGTGCGTATGAACCGCGCGTGGCTGAAACCGTTCCTGCGGGTGTAAGGTTTCAAAAGCTGGTCAATGGTGCCGGTGCGGCCACCTCGGTGGCGTTGATCATAGGGCTGGGCTTTTGGGGTTATGAACTTGCGGTGCGGGATGTGAATGGCATTCCGGTGATCCGCGCCCTTGAGGGGCCTGCGCGCATTGCACCCGAAAACCCTGGCGGTGAATTGGCCCTGCATCAGGGGTTGGCCGTCAACCGGATTGCGGCCGACGGAACCGCAGCCGATGCCGCCGAAACCTTGACGCTGGCCCCCCGTACCGATGGTCTTGCCGATGAAGACCAGCCGATGGGTGAATTGGCCGTCGCTATGGATAATACTCCGGCCTTGGGTCTGACAGATCCCGCCGCCCCTGCATCGCGGACCTTGCCTGCTTCGATTGATGCGGCAGAGGTTCCGGTCACAGGCCCGGCCGCGGTCCGACCTTCCCAGCCCTTGCCTGACGGTCCGGCCGACCTGGTTGAAACAGATGCCGCTGCTGCGCCTGCAAGCGATCTGACAATCCTTCCCGCCTCTGTGCCCGGCGTGGTGCAATCACCGCGCCCGTTGTCACGTCCGGGTCGGGAAGGTGCCAGCCTGACTGTTGCAAGTACCGCTGCTGGCAGTGCTGAGGCCGTCTCTGCGGAGACCCTTGGAGCAGAAGCAACCGAAAGCGATGCAATGGCCGAAGCCGCCGCCGCCGCCGTTGCTGCCGCCATGGCCCCACCACCTGCGCTGGATATATCCCCCGATGCACTGGCCGTCGGCACGAGACTGGTCCAGATTGGTGCCTATTCCAGCCCTTCCGAGGCAGAGCTGCAATGGGACGCCGCGGCAGAACGGTATGGTTCGCTGTTTGACGGCAAGCGCCGTGTGATTGAGCCGGCGACCAGTGGCGGGCAGATGTTCTACCGACTGCGGGTCGAAGGTTTTTCCGATGTGGATGACGCGCGTCGGTTCTGCGCCGCGCTGGAGGCCGACAATGCAGAATGCGTTCCCGCCGTGGTGCGGTGATGCCATCAGATGCTGGGGCAGGCCTGTCTGCCACGATCCTCGGATGTGAGGGTACCCACCTTGGCCCCGATGAACATGCGTTTTTTCGTGATGCCAACCCGTTGGGGTTCATCCTTTTTGCCCGAAATGTCGATACACCCGACCAACTGTGCCGTCTGACGAGGGATTTGCGCAATGCGCTGGGGCGTGATGCCCCGATTCTTGTTGATCAGGAAGGTGGGCGGGTTCAGCGACTGCGCGCACCGCACTGGCGCGAATGGTTGCCACCGCTTGAACAGGTTGCCGGAACCGCGCCCGAGGTGATGGAACGGTCGATATGGCTGCGCTACCGGCTGATCGCGGCGGAACTCAGATCCGTCGGCATTGACGCCAACTGCGCCCCGAGCGTGGATATCGCCCGCCGTCAAACCCATCCCTTTTTGCGCAACCGATGTTTTTCCGACGATCTGGGGACGGTGATCAAGGCTGCTCGCGCTGCCGCTGACGGGCTCCTGGCGGGTGGCGTGTTGCCTGCGGTCAAACACATGCCGGGTCACGGCCGCGCCACAATGGACAGCCATCTGGAATTGCCCCGTGTCGATGCCGGACTGATGGAGTTGGAGCAAACCGATTTCGCCGCCTTCAGGGCGCTGGCCGATTTGCCAATGGCACTGACCGCCCATATCGTTTTTGACGCAGTCGATGCAGGCCATCCGGCAACCTCTTCGGCCCGTATGATCACCGTCATCCGGGATATGATCGGCTTTGACGGGTTGCTGATTTCGGATGATCTTTCAATGCAGGCCCTGTCAGGCAGTATCGGGGAACGGGCAGGGGCTGCCATTGCGGCAGGCTGTGACATCGCCCTGCACTGCAACGGCAAGCGTGCAGAAATGGAGGCGGTCGTTGCCAACGCCGGAACCGTTGGGCCGAAGACGGCCAAACGGATTGAACGGGCGCTGCAAGCGCGCCAGACACCGGACGCCATTGACACCGCTCATTTGGAAGCCGAGTTTGAAGCGCTTCTGAAGGAACCGCGCAATGGCTGAAACAACCGCATTTGAGGAGGATAGCGTCAGCGTCACTGAGCGGTTATCGGTGGAATCGTTGATCGTCGATGTGGACGGTTTCGAAGGACCGCTTGACCTTCTCCTGATGCTTTCCAGAACCCAGAAGGTCGATTTGCGGCGAGTTTCGGTGCTGCAACTGGCTGAACAATATCTGAAGTTTGTTAACGAAGCCAAGACTTTGCGGATTGAACTTGCCGCAGACTATCTGGTGATGGCGGCTTGGCTCGCCTTTCTGAAGTCGCGCCTTCTGCTGCCGCCGGACCCGGCCGACGATGGCCCCTCGGGCGAAGAGCTTGCTGCCCATCTCGCGTTTCAGCTCGAACGCTTGCAAGCCATGCGCGAAGCCGCCGCCCGGCTGATGGGACGCGACCAGAAGGGGCGTGATTTTTTTGCCCGCGGTATCCCGGAGGATGTGACGCGCAAGCGATCTGTCAAGTATACCGCCACCTTGCTGGATCTTATGCAGGGTTATGCCCGCATCAGAACCCATGATGAATTTCGCCCCTACGCCATGGACCGAAATCATGTGTTTACCATGGAACAGGCGCTGGACCGCATGCGTGGGTTGATCGGATTTGCCGGTGACTGGACCGATCTCGTCAACTACCTTCCCGAAGGCTGGTCCGCTGACCCGGCCAGACGGCGTTCGGCCACCGCTTCGACCTTTGCCGCGTCGTTGGAACTGGCCAAGCAGGGACGGATCATCATCCGCCAAATCGAATCATTTGCCCCTATCTCCATCAGACGGAAAGACCCGTGAACGATACCCCGACACCCGATCAGAGCCTTTTTGAAGCGCCTCCCATGCCTGAACAGGAACGCATGGTCGAAGCGATCCTGTTTGCTTCGGCAGATCCGGTAACGGTGGCTGACCTCACGGCGCGGATGCCCCATGGATCCGATCCCGCCGAGGCGCTGGTACATCTGCGCAAACGGTATGAGGGGCGCGGCGTCCACGTCGTCAAGGTCGGTGATGCCTGGGCCATGCGTACCGCACCCGATCTTGGATTTCTGATGCAGAAGGAAACGGTTGAGACGCGAAAGCTCAGCCGTGCTGCGATCGAGACGCTGGCCATCATCGCCTATCACCAGCCCGCAACCCGGGCCGAGATCGAGGAAATTAGGGGCGTGGCCGTGTCGCGCGGTACCGTCGATCAACTGCTGGAATTGGAATGGATCCGGTTCGGACGGCGCAGAATGACGCCGGGCAGGCCAGTGACATATGTCGTCACGCAGACTTTTCTTGACCATTTCGGGCTTGAATCCGCGCGTGACCTTCCCGGGCTTAAAGAGCTTCGTGCGGCCGGGTTGTTAGACAATCGACCGCTGCCGGGATCAGATAATCTGGCGGCGTCGGATGACGAGGATGAGGCCGAGAACATCGCAGGGCAAAGCGAACTTTTTGAGGATTGAAGGGAGCTTATGGAATGGACTTGAACCGACTTATCAACATGGTCATCAATCAGGTCGTTCGTAGATTGGTCCGAACTGGCGTCGACAAGGGGTTTGACCTTGCGACCCGTAAAGGCAAGCGGAAAGAAGACATGACCGCCGAAGACCACGAGCAGGCAAAGATGGGCCGCGATATGGCCAAGCGGGCCAAGGACATGTCCAAGATCACCCGGCGCCTGAACCGCTGAACCTCTTCAACGTTTGGCGACAGCGGCGCAAAAACGGCTGATCTCAGCTTCGGTGTTGAAATAGTGAACCGAGGCACGCACAACCGAGGTAAGTCCACGCGGTCCGAAGTCCAGCTGGGCACCGGGAAAATCAGAACTGCTGACATTAATCCCCGATTTGCGCAACCGTTTGACCGTGGCCGTGGCCGGTTCATGCGGGCAGGTAAAGGTGGCAATTGCGCATTTCCTCTGACCAAGGTCATGAACCTCAACGCCAGGTAAATCCACGAGTTGCGCACGCAGCTTTGCGGCCAGATCGGTCACCCGCGCCTCGATCGCCTCAATCCCGATCTGGCGAGCGTAGCCGACTGCCCTCGCAAGGCCGACCCGACCGGCGACATAGCTTTCCCAGTTTTCAAACCGCTTTGCGCCCGCCGCCAATTCGTAGCTGCCAGTGCCGGTAAGAGTTGCAGCGTGAAGGTCGATAAAGGGCGGCTCCACCCTCTCCATCATGTTGCGCGAGATGTAGAGGAACCCGGTGCCACGTGGCCCGCGCAGAAATTTCCGCCCCGTGCCCGACAAAATATCGCAACCGATTTTGTTTACGTTCAGCGCGATCTGTCCGGCTGACTGACAGGCATCCAGAAGATAGATCAGCCCGTGCCTACGGGCGACTTTACCCACCGCCTCCGCGGGGTTCACGAGCCCGCCATGCGTCGGTACATGGGTCAGGGCGATCAGCCGGGTTTTGGGGCCGATTGCCGCCTCGAGCGCCTCGACATCAATCTGGCCATGGGCGTCAGAAGGCACGAGATCAACATATAACCCCCGCCGCTTTGCCTGCTGCACTAGCCCGAGGTAGTTTGACATATACTCCGAGCGATGGGTCAGTATCCTGTCGCCCGGTTCCAATGGCAGCCCGTAAAAGGCCATATCCCACGCGCGGGTGGCGTTTTCGACATAGGCAATCTCGTCGGGTCTGGCCCCGATCAAAGCTGCCAACTCCGTATAGAATGACGCGATGTCCTCGGCTGCCTGCTCCTCGGCCTCATAGCCGCCGATCCGGGCTTCCTCCTCCAGATGGCCTATCACAGCCTTTTGTACCGGCAATGGCATCAGTGACGCCCCGGCATTGTTGAAGTGAATGATGTTTTCGCAGGCAGGCGTATCAGCACGAACCCGGTCAATGTCGATCATTTGCTCCCCCCTTGGATACGTTCTAGCCTGCGCGAAAATGCTTCGACAGCTTCAGGCCCTGTCCCTGATAATTCGACGCAATGCCCGTGCCATACAAGCGTGCCGGTCGTGTGGCCATACGTTCGTAAACCAATCGCCCGACGACCTGACCGTGTTCCAACACAAAGGGGGCTTCGTGGCAGCGTACCTCGAGCACCCCGCGCGACCCATTGCCCCCGGCATCCCCGTGGCCAAACCCGGGGTCGAAGAAACCGGCGTAATGTACGCGAAATTCACCGACCATAGCCAGATAGGGCGCCATCTCGGCAGCGTAATCGGGTGGAATGGTCACCGCTTCGCGGCTGACCAATATGTAGAACGCCCCGGGATCAAGAATGATCCGGCCATCTTTGGTGCGGATTTCCTCCCAGAACTCGGAAGGGTCATAGTGACCGATAAGATCGAGGTCGATCACGCCGGTATGCGGTTTGGCGCGGTATCCGACAAGATCCCCAGTCTTTGGTTTGAGGTCGACGGAAAACCCCAGTCCTTCGGAAATCAGAGCCGTTCCGCTGACCAAGGGTTCGGCGTGGTGCAATTTATTCAGTTCCTCATCGCTCAGGATGGCCTGCCCGGCCCGGAAACGGATCTGGTTCAACCGCATGCCGGGACGCACCAGTACCGAAAATGAGCGGGGGCAGACCTCGGCATAAAGCGGGCCGTGATATCCGTCAGGAATGCGGTCAAACTCGACCCCGCCATCAACGATGGTCCGGGTCAGCAGATCCAGTCGGCCGGTGGAGCTTTTGGCATTGGCCACAGCAGTCACACCGCCGGGCAGGGCCAGACGTTCCATCAGCGGCACGACATAGACGCAGCCTTTTTCCAACACGGCGCCTGCACTCAAGTCAACGCGGTGCATCTCAAACTCGTCGATACGCTCTGCGACTGTCCTGTTCTTGCCAGCCAGAAATGATGCGCGCACACGATATGCGACTGTTCCCAAACGTAAATCCAGACTGGCGGGTTGAATTTGCGGCTCGGTAATGTCGGGCGATGCCGATATTTCATTGGCAGCGATCATCGACCTGAGGGCTGTGTCAGCCAGAACGCCCGTCGCTTCGATTTTGCCCGTCACTTGCCGCCCCCCGATATGCGAACGCCCACCCCAGTGACGGGATGGGCGTTTCGGTAGTGGTCGGGCCGGCGAGATTCGAACTCGCGACCTTCCGCCCCCCAGACGGACGCGCTAACCAGGCTGCGCCACGGCCCGACGCGGCGCTGTATAGGACGATTGTAGAGGCAGGGGCAAGCACCAAAACGGTTGCCCGCGGCAAGGGGGGGAAAGTGCATTGCGAAAGTTCTAACCGCGCGATGATGTGCCGCTGCGTGCCAGACGTTCCTTAAGATCGACCAGCCGCAGATAGACAGATGTCAGTTCTGGTTTTTTGTCGCGTGCGCGAACCGTATC
>Ga0224496_10002924_pt1 | contig 10011 bp, 7 predicted proteins | sample SF_Jul11_sed_USG_2_FD_168127 | JGI IMG/M metagenome (GOLD analysis project Ga0224496, IMG submission 168127) | Sediment microbial communities from San Francisco Bay, California, United States - SF_Jul11_sed_USGS_8_1 | ecosystem: Environmental > Aquatic > Marine > Sediment | place: USA... | reverse complement strand
GCCGGTCGCCGGGTGTGCCGAAGCCGCCTGCCGCTAAAGTCGCCAGATCGCCCTGGGTGACGACCAGCAGCACGCCGAGAGTAGCCAGCCCGATCCCCAAGACGGCATGCCAGCCGAGCTTTTCTTTGAGCGCCAGCCAACCCAGCACGGCAATGAAGATCGGCGTGGTCGCCACGATCCAGGCGGTCGTCGTGGCTTGGGCGGTCTCCAGCCCGGTAGACTGCAGCCATTGGTGGTAGGTCACGCCGATCAAACCGAGCAGGGCGAAATAGCCCAGGTCTTGCCAACCCGGCAGGCTGATCTGCTGGCGCTGCCACAATACCGCTGCCAAGATCAACACCCCCATCGCAAAGCGCAGCCACACTACCGTCACCGGCGAGACATCCCGCAGGGCGACCTTGGTGGCCACGAACGACGCGCCCCACACCACCACGGCAAAGCTGGCTTTAATATAGGCGGTAGTGGGTGTTTTTTCCATTCCTGGTTGCCTCGCTGATAAAAAACGGGACACAACCTTACTAGCTGTGTCCCAAAATACTTTCTAAAATGCGGTGTGCTTACCCCAGGCCGGGCAGCAGCGGCCGCATCCACGGCATCCCCAAGATCAGGGCCAGGGCAGTCAGCGTGTAGAACAGCACTGCCCGCTTGAATTTTTTCTCGTCCTCGATATCCTTTTTACCCGCGGCGCTGCCAATGTGCGCCAGGGTGACCACCACCAGCATATAGAAGGGGTGTTCCAGGCTGAAGAAGCGCCCATCCGTGCTGCGCATCATGGCCCCAAAATCTCGCAGCGCCGCCTTGGTGGATTCGTTGTAGACGAAATACAGCAGCAGTCCCAGCAAAAACTGGATGTCCAGCGAAATGGTTAAAAACAACCCGGCTTTACTGTCGGCGGGCGTCCAAGCGCTTTTCCCCCGCAAGCCGCGGTAGGCCCGGTAAAGCGCAGCGACCAATAATACGATCACCACCCATCGCAAAATATTATGTATGCCAAGAATTGCAGCGTGCATAACCTGTTTCCTCCAAGAAAAGCGAATTAAATACGATTAGGATTGGCTAGACTAATTTATTCTAGCACATTTTATTTGGATTGCTAAAGGGGTGCCGGGGACTTGGCAGCGATGCCGGCGGACGGTCAGGCCACAGATTCTTTGGAGCGCTTTGTCTCGCGGCCGCGTTGGCGCTGGTCTAGAATGCGTTTGCGGATGCGTAAATTCTCCGGGGTGACCTCGAGTAATTCGTCATCGGTCAGGTATTCAATGGCTTCGTCCAAGCTCATCAACCGCGGCGGGGAAAGGCGCACGTCGATCTCGCGGATCTGGTTGCGGATATTGTTGAGTTGTTTGGTCTTGCAAACGTTCACATCCAGGTCTCCGGGGCGCTGGTGCTCGCCCACGACCATACCTTGGTACACATCGGTGCCCGGCGTAATGAACAAGATGCCGCGTTCCTCGGCGTTCTTCAAGCCAAATGTGTTCGCCGACCCGGTTTCCCAGGCCACCAGCGAACCGCGTGAGCGCGAACGAATTGCACCGGCAGCTTTGTCGTAGCCATTAAAGATCGTATTGATGATGCCCACGCCGCGCGTCGCGGTGAGGAATTGGTAGCGGAAACCCAATAAGCCTCGGGTAGGCACGATGAAGGTCATTTGCACCAGCGTGCTGGAAGTATCCACCATATTGGTCATCTCGCCGCGCCGCTTGCCCAGCATTTCGACCACCGCGCCGACTGTTTCCGGGCTGGTCTCTATATGCACTTCCTCGTACGGCTCCAGGGTTTTACCGTTTTCATCCGTTTTCAGGATCACTTCGGGCCGCGAGACCTGGAATTCGTAGCCTTCGCGCCGCATGGTTTCAATTAAGATCGCCAGGTGCAGCTCGCCGCGCCCAGAAACCATGAATGTGTCCGCGGAGTCGGTTTCTTCCACCCGCAGGGAGATATTATGCTTCAATTCATTGAACAGCCGTTCGCGCAGCTTGCGGGAGGTGCCCCAGCGGCCATCGCGCCCGCTGAATGGCGAATTATTCACCCCAAAGCTCATCCGCACGGTGGGTTCTTCTACTGTGATTGATGGCAGGGCGACTGGGTTTTCAATGTCGGCCAGCGTTTCGCCGATCGAGATGGCCTCCAGCCCGGCAATCGCGACGATCTCGCCAGCCTCGGCTTCGGTCACTTCAACCCGCTGCATACCTTCCTGGACATACAAATAGCGTACACTTTCGGGGACGGTCTCGCCGGCCAAGGTCATCCGGGCAATGGCTTGCCCGGCGCTGAGCTTGCCGACAAAGACGCGCCCAATGGCGGTCAGGCCGCGGTAATTATCATAGTCCAGCGTGGTTACCAGCATTTGCAGCGGGGCGGTGGTATCCACCTGCGGGCAGGGGATCTCTCGCAATATGGTCTCAAACAGCGGTTTGAGATCTGGCCCGAGGTCGACGCTCATACCGGCTTGGCTGGTGGTCGCAACTGTGTAGACCACCGGGAAATCGGCTTGTTCGTCGGTGGCGCCCAATTCGATGAACAGGTCGAAGGTTTCGTTGAGCACGCGCTCGGCATCGGCGTCTTTACGGTCGATCTTGTTGATCACCACAATGGCGCGGTGCCCAAGCTCCAAGGCTTTTTTGAGCACAAAGCGGGTTTGCGGCATCGGCCCTTCGGCGGCGTCCACCAGCAGCAGCACGCCGTCCACCATGTTCAACACGCGTTCCACCTCGCCGCCAAAATCGGCATGTCCCGGGGTATCCACGATATTGATCTTTACTTCTTCCTGCGTATCAGGATGTATGATGCGGATGGCAGTGTTCTTTGCCAGGATGGTGATGCCGCGCTCGCGCTCCAGGTCGTTGGAGTCCATCACCCGCTCGGCCACTTGCTGGTTGCTGCGGAATACTTGTGCTTGCTTTAAAAGCCCGTCCACCAGCGTGGTTTTGCCGTGGTCAACATGGGCGATAATGGCGATATTACGTAAATCGGTACGTGCTTTCATTTTGGGTGTTTCCTTCTGCTAGGCTGATTAGACACACAAAGACCACGGCCACACAGGCCGCGGTCTGCAATGTGCGCCGCAATCTTATCAGAAGGCGCATGTTTATGGAAGGGGGCAATCTGATTGCTCAGCACGCAGAGTATTCAGATTGGGACCGCTGCGCGTGTACGCCGGTGTGCCAAACCCAGCATAGCGCGGTAATAAATGGTGCGGCTGCCGCATTGCAGCCCATTAATTAAGGTAAAATTTCTAAGGGACAGCACGTCTGAATTTGTGAGTAATAATACTAGCTAATCTTGCGATAAGTAAGCAAGTTAAAAGGAATAACCATGCAACTAAATATGAACAAAGCCGCTGGGGACAGCGCTTCTGGCCCCCAGCACACCAAAGTCTTGATCATCGGCGCTGGGCCAGCCGGGCTGTCCGCGGCGCTGTATGCCGCCCGCGCCCAACTGGACCCCATCGTACTCACCGGGATGACCATGGGCGGCCAGGTCTCCATCACCCATATCATCGAGAATTATCCCGGATTTCCCGATGGCCTGCCCGGCCCGGAGCTGGGCGAGCTGTTCAAGGCCCAGGCCGAACGGTTTGGCGCCAAGGTGGTTTTCGACAGCGCCACTGAGGTAGATTTCTCCCAGCAGCCTTACCGTGTCACCGGCTTCAATGCTGAATACACCGCCGATACCGTCATCATTACCACCGGCGCCACCCCGCGCCATTTGGAGATCCCCGGTGAGGAAGAGTTCACCGGGAAAGGCGTGTCCTACTGCGGCACCTGCGATGGCTTTTTCTTCAAGGATAAAGAAGTGGTTGTGGTTGGCGGCGGCGACAGCGCCTTGGAAGAAGGTGCTTTCCTCACCCGCTTCGCCAACAAGGTCACCGTCGTGCACCGCCGCGATGAACTGCGCGCCAGCCAGATCTTGCAAGACCGCGCGATGGAAAATCCCAAGATGGACTTTGTCTGGGATAGTGTGCTGGAGGCGATCGAAGGGGACAACGCGGTCACCAAAGTGCAGCTTAGCAACCGCAAGACCGGTGAAAAAAGCGAATTCAAGACCGATGGCGTATTTATCTTCATCGGCCATACCCCCAACTCGGAATTATTTGCCGGCCAGCTCGAAATGGAAGACGGCTACTTGGTGACCAATAAATTCATGGAGACCGACAAACCGGGCATCTACGCCGCTGGGGAGATCGCCGACCCGCATTTCCGCCAGGTGATCACCTCCTCCGGTATGGGGGCGGCGGCCGCCATTCAGGCCACCCGCTACTTGGAAGCCCAAGGCTGACGAGAATATCCATGCACATTCTTGACCTCCCCTGCTTGAAATCTGGCTGGGGAGGTTTTTTTGTGCATGCAGGGAAGCTATTCGGGAAGGATTTTTGGTAAAAATTTTGCCAATTTGTCACAATTATGGCAAATTTGGTAACTCGTTCATCCATTTATTTGCAAATGATATATAATATAGGTGGTACGTGAAATTAACAACTAATACTGTACAAATACATTAGATTCAGCATCCGCGCTGGTTTGCATTGATTTTGGAGCGCAGAGCGCCAGCGCATAACTACTAATTTTTCGGGAGTATACTATGAAGAATAAAGTTTCTATTATTGGAGCCGGGATGACCGGATCTACCGCCGCCCACTGGTTGGCAGAGCGCGAGATCGCCGATATCGTCCTGGTTGACATTGTCGAAGGTATGCCCCAAGGTAAGGCCCTCGACATGCAGGAAGCCATGCCGGTTATTGGTAAAGACGTCTCCATTATCGGCACCAACGGCTACGAAGAGACCGCTGGCTCAGACATCATCGTGATCACTGCCGGATTACCGCGTAAACCGGGCATGAGCCGTGAGGATCTGCTGACCACCAACACCAAGATCGTGAAAGAAGCCACCGAGAACACGATCAAGCTCTCCCCCAACGCCATTTACATCATCCTCACCAACCCCTTGGATGTGATGTGCTATGTTGCTATGAAGGCCGGCAATTTACCGCGGGAGCGCATCGTGGGGCAGGCGGGCATCCTCGATTCAGCGCGGATGCGCGCCTTCGTCTCGATGGAAACCGGCGTGAGTGTTGAGAACATCAACTGCTACGTGCTTGGCGGCCATGGCGACAGCATGGTACCGCTCACCCGCCATTCCAATATCGCCGGCGTCCCGTTGGACAAAATGCTGGATAAGGATCGCTTGGAAGCCATCGTAGAACGCACCCGCAAAGGCGGCGGCGAGATCGTCGCCCTGCTTAAGACGGGCAGCGCCTTCTACGCCCCCTCGGCCGCCATCGCCCAGATGGTCGAAGCGATCCTCAAGAACAAGAACCTCATTGTTCCGGCCTCGGTCTATTTGCAGGGCGAATATGGGCAAAAAGACATCTTCTTTGGCGTCCCCGCGCAGCTCGGGCGCAAAGGCGTTGAAAAGGTCATCGAATATGAATTGAACGACGCCGAGATGGCTGCCCTGAACGAATCCGCTTCACAAGTCGCTGAAAACACCGCCGAAATTAAACTTTAGTGGTGTTTTTTTGTTGTTTTTTTGGTAGGTAGTTGTGCAATTTGTACTAGCCCAAAAAGTTGAACTGCACACCCCCATTAGGAACTGGCATACAAACGGTTTAGCGTTGACCCTAGTACAAAAGATCAGTTACCTAACGAAGAACGAAAGGATCTACCAATGACTAAAGATGCACCCATTCTAAAAGAAAAGGAACACTCAATGGCAAAAGATACACTTACCATCACCGATAACCGCACTGGCAAGCAGTACGAAGTTCCCATTTGGGAAGACACGATCAAAGCCATGGATTTACGCCAAATCAAGGTCAACGATGGCGATTTTGGCATGATGAGCTATGATCCCGCCTATATGAACACCGCCCATACCAAGAGTGAGATCACCTTGGTGGATGGAGAGAAAGGGATCCTGCGCTATCGCGGCTATCCCATCGAGCAGCTTGCCGAGAACTGCAGCTTCTTGGAAGTTGCTTACATGATCCTCTTTGGGGAACTGCCCAACAAGACAGAAATGGAGCAATGGGTTCACGACATTACCCATCACACCATCATCCACGAGAATATCAAGTCACTCATGCAGGCCTTCCGCTACGATGCCCACCCCATGGGTATGTTCATTGCCACCGTGGCCGCCCTCTCCACTTTTTACTCGGAGGCTCCAAAAATCCAAGACCCGGATATCCGTCTGATCCAAATCCAACGGTTGATCGCCAAAGTGCCCACCATTGCCGCATTCTCCTTCCGCCACGTGATGGGCATGCCCTATGTCTACCCAGACAATGACCTTAGCTACACCGGCAACTTCCTCAATATGATGTTCAAGATGACCGAACTGAAATACGAACCCAACCCGGTCTTGGAACATGCTTTGGATGTTTTGTTCATCTTGCACGCCGACCATGAGCAGAACTGCGGTACCGCCGCCATGCGTGCCATCGGCTCCAGCCATGTAGACCCCTACTCGGCGATGGCCGGCGCGGCCGCCGCCCTGTATGGCCCGCTCCACGGCGGCGCCAACGAAGCTGTGCTGCGCATGTTGGCAGAGATTGGCGATATCAAGAACATCCCTTCCTTCATGGAAAGCGTCAAGAAGGGCGAGCGCCGTTTGATGGGCTTCGGCCACCGTGTGTACAAGAATTATGACCCGCGCGCCAAGATCATCAAGGAGGTTGCCGAGCAGGTCTTCGCCGTCACCGGCCGCAACCCGCTGCTGGACATGGCCCTTGAACTTGAGCGCATCGCCTTGGAAGACGACTATTTCGTCTCCCGCAAGCTGTATCCCAATGTCGATTTCTATTCAGGGATCATTTACCAGGCAATGGGCTTGCCCGTGGCCATGTTCCCCGTGCTGTTCGCCATCCCGCGCACGGTGGGTTGGCTCACCCAGTGGCAGGAAATGCTCAACGACTCCGAGCAAAAGATCGCCCGCCCGCGCCAGGTTTATCTGGGCCAAGACGAGCGCCAATTTGTGCCGATGTCCAAGCGCAAGTAAAGATCTCCGCAGCTTGTTGTAGCACGTCTTTCACAACAAAAATCACCTAGGGGCTGCTGGTTGTTCATCATAAATTCAGCAGCCAAACTACGCACAACGACCAGCCTCCCGGCAGCACCAGCTGCTGGGAGGTTGTTATTTAAAATTAGACTGCAATAGAGGGAATATATCAGTAGCAGTGTGGTCTTTGCCGACTTTCTCCGCATGCGCTTGGGCGGCTTCCTGGACAAAAAAGCTCCCAGAGTGTGATCATCTCTGGGAGCTGTAGATGTTTTGAAAAGCCAGGTGTTATGGTTGGGGGGTGGCTTGCGGCACTTCGCCCGACCAAGTGAAAGCCCAGGTTTCGCTGATCGCCCCGCCGGGCACCCACACCGGGTTGTTGTCCTCGTCCACACCCACCCGTGCCACCGGCAGCACGAACCAGCGGAAAATGTGCGGTTTGCCGTCCGTGGGGCGCAGTGTGGTCGGTATGATGAACTTGGTATCCACCACTTCCTCTACCAGCACGATCTCGCCATCTGCGGTGACATCAATCACCGTCACCTGGTAGGCTTCGTTATCCCGCAGTGTGCCGACCGCCGACCATTGCAGCACCACCGTGTCGTTCGCCAGCGTGAAGGCTTCGCCGTCCACCGGCAGCAGCAGTTCTGGGGCTGGATAAGGCGGCGCCGGGGAGGGGGTCACCGTCCCTTGGCCCTGGACATATACCCGCAGACACAGTGGGATCTCAATCACTTGTCCTAGGAACACATTGGAAGTGGTCAACCCGTTCCAATCCATGATCGCTTCAACCGGCACGCCTCGGATTTCGGCGATTTGGCTCAAACTGTCATTGGCCACGACGGTGTAGCGGACCACTTCGCAAGCGTCCCGGGTGGCTTCTTTATTCGTCAAGGTCGTGGTTGCAATCGGCGTTTGGGTGGGTGTCGGCGCTGGAATGCGCAGTTCCATCCCCACCGAAAGCGAGCAGTCCGCCGAAAGGTTGTTCATCAAGACGATCGCCTGGACAGAGATCTTGAATAAGAATGCGATCCCCGAGCAAGTATCTTCGGGCTGCACCCTATAGGTTTGTGGGGTGGGCGAGGGCTGCGGCGTGAAGGTTGCCGTGGGCGTAACCGGCGTGCCGGTTGCCGAAGCGGTTGGCGTCGGCGTGATCGTCACATCCGGTTCGGGGGTTTGCAAACCAACGGTGTTGACGATCGCCAGGTAGGTCAGCGCGCCGCCGACCACGATGAACAAGGCCAGCATTCCCAGGATCACCGGCAGGCTCACGGTCACTTCCGGCATGCGGTTGCTTTGCACCACGCTCCGCGTTCGCGCCTTGGTTTTGGCGCCGGCCATTTCGGTGCCGCAAACCAGGCAGCGCGGCGCAGACTGGCTCACTCGCGTGCCGCAGGTTGGGCATACTTTACTGCTTGTGGATGGATTTTCGATATTCATAGGCGGGGGGATTATACCATTTTATCCATGCTGCAATCCCAAAAATGAGAAATATCTAACATGGTATACTCGTTGACAATGTCGCCTTTCAGCTTGTATCTGCACATCCCTTTTTGTAAACATCGCTGCGGTTACTGTGATTTTAATACCTACGCCGGCCAAGAAGATTTGATCGCCGGTTATTGCCGCGCCCTGCAGTCCGAGATAGCCATGCTTGCTCAGGCTGCCGGCCGGCGCCTGCCGGTGCACACCATTTTTTTTGGCGGCGGCACACCTTCACTGCTCCCTGCCGCTTTGCTGGATGAGATCTTCAACGCTGTTCACCAGGCATTTGAGGTATCGGCGCACGCCGAGATCACCCTGGAAGCCAACCCCGGCACGGTCAGCCGGGCGTATTTCCAAGATTTGCGCCGCATGGGCGTCAATCGTTTGAGCATGGGCGTACAGTCGGCCAATGCCGGCGAGCTGCGCCTGCTGGAACGCCAGCATGGTTATGGCGATGCCCTGCACGCCTATAAATGGGCCCGCCAGGCCGGCTTCGATAATATCAGTGTGGACTTGATTTTTGGGCTGCCCTATCAATCCCTGGCCGCCTGGCAGCATAACCTGGACTTGGCGCTGCGCTTGCATCCCGAGCATATCTCGCTGTATGCCCTCACCGTGGAGCACGGCACGCCCTTGCATAAATGGGTCAACCGCGGCCTGCTGCCCATGCCCGATCCCGACCTGGCCGCCGATATGTACGAGTTCACCATGCAGCAGCTTGGCGCTTCCGGGTACCAGCATTATGAGATTTCCAATTGGGCGCGCCGCCGCGGCGATGGGGCGCTGCTCTCCAGCAGCCACAATTTGCAGTACTGGCGCAACCAGCCATATATTGGGGTGGGCGCCGGCGCTCACGGCCTGCTGGAAGGGATGCGTATAGCCAACGTACTCGCTCCGGCGGCATATATCCAGCGCTGCCGGGAAGCCCCGCCGCGGCCATTCCCCAAAACCGCCGCAACCGTCAACGCCAAAACGCTCAGCAAGCACACCCAAATGCAGGAAACCATGCTGATGGGCCTGCGCCTCATCGAGGAAGGCGTTTCCCGCGCCCAGTTTGAATCCCGTTATGGCGAGGACATGCAGCAGGTCTTCGCCGGCGAAATTGAGCCGCTGCGTGCCAGAGGCCTGCTGGAATGGGCCGGCCCACAGGACGACATCCTGCGGTTAACCCCCGGCGCCCGCATCCTCGGCAACCAAGTCTTTATGCATTTCGTTTAGCCTTTGCTCAATGCGCGTGCTAGGGTAGGGGGGTGAAGCAGGTCAAGATTCCCCCAATCATGGGCGCAGCGTTTGGCCGCTGTCCCCGCTGCTGGCGGTCACGCTTCCCGCGTGATCAGCTGCTCGGTCAGTTGCTGCAGCGCCAGGTTGGCCGCGCCCTGCGGTTTGGCTTGGCTCAACATGTCCAACGCTTGCTGGGTCAGCCGGCTGGCTGCGTCCTGGGCATATTGGCGCGCCCCTTCCGCTTCCAGTTGGGCGGCCAGTTCGGGGACATCCTCCGCCGTGACGGCGGCGCCGTTCCAGCGCTGG
>Ga0224496_10002923_pt1 | contig 10011 bp, 8 predicted proteins | sample SF_Jul11_sed_USG_2_FD_168127 | JGI IMG/M metagenome (GOLD analysis project Ga0224496, IMG submission 168127) | Sediment microbial communities from San Francisco Bay, California, United States - SF_Jul11_sed_USGS_8_1 | ecosystem: Environmental > Aquatic > Marine > Sediment | place: USA... | reverse complement strand
AATGCCTCCGAGGCCGAAGACCTGACTGAGGTTGTATTCCTGAAAGCCTGGCAAGCGCTACGCAGGCAATCGGCAGCCAAGGCGAACGTACAGAACTTCCGGGCATGGCTCTTCCGGATCGCGCACAACGCGGTCATAGACCATTACCGTTCCAATAATCCGGAAGTTCCGCTTGACCAGGTGACACAAATGAAAGACAGCCAGTTGGCCCCCGAGGCACAACTGGTGGCCAACCAGAGAAGCCAGCGCTTGGCGCAGGTCATGGCTAAATTGGAGCCAAATTTGCAGCAAGTTTTGACTTGCCGCTTTATTAACCAACTGAGCCACGCAGAAACTGCCCAGATCATGGGCATCAGCGAGGCGAATGCTCGAGTATTACAACACCGTGCATTAAAATTAATGCACGGGTTAATGACGGAAAGCAGTGAAGCAAATGAGTAAAAACATCAGCGATATCCTGGCATTGAGCTTACAAGCCATACAACGAGGCGAGTTGAGCGCGGCTGAGTGCCTGAAGCGCTATCCCGAATATGCCACCGAATTGCAAGCATTGCTGCAAACCGCGCAAGTGCTGCAAGCCGCGCCGCAAGTTGAACCGGGAGAGGATTTCCGCAGGGCAGCAAAGAGCCGGCTGCTGCAACGGATCCATGTGCTGGAATCCCGCCGGCCGGCCAGTTTGTGGGATAAATTGGGCAGCCAAAAACTTGCACGCAAAGCCCTGGTTTCCTGGGCATTGGCCGCCCTTTTGATCTTTATGCCCTTAGGCGGGGTGGCGTACGCCTCGAACAGCGCGCTGCCTGGCGATACACTCTACCCGGCCAAGACCGGGATTGAAGACATCCGCCTGGCGATTGCCAACGACGAAGGCGATGTGGGCCTTTACCGCGAATTTGCCAAACGGCGGGCCGAAGAGTTGAAAACCCTGACCGAAAGAGGGCGCTTTGGAGACATTGAAACCGGAATCCAGTCCATGGATAGAACTCTGGGGAAAATGGATGAAGCGGCAGGAGAAAACCCAGCCCTTGGTAAAACGCTTGAGGAAGCGCGCCAGAACCGCACCGAGGTATTGAACGGGCTGCTGGCGAAGGTTCCGGAACAAGCCCAGAAGGGCATCCAGCGAGCGTTGGAAGCCGGCCCACCAGAAGGCAAGGGCAAACCGGAAGGTAAAGGAAAGCCGGAAAATGCGGGCTGCAAACCCGAGAATGCGGGCGGGCCACCAGAAGGCAAAGGTAAACCGGAGGACAGCGGCCCACCGGAGGGCAAGGGTAAACCGGATGATAAAGGTAAACCGGACAAAGCCAATAACGGCAATGGCAAAGGCAACGGGAACAACACGGCCAGCGATAGCGAAACTCCCGAAGTTGGCGGCACAGCGGTAGATGAGGGCGACCCAGGCAGTGGCGAACCCGTGGATGAAAGCTGCCCGCCCGAGGATGGCGGTGAAAGCGGTGAACCCACAGAGGAACCGACAACCAGCGAAACAGCAACACCGTAATTAATTGGAGCAAGGCGTAAAAAGCTAACACGGCTTTACACCCCTTTGACACGCCCATCCGTTTTGAACGGGTGGGCGTGCGGTTTAACGATGAACAAAGTAATCGTTCAGCACCTTTCAAGGTTGAATGGTTCTAGGGATGATGTAACAAATTCCCCCAATATTCGTCCTAAATAACACATAAAAACGATAAGCAAATACATTGCGATTCAAGGAGATCAACAATGAAATTCAGACTAGCATTGCTTGCCCTGGCGGGATTAATGGCGGCGGTTGTTGGCGGCGGCGGGGGAGTAGCTTATGCCTCCAGCGGGGCGCTGCCCGGCGACACATTGTATTCAGTCAAGACCGGCATTGAGGACATCCGCTTGGCGGCTGCGGGCGATGAGGGCGATGTGGGGCTATACAGCGAATTCGCCAAAACACGGGCGCAGGAAATGAAAGATCTGGCTGCGGCCGGGCGCTACGATGACCTGCCGGCTGCGGTAGCTTCCATGGACCGGACGCTGGGGAAGATGAGCCAAGCCGCTGGCGAAAACCCGGCGCTGAATGATGTTTTGGCCGCGGCCCGGGAAACCCGCAGCGCGACGCTCTCCGAACTGCTGCAAAGCGTGCCAGAACAAGCGCAGAAAGGCATCCAGACAGCTTTGTTGGCCGGGCCGCCAGAAGGCAAGGGCAAACCTGAGGACAAAGGCAAACCGGAAGATAAAGGTAAACCTGAAGATCCTGGCTGCCCGCCGGAGGATAAGGGTAAACCAGATGGCAAGGGCAAACCTGAGGATAAGGGCAAGCCGGAAGAAGCCGGAAGCCAGGGCAAAGCCGGAGAGGGCGGACCGCCGGAAGACCACGGCAAACCGGAAGACGCAGGTCAGCCTGATGACAGAGGTCAACCCGAGGACAAAGGCAAGCCGGAAGACGCCGGGCAAGGCGAAGAGGGTGTAGATGGCGAAGAGGCTGACAGCGCCGATGAAGGCGATGATGGCGAAGATGCTGATGACGCCGGCGACACTGAGGAAGGCGAAGAAGGTGAGGAAGAAGGGGAGGGAGAGGGCGGCGGCAAGCCTGACAAAGACTGCGGAAATGGAGACGGCACCGAATCTGAGGGGGGAGAAGCACCGCCGGAACCTGCCGAAGCCGTACCTGCTGAGGAAGAAGAATAATTTTGGCAAATAATCATTAACACAAAGCCCATCCCGCCAGCGGGGTGGGCTTTTTTTACACGAACGAGTGAAAAGAACACCATATATTTTGCTGGTTTAGCGAGACCGGATGGTACAATATATACTCAGCACGCTGTTCAGCGGTGAAGGGGAAGCACATTTCCCCTTCGCAGTACTTTGCTCCACCCCAAGTTTGCACAATTGAATATACCCAAGTTTAGCATGGCGTAATTGACTCTTTCACTACATTATTGTGTACATGGAGACCCAACATGAAAATTCGTCAGTTTCTTGTGTTGATCACATTAGGCATTGTTATTTCCGGCTGCGGGCCTACGGAGGAGGAGATTGCCCGGGCGATCATAGCAGCGACGACGACGGCAGGGGTGCCGCTGACCGCCACGGCGGAGTTCGAGCAAGCCCTGAGCCAAAAGCTGACGGCTGAAGCGCCGACGCCCACGACTACCCCGTCGCCCACCCCCACGGCGACACCCACCGCAACGCCTACCTTGACGGCGACACCGCTGCCGATGGCCGAGGTGACCAGCGCCAATGTGTATGTGCGGGAAGGACCAGGGACGGTGTATTATTCGGTCACCACGCTATCGCAGGGAGCCCAAGTGCAGGTGATTGGCCGCAACCTGGATGGCACATGGTTCTTGATCCAATTGGAAGACGATGAGCAGGGTTGGATCGCAGCAGACGCCGTTAAATTCGACGGCGAAGTGGAAGCGCTGCCCATTGTTGACGCGCCGCCCACGCCGACGCGTAAGATCACTATATCCGTGCTCAATGGAATGAAGACCAAGATCAATTTTGCGGTATATGACCAAAGCGCCGATACGCGTAATGCAAAATTCCAGGTATTCGGGATTGGCCCCGGCAAGACCTTCAGCGTAAGCCTAACCCCCGACACCTACCTGTTCTTGTATTCGACCCAGGACACCTATTGCTGGAGAGTGTGGGCCGTGAGCATTGACATTTATTGGAACCCAACACCCGGCACGAATTTTTGCGCCAGTTTCCCATAAATAAGCCGGAACAACCCCTCAGCAGCAACCGGATGGTTTGGATTCGATCGATGAATCCAAACCATCCTTTTTATTGTTGGGGCTTTTAGCGGGAATCCGGCTATGGTTTGCCCTGAGCATAATCTAGTATAATGTTGCAACAACAGAAACCGGACAGCAAAAGAAATTCACGATGAAGCAATCTACAGCCCAAGAACCAAGCGACTCTATTCAAACCAAGCGCAAGAAAAGCATCAGCCTGGTTGTGCTGGCAGCCATCACGCTGACATTGGGCTTATTTCGAATTGATATTGGGGAAACCCACGCGGACAGCATGCAGGTTTTCCTTGGGGTGAAACGAACTTGGCCTGAGCTGTATGGCGATTTTTTTACTTTTGATGCTAACGATTTCCAAGACAATATCAAGGGCGGCAATTCAGTTTGCTAAACACAAATCGGTGCGGATCAATTCCATCATCGTTTTGGCGATCCCCCTATTTTTCATGTTGATCGGCATGGTGATCCGCATCGTATATGTTCCCTACTTTTTTGGCATCATCACCTGGGGACTGTTGGCTTTTGTTACCATCGGCTGGGTGCAAAACAAGCAGCGCATGCTCCCGCTGCTCATGGCCCTCGGATTTTTGGTTATTTATGGGATATCCTTAAACCAATACTATGCCAATTTAATCTACAAATATCCGGGTAAAGAGCTTGTATTGGCCTATGTACATGCTCACGAACAAGAAATTGATACAGTTTTCTTGGATTCTTGGATTCCCGAAATTCGGGGGCCGCTGATTTTCCAACACGAATTTCCGCCCAATATCACTCTGCTTGAAATTGGCGCCGTGGCGGAAATCCCCTTTGAGGAGGCGGCAACCACCCGAGCGATCGCCTTTCTGGCGGGCACCTGGGAATCCGTTCAGGAGCAGTTGGCAGCGGTGCAAGCGGAAAACCCAACTTTCACGTGGCAGTTAATCCAAACGTGGCCGTCAATGGAAATTGCCGAGCGCAGTATTCATGTAGTTGAAATACACTACATGGCTGTGGATCAATAACACCAAACCCCGGTTTCACCCCGCAAAAATGACGATCGCAAGCAATCCGCGCTTGACAGGCGCTTGGCGAAAGTGTTAAGCTAGCAGCAAAGATCAATCCGCAAAATTGGCCTGATATGTCCGTTCCAAGGAGGGAACCATGAACTATTCCAGCTATTCAAATAAAGCGCTGAAGGATATTGCCCGGCTGCGAAGGCGCATTTCCCAGTCCAAACTCCCCGGCAAGATAAGCGACCACAACCTGATCATCGCAACGTGGAACATCCAAAAATTTGGACAAATATATCCAAAATGGAGCGAGAACCCGAATTCCCCCAAGCGTAATAAACGCGGCCTGGCGATCATCGCAGAGATCATCCGCCGCTTTGACGTGGTGGCTTTACAGGAAGTGATGCGCGACTATTCCGGGCTGCGCATGCTGCTGGAGGATTTCTTGGGGGCCAATTGGGGATTGATCCTCAGCGATGTAACCGCGGGAGACCCCGGCAACAGCGAACGATTGGCCTTCCTGTATGACAAGCGGAGGGTGGAACCTTCCGGGCTGGCCGGGGAGATCGTGCTGCCAGCCAAAGAAGACGGCAATCCGGTGACGCAATTTGCGCGAACACCATACATTGTGGGATTCAAAGCTGGGAATACCAGCTTCGCACTGCTGACAACCCACATCCTTTACGGCGAAAGCGAAGAAGACCGTATCCCTGAACTGCAGGCCATGGCTGATTTCGTGGCCAATGAGATACGCGATCGGGCAATCAGCGCCAACCAGGACGAGAGCAACTTGATCGTGTTGGGTGATTTTAATATCAGCACCCGCGGTGAGAATCCGCTTTTCCAGGCATTCCGCTCTACCGGGCTGATCGTGCCACCGCAGTTGACTAATGTAAAGACTACGGTGGGGAAAACCGCGAAGCATTATGACCAGATTGCGTGGTTCATGGATAAGCTGGATCTGACCTATAACAACGCGGCGAACGCGATCGATTTTACCGGGGCAGTCTACCGGGAACTGCGTTCGAACCAACTGCCATCGCGGGTATCGGATCATTTCCCGCTGTGGGTTGAGTTCATTATTGACCGCAGCCAGGAGGAGATTGGCCAAGAGTTGGGTCTGGATGCAATGGGGATGGATGCGTTAAGCGCGGATATGGATTAATCCGAAGCGCGGCTGGACCGAAGGAATGGCAATTTTTTTGACATGGGTTAGCGATAAAGTGACAGCCAGCCACCTTTTGGGAGAGGCGGCCAATGCATTCATGGAGGAAATTCTATTCTCCCAGTGAATAATAGGCAATAACCAGCGTGAATGAGAAGCGCACGGGATTGTCGTTTTTTATGACCACGGAGTAGCTGCCGGTTTCCTCGGGCATGAATACCAACGAAGATTGACCGGCATTGCTCACCCCAACGGGAGCAATAGACATACGCCCGCAGCAATTAAACAATGGGCTCCATTCCACATTATCGGTAATGTTAAATGTGTCCTGGGTATAGAACAAATAGGGAACCCCAGCATTCAACTCAACCGGGTATGAATATGTGCTGTTTTTACCAACTTGCAGCCCAGGAGCGGCTGAAATGGTGACCAGCTCTGCAGATACATAGATGCGGATAACCTGCCCAACCTGTAGTACTTCCCCGGCAGCAGGACGCTGTTTGACAACCGTGCCGATGGGCAGATCTTGCCCAGTACTGTAATTGACCTGGATGGGAAGACCGACCGCCGCCAATACCTGTTCGGCTTCTTCCAGGGTTAGCCCTGATACGTCGGGCAAGATCACCTCGCCGCTAGTAGGTCGTGTTGGGGTGGGTGTAGGTGATGCTGTGGGAGATGGCAGTGGAGGGGCGGTGGCGGACGGGCTGGGAGGCTGGGTTGGGGTTGGGCTGGTGGCTGAAGGCGGGAGATGGGTGGACGGGGATGAAGGCGTGGTTTGTCTTGTTTGGCAGGCTGAGATTAAAAGCGCCGCGCAGGTCATATAAAGAAGACCTCTGGCTTTAATTTTCATGCGATCCTCCAAGGGAATTGGAATGCCGATGATCAGATGATAAAATTATACAGCATTAAGCGGCGCGGGTAACCGAACAGCGGATGATTGGGAAAATGATCCAAGGGGCCAATACTATATTGTGAATTTTTTCATTAATTTGACCTTTATTTCACAAAGCGCGATACTATGTGTACCTCCACTCCGAAAAGGTGAACCTGGTGAAAACCAGTACAGCCGTGTCTGGAACGCTACGATCGTCCAAAGGATGGTTATGTGAACCAGAACTCCGAAAAGGCGAGATTGGCGAAAGCCAATTAAGCAAAGCCCGAACTCTAAGGCCGAAAGCAAGAATGGTTATGAGGACCTGGCTGCCGGAAAGGTAAATCTAGCGTGAGCTAGAGGCGCAAAGTTATGGGTCTTGATGAGTAGTTTTATTCCAAGATCGCCAGACTACCGAAGAGTGGACCTTTTCTTTTAAGCCTCCTGCGGGGGAATGCCGAAAGCTGTGCTTGCGGTTAGGAGGACCTGCAATTCCAGGACTAAATAATTTTATGGGGTGAGCAGCCCCCTGCCGCGCCGCGGCGCGGCGGCATCTCCCCGCAGGGTGAGGTTGGGTGTAAAGAAGTGGTGGGGGTTTGAGACAGGGGCAGAGTGCAATCAAGAAACCGAGTTTCTCCAAGAAACTCGGTTTCTGCTAGCTGCAGGCCACATGTAAAAAACCTCCTGACGCGTGGAAATGGTCACTAAAAAAAACAGGGCCTGCAAAATTAGCAAGCCCTGTTTACATGTTTTGTTATATACCCGTTTACCTGATCCCTGCCCTACATATGGATGGCGTGGCCTTCGGCGGCTTCGGCGACTTCGCCGAGGACTTCGCTGAGGCTGGGATGGGCATGCACATTGCGGGCGATCTCGGCGGGGGTGAGTTCCATCATTTGGGCGATGGTGAGTTCGGGGAGCAGCTCGGTGACCTCGGGGCCAATCATGTGGGCGCCCAAGATCTCGCCGTACTTGGCGTCGGTAACCAGCTTGACCCAGCCGGTGTAATCGCCCAGACCGAGGGCCTTACCATTGGCCTGGAAATTGAAGCGGCTGACCTTGACCTCATGGCCGCGTTCTTTGGCCTGGGCTTCGGTCATGCCGAAGGAAGCGACCTGCGGCTGGCAGTAGGTGGCCTTGGGCATCATCTCGTAGTCCAGGGTGACGGAGGGGGCGCCGGCGATGTGTTCGGCGCAGACCACACCCATGGCCATACCGGCATGGGCGAGCATGAGCTTGCCGGTGACGTCGCCGATGGCCCAAATGCCGGGTACGTTGGTGGCCATGCGTTCGTCAATTTCGACCATGCCGCGGTCGGAGAACTTGACGCCGAGTTCCTCTAAGCCGAGGCCGGCGCTGTTGGGCTTGAAGCTGGCAGCAACCAGGACTTGATCAACATCGATGACTTGCTCACCGCCTTTACCGGAGACAGTGACCTTGACCTTGCTTTTGAGCTTTTCGACCTTCTCGACCTTGCTATCGGTCATCAGCGTGATGCCGTTCTTGGTAAAGGCTTTGGCGAGTTCTTTGCTGACCTCTTCGTCCTCGTTGGGGACGATGCGCGGCATGATCTCAACCAGGGTGACAGGGACACCGTAGGCGTTCCAGATGGTGGCAAATTCAACGCCGATAGCGCCAGCGCCAACGATGAGGACAGACTTGGGCAGTTTCTCCTGCAGGATGGCTTCCCAATAAGTGACGACCTGCTTGCCGTCTACGTCAATACCAGGGAGGTGCACTGCGCTGGCGCCGGTGGCAACAATGATGTGCTTGGCCTTGAGGGTGCTGGCTTTGCCATCCGCAGCGGTTACCTGGACCGAATCCTTGGCGGTGAGTTTGGCGGTGCCCATGTGCACATCTACCTTATTCTTTTTCATCAAGAAGGCGACGCCCTTGGTGAGACGGTCGGATACCTGGCGGCTGCGCTTGACGGCGGAACCGTAGTCCAGCTTGAGGTTGTCGAAGGAGAAGCCGAACTCCTTGCCGCGCTCGCGCAGGGTGTGGGCGACCTCGGCATTCTTGAGCAGACTCTTAGAAGGGATACAGCCTACGTTGAGGCAGACGCCGCCGAGGAATTCTCGGTCGACGATGGCAACTTGCTGCCCCAACTGGCTGGCACGGATGGCGGCAACATATCCGGCTGGTCCGGCGCCAATCACAATCACATCATAATTAGACATAAATTTAAAACCTCGTATTGATTTATCGGGCAATGCGGGATTGCCCCTGTTGTTTGATCCGGTTGGGCGATGGTCGTCAAGCCCATGATTCCAGGCTGTGCTTTATATGGCCGAGGAAATAATCGGCGATGGCACCATCGAGGATACGGTGGTCGATGGTCAGGCCAAGATAAACCATCGGACGGATGGCGATGGCGTCGTTGATGACGACAGCGCGCTTTTGGATCATGCCGGTGCCGAGAATGGCAGCCTGGGGCTGGTTGATGATCGGACTGGCAAAAAGCGAGCCGCTGGTGCCGTGGTTGGTGATGGTAAAGGTCCCTCCTTGGACTTCATCGGGGACGAGCTTCTTACTGCGGGCACGCTCGGCGAGGTCGTTGACGGCGTGGGCGATATCGAACAAGGACAACCCAGCCATACCTTTAAGCACGGGGACGATCAAGCCGTCCTCGCCGAGGGAGGTGGCCATGCCGATATTAATGTGCTGGTGGACGGCAATACCCTCGTCGGTCCAGGATGAATTGACGATGGGATAGGCCTGCAAGGCCGCAGTGGTGGCGGCCATAAAATATACGGTGAAGGTCAGGTTGACGCCTTGAGCATTAAATGCGTGCTTGTTGGCGGCACGGTGCGCCCAAACGCGGCTCATATCGACCTCCATGACGGTGGTGACATGCGGGGATGTGTGCTTGCTGTGCACCATGTGTTTGGCGATGGATTTACGTACCGGGGTGAACTTGAGGAGGCTGCCGGGTTCAACGGTGGAGATCACCGGCGGCGCGGGGGCGGCGGCGGGGGCCGCGATGGGCGCAGGAGGGGGAGCAGCAGCCGGGACGGGTTTACCGGCGGCGACGTAAATTTCGATATCCTTCTTGGTGACGCGGCCGTCTTTACCAGTGCCGGGGACATAAGCGATATTGATATTGTGCTGGCCAACCAAGCGGGCGACGACCGGGGAGATGAAGGTGGAACGCGGGCCGGCAGCCGCAGGCAGCGGGGCAGCCGGTGATGGGACCGGGCGGCCGGGCGTATGGGTGAGCACATCTTGCTTGGTGACACGGCCGGCAGGGCCGCTGCCGCG
>Ga0224496_10002922_pt1 | contig 10012 bp, 12 predicted proteins | sample SF_Jul11_sed_USG_2_FD_168127 | JGI IMG/M metagenome (GOLD analysis project Ga0224496, IMG submission 168127) | Sediment microbial communities from San Francisco Bay, California, United States - SF_Jul11_sed_USGS_8_1 | ecosystem: Environmental > Aquatic > Marine > Sediment | place: USA... | reverse complement strand
GCCGAAGGCCAGGTTGGGATCGCGCTCGAGCGGCACCAGTTCGTCGATGTAGCGCCACTTGCAGGCCATACGACAGTTGCGGAACAGCCGCCACATAGAATAGGTGGTGGTCATCAATTCGCTCATACCGCCACCCCCGTGGCAGCGGCAGCGGGCGCGGCATGACGTTTGGAGGCACAGGCGCAGCCCGAGGGCTGGGAACGTTCGATCATTACCGAACGTTCACCGTATTCCTTGGTGGCGAAGCCGGTGAAGATGCGAGCCAGGTCGCTACCGACGTCGGATGATGCGTCGATCACGCAGGTACGACTGGATTTATCCAGGTTGAAGCGACTCTCCATACGCACCCGGGAACGTCCATGCAGACTTTCGACGGCAAGCATCGCCAGCATGAAAGTGTCTTCCAGTTCTTGCGCCGGGACCGATTCGTCAAAACGGTATTTATAAGTGTCGTGAGTCATGGTTGATCTCCTCTTGGTTCAGGTTCTGGTTTCCGAGGCCCCGGATGGCCGCACCATGCGGCACGGTGCTTACTTACCGGAGCCGGGGCTGATGCGTCGGAGATCACAGGTAGTCCTCAAGTCCGGCCTCGCGGAACGCGTCACGGAGTTTGCTCAGCCGGTCGTAGAGGGTGGTGCGGGGAACGCCCATCTCCCGGGCGATTTCTGCCATGGTGTCGTCGCGCAGGCGTTCGCACAGATCCCGTAGCTCATCCGGCAATGAGGCAATCGCCCGGTCGAGATCCATGCGGATTTCATTGGCGACCCGTTCCCTGGTCATCCTTGGGTGGCTTCCCAGTGAGCCATCGCTATCAAGAAACTCAATGCGCTCGGTGGTGTCGCCTTCGCCGTTGTCCAGGGGTTCGTTGAGTGATGTTTGGCAGAGTCGCCAGTCCCGGCATTGGGCGAACCTGGCTTCAAGAATGGTCGAGATGTGACGCTCGACGATCCGCGCCATGAAGGTGGTCTTCTTGGCCTTGGCTGGGTTGAAATGCCGCATCCGTTGCAGCAGATCGATCATCAGTTCCTGTTCGAGATCAGGTCGGTCGTGTTCGGTAAATCCGGCCTTGCCGACCAGTTGACGTGCTTTGTGCCGAATAAGATCGGCGGCATACTTGTCGATGCCATCGTAAGAATTGTGTGAAACCATCGGAGCCTCCTCGGAGCGAGGAGGAGGTCCGCGTGGGTGTCGGCACGGGCCAGATCACAGGACAAAGCTGTCGCGTGGGCGAAGGGGTCGTAGGTACGCCGCCAATTGCCGTATTCGGCTCGGCGACACCCACAACAGCCTCCGCCATGCGTCCAGCTTGTTGTCCAGTGTCTAAGGGTTAAGGTCGTTACGTGTTCAGGCTGCCCGTTCCTCGATGCGCATCAGGAAAGGCAGGCCATGCTTGATCTCGATTAGGCAGACTTTTCCGCTGCCCATCTGTGAGAGCTGCTCCAGCAGCGTCACGACCTCTTGCTTGAGGATGAAGTCATCCTGGTCGCGCTCAGGCCGGGGACCGTTCTGTCCGCCCAGCTTGATCTCGCGCTCGATGACCGTGTCAGGGGTGAGTTCCGGTTCGCCGTCGTGAACCGGAATGTTGGTGATGCGGCCGAAGTTGATGTCTTGCATCAATTCGATGAGTCGCCGCTTTGGTGGGGTGAGATGTGCTTTGCTTGTCTGGTTCATGCCGAACCTCCTTCATTTCTGGACCGACCGGGAGACAGGTCCGGCATGAATTTCCCGGGTGGCGGTCGTGAACTTTTCTTGTTCACCAGACCTGTCACCCTGCTTTGGCGAATTTTCGTTGTGGCCTCGAAAAATGCCCTTGTTCAAGGAGGAGGAATGCCCGTAAAGGCATGATTGATGGCGGATTTGCAGAGGAAAACTTTTTTAACTTTTTTTGCCCGGCCCCAGTGAAATTTCACCGGGCAACCCCCCAAGACGCAAAAAGCCCCGATCCAGAATCCTGAATCGGGGCTTTAGATTTTTCGGGCTATAACGGGGCTGGTCAGTAGATCTCGTCACCTTCCGGAAGAATGCGAAACTTGCAGCGATAGGTCTTTGTTTCTTTTATCCACTCGATGGGGTCATCCTTAATCCGGAAGAATGTCCGCAGTCGTTTTGACAGTTCTTGCTTTTGTTTCTTCAACGTGACCGCCGAATACTTGTTCTTCCAATCGATCTCCCCGTGCGAGTTTGCGAACCCCTCCAACCAACGCCACTGAACCGTTGGCTTGTTGTTCTTCCGATTCAACATGCCCATTTCGCCGTAGGAATAACGTCCTGTTTTTTCTCCTGCCCATATCGTGACGGTATGACCATCGCGGAACTGAATCTTAATTTGAGGCCATATGATGCCAGGCGGCGTCGGGAAAAACACCGTACCTCCAGAATCCGGCTCTGGAACCTGCCCGACAAAGGGTGCGAATATCGCTGACTTGTCCCGATGAGGCAGAAATCGCGGAGCATCTCCCAGATACAGTTCTTCGTTCAGCGCCATGAAAAGACAGTTTTTCTGCGCCAGCAGTGCCTCAACGGTAGGGCTCAGATGAAGGCGAGTGGGCGCGATTACGACAAAAGGCTTTGAGATTGAAAGGCATAATGATCGGACGACCTCGGACAACGAATCCTTGCCGTCCTGCATCGTCAGCACAACTGGGAAGTCCATCCCCGCCGTGGGTATGAAATCGCCCAGTCTCCATGTATGGGGCAACCCATCGAGTTTTGCCTCACGGTGCTCTATTCCCAAGGCCGCGCAGATAGCGCCATTGATGGCAGACTGCTTGAGCCGGTAGATCAGCGTCTGCTTCGAGGAGAGTGGGATGGCTGCGTGTTCCTTTTCATTGCAGATGGCTCGGATGTCGGTCTTGGCATGGGTGACCACACTCCGTGGACATCCCAGTCCACATTCCGTCGGACAATCCACGGCGGTCGCGTGACTCTTGGTCAGTTGAAGGAAATGATCACGAAACAACGGATACCGATCCCAGCCGGAGAGCGCATTGTCCCAATCGAACAGCGCCGATGACTTTCCAGGTAATGTATCCAGCAATCGCCAGACAGGGTCATTCATCCACATTCCCTTTGTTTCCAGTAATGAACCCACGCAAGAAGAGCCAACGTTCCAGGATTATGGAGTCATCGTCACACCTGAAGCTTGCCCTGTTTCCTGAACTTATGGTGAGCGCTCTTGGCTTCTTGACCTCTGCAAACTTCACATAAAAACCAGCCTGTGTAATTCGTCCATATTGGGGGAACTGAATGCCTCGATCTCGGAGTGAAGCGAAAAAATCTTCAGATCTCCTGATTTCCTTGTCCTTGTAAGCTCCTGCGTAAGAGATATGTACTTCTTTAAGCTTTACGTATTCAAGGCCATCAACATCCTCACACGATAGCGATTCTTCTCCCACCGTGCGCAATGACTCTAGATTAAATTGGCTTCTCTGGCTAAAAAAATTCTCATCGCCAAAAAGATGTTTTCCAAACTTCTTTCGATACAGTTCCTTTTCTCCTTTCGTTATTGCATGCATTCTTATTTCGCCAATCTGTGGATTGTATATGAGAACATCGAATTTCTCTGGCCTGAAGTATTGGCTTTTAGATTTGCCAGATTCGATAACGGACTCACGATTGAAAGAGCTGCCATGCCTAACGACGATCCATATGTAGTCATCCTTGGGAAACATTGTCACTTTGGAATATTTGCCCTTGCGATTCTTGGCGAACCATTCATCAAGGTCGTTTTCCAACGCGGATATTCTTTCTGCGGACGGATTCGTGAAAACTGGCAGAGGAGTTACCACCGTTTTGAAATATTCGAATGAGCGCTTATTGAGAGGCAATAGTTCAGCGATTACTCTTTCGATGATGGATTTATCCTTCATCCATACCTGAATCGCAAGATCAGCAGGAGTCGCGGTTTCCTCAATTGCCGTGTCAATTTCTGTCCCGAATATTTCCGCCTGAACAGCTTCGAATCCTTCTTGAGTCGAAACCTCGTTCACAAAATACAATGCCTCGGCCAAATCGTCCGGGGTCGAATTGTCCGGGGTCAGTAAAACGTGGCTGAGCGCGTTGTAGTCCAGGCCATCTTCCTGCTGGACTGGCGGCAACTCTACGCCGCGAGCTGAAAAATAGGCGGCATGAGGCTCCAGAAAGGCAATGAGATGCTTCCTGTCGATTCGCCGGAGCATTCCCGGCTTCGAAAAGCGGCGTAGGTTGAAAGTTGCCATTAATCACTCCTGTCGTTTTTGTTGTTACTCTTTCATGTCAATCCCGGTCAATTCCGTTTCCACCCAACGACCTTACCTAAAATGCGCAGGTCATCCTCCGGCCTGATCCGAATTTTTTGGAACTCCGGGTTTTCAGGCACCAAGTCGATAAGCTCGTCTTTGATTTTCAGCCTCTTTACCGTTGCTTCGCTGTTGAGCAGAGCGACTACGATGTCGCCATCCTCGGCAATTGGCTGCTGCCGCACGATGATCAAATCGCCATCGTGAATTCCGGCTCCTTTCATGCTTTCGCCCATCGCCCGCAGGGCGAAATGTTTTCCAGAGCGAACCACCGAGGACTCAACCAGAACGTGTCCGGTGATGTTTTCCTCAGCCAGAATGGGAAGACCAGCGGGTACGATGCCGACCACCGGGACCGAAACGAGTGTCGCTGACATCTCATTAATTCTCCGAATGATGGTCAGTCCCCGGGATTTCCCATCTTCCCGCTTCAAATAGCCCTTCCGAACCAACTGATTGATCCGGTCGTGCGCACTGGCTGGGCTGATTTCAAAAATCTCGCTCAACTCTTTCATCGTTGGAGGGAAGCCCTTGGTATCGACGAATCGACATATCGCTTCGAGCGTTTCCCTCTGCAACGACGTTATTCCATCTATCTTTGCTTTGCCCATGGCGTCTCCAGTTCTGTTGAAAGACAAATAGGCACATTGCGCCAACAAGCCCAAATAATATAAACCTTATGGACATCAGGTCAAGAAATAAACTTACACCTGATTTCCGACACATAGATACGCCTCCCGGTAGGTAATGCCTTCAGAAAGCCGGAGTTAAACCGGACCAGCAGTTAGTAACCAGATAACCGACCAGAGGCGGAGCTGAGGCGGTTGTGGGTGCCATCAAACGCGCATCCCGACCGCCGACGTTTTCTGGCATCCACGCCCAGCCCCCGGGTCTAACCGGAGGTGTTCGATGTTGGATGTACAGGAGCTGAGAGATGAGCCGGGGGCGGAAATCCACGGCAAAGATGAAAATCCGGAACGGCTTTCGAGCGATGCCAGGCTCCAGGCTGCTGTTTCGATACTGGCAACGGCAGTCCTTCGTAGAAAGGCGAAAAAGTCATGTGGCGGCAGTGAGTTACAAATTTTCCAAGTTTCTTCGACCGCGACCAGAGAAGGACTTGATTCGTTGCGCGAACAGAGCGTTCATTCATGACAACTCGTCCGGAACCTAAAATAAGGAGTTGAAAATGAATGAGTTACAGACAGCCGCCCCGAGCGGCAAAACCCAGGACCGAACCAGAAACTCGGTCTTGCGGCAGATGGCGCTGCTACAATCCATGAGCCTGGATCAGCTTCGCGAAAAGTGGTTCGACCTCTACGGAGGCGAACCGCCCCAATACAAGAAGCAATTCCTGGTCAAACGGCTGGGCTATCGCATCCAGGAGCTTTTCTACGGAGGGCTTTCCGAGCGGGCCAAGACACACCTCGGTCAGGTGGCCAAGGGCGATCTGGTGGCGACCGTCAACCGACGCATTCCCGAAGAGCGAAAAGCGAATGAGACCATCCTCCCGGGGACCAGGCTGGTGAGGATTTGGAATGACCAGCGCTACGAGGTGACCGTCCAAGCGGAGGGATATGAGTTCGACGGACGCACGTTCCGGTCGCTCAGTGCGGTAGCAAGAGAGATCACCGGCACGCGGTGGAATGGGAAGGTTTTTTTCGGGTTGAAAAAAGTTTACGGCAAGAAAGCCGAAGGAGGAGCCAATGCTCGATAACGCCAATGTCGTGCCGGGCAGAAACAAGACTCTTCGCTGCGCCATCTATACGCGCAAGAGCCACGAGGAAGGACTCGAGCAAGAATTCAACTCGCTGGATGCGCAACGGGAGTCGGCCGAGGCTTACATCGAAAGCCAGAGGATGCAGGGCTGGAAAGCATTGTCGGACCGCTACGACGATGGCGGCTTTTCCGGCGGCACCATGGAGCGCCCGGCGCTGCGCCGTCTGCTGGCGGATATCGACGCCGGGAAGATCGACATAATCGTGGTCTATAAGATCGACAGGCTTTCGCGCTCGCTGCTCGACTTCATGAAGATGATTGAGGTGTTCAACGAAAAGGGTGTCAGCTTTGTCTCGGTCACCCAGCACTTCAGCACCACCGATCCAACCGGCCGGATGTTTCTCGGTATCCTGATCACCTTTGCCCAGTACGAGCGGGAGGTCATCGCAGAGCGTATCCGGGACAAGGTGGCGGCCGCCAAGCGTCGGGGAAAATACTGCGGCGGTGTGCCCATCCTCGGTTACGACGTCGACCGGGAAAACAAGAAACTGCTGGTCAACCCGGATGAAGCCAAGACGGTGCAGTACATCTTCCGCCGGTTCATCCAGATCGGCTCGGCCAAGAAGTTGGGGCAGGAACTGAACGAGCAGGGATACCGCACCAAGGCCTGGACCACCAAAAAAGGCAAGGTGCGAGAAGGCTCCGAATGGAACACCGCCCATATTTACCGTTTGCTGAACAACCGGATCTATATCGGCGAGATCGCCCATAAGGACCGCAGTTACCCCGGTGAGCAGGATGGGATCATCGACCGGGCGACCTGGGACAAGGTGCAGGCCAGCCTGGCAGACAACAAACCGGTCAAGATTTCCATGGCCAGAACCAAAATGGTCGCCCCTCTGAAAGGCGTTATCCGCTGCGGCCACTGCGGATGCTCGATGGGACCGACCTACACCCGCAAGAACGGCCGCCACTACACCTATTACATCTGCGAAAAAGACAGCAAACGGACCGTGAGCCGTTGCCCGCTCAAACGGATTCCAGCCGGGGACATCGAGCAGGCCGTGGTCGAGCAGTTGAGCGCGGTGTTCCGAACCCCGACGCTGGTTGCCAAGACCTACTTCGCGGCCCGTGATATCGAGCAGGCGGAGCGGGAGCGCCTGTTCAAGCAGAAAGCCCAACTCGAGATGGAACTGTCACAGGCTCGGGAGCAAGCCATCGAACTGATGAAACCCGGCAACGATCAGCCGGGCAAGGCCGAGATGCTGACGACCGTCAACCGCCAGGCGGTCGAGCTCTCGAAACAACTGACGCATGTGAGCGAGCGATGTAAAGCCTACCAGGGGAACAGCATCACTGAGCTGGATGTCTCGGAGGCCTTCCAGAATGTCGAGGGTTTCTGGGAGGACCTTTTTCCGATAGAGCGGAACCGGCTCATCCGCCTCCTTGTAGACAGAGTCGAGATTCGCGAGACCGGAATCGACATGGAACTGCGCACCAACGGGCTGACGACACTCATCGCCGAGCTGGCCGGTCTGGCATGCGAAGTCACTGAGCGGAGGGCAAGCCGATGAAAATCAAACCGACCATTACCGTGGCTGACAACGGCAACCTGCAGATCCACATCCCGATGCTCATCCGGCGCATGCGCGGCCGCAAGACGGTTATTGCTCCCCAGGCGCTGGATGGAGAAATCCCCGGGGCGCAGGAGCCGGTGCAGTCCGCCATCCTCCAGGCGCTGGCAAGAGCCTTTTCCTGGGCCGACATCCTCGAATCCGGCCAGATCAAGTCCATCAGCGAGCTTGCCCGTACCCTCGACGTGGATGGCTCGTATGTGACCCGCATTCTCAAGCTAACGACCCTTGCCCCGGACATCGTCGAAGCCCTGATCAACGGCGAGGAGCCCAACGGACTTTCGCTGGCTAAACTGACCCAAACCTTCCCCGAGGAATGGACCGCGCAGCGCCGCCAGTTCGGTTTCGCCACCGACTGACGACCGTACCGGAGACCACCCTCAGAGCCGACCATCAGCGTCGGCTTTTCTTTTGGCAGAGGCAGGAAACCGGAATTGACCACACTTCTTTTCATCACCGAGGAAGGCGATTTCGAAAAATACGTCCGGTTACGGCACCTCCCGAGGACCTAAGGCAACCGCCAAAAACGGCAACCAGCCGGAAACCTATATCAATCAAGGATGTAGCTTTCCGGACGAGCTTCGGACTTGGTCCGGAGAAAACAGAGAATCAGGGGCCAAACAGAGAAAGAAAGGCGGGAAGATGGGGAGAATCGATGGAGCGGAGAGGTGCTTTGGAAAGATGTGAAACGGGCGCAAACCCTTTAGAAACAAGGGGAAAAAGAAAACCCGTCACCCCGGGGAACGACCCCAGAGAGACGGGTTTGTCTTTTCTAAATGGTGGAGGCGGCGGGAGTTGAACCCGCGTCCGAAAAAACTTCCATTCAAGCATCTACATACATAGTCCTGACTTTATATTTCGCGCCTCGGCCTCTTCAGGACAAGATGCTTTTGGCGCTAGCCCGCTTAATTTTCGCCTCCGGGCCAACAGGCACGGCCCGGAAACTATCCCACGGAGTCGACGCCCCGACCCGGCCTTGCGGGAGCGGCCGGAGGGGCGATAGCCTAATTATGCGGCTACGGCATATGCATAGTCGTCTGCGACTATATTTACGTTCTCCCTGTTTTACGAGCAGAAAGACCTCGGCATGCAGCTTGAAATTCAGGATCCCCGTCGAACCCGTTTCGCCCCCCTCTATTTGTATTTATTCATTGACCGCTCGATATCGCGATCCGCTTCTTTTTTCTTGAGATCGTGGCGCTTATCGAAATGTTTTTTGCCCTTGCCCAGGCCCAATTCGAGTTTAGCCTTGCCTCTCTTGTTAAAGTAAATCTTCAGAGGCACTAAGGCAAATCCTTTTTCCTTCACCTTGCCGATCAGCCGCCTGATCTCCCGTTTATTCAACAACAGTTTCCGGACCCGCAAGGGCTCGGGAGCCGAATGGGTGGCAAAGGCATAGGGCGAGATGTGCACGTTATAAAGAAAGACCTCGCCGTTCTTGATCTGGGCGTAGCCGTCGCGCAGATTGGCCCGCCCGGCCCGCAGTGACTTCACCTCGGGCCCCAACAGCACCAAGCCGGTCTCGATGACCTCCTCGATATGGAAATCATGAAAGGCCTTCTTATTATTGGCAACCACCTTACCGGACAATCCCTGCCACCTTAACCGTCAAAATTCACCACGCAAAAAACCGCCCCGGCCGATGATCCGGCGGCGGCCCCATTAAACAGAAGCGGCATTATACACAAAAAACGACCCGGGAAGAAGATCAAAGAAAAACACCGAGGTATTACGAAAAAACTCTCAAGCCCCGCCGATCACGCGAATGGCCTCCTGGTAGGTGGTAACTCCGGCCAACACCTTGCGCCAGGCATCCTGCTTCAAGGTGGTCATCCCTTCGCGGATGGCGGTCCGCCGGATCTCGGACTCGGCGGCCAGGGCCGAAGTCTGATGCTGGATGGCTTCGGACATGGGGAAAATCTCGAACACCCCGCAGCGCCCCAGGTAGCCGGTGGAACGACAGTGCCGGCAACCGGCCCCCTGCTTAAGGAGCAGCTCCTTGCCATCCTCCACCGGAAACCCGTACCCCTTTAACAACGGCAGATCGGCGACCACCTCCGTACTGCAATGGGGACAGATCCGACGCACTAAACGCTGGGCCATGGCCCCCAACAGGGTGGAGCTGATCAGAAAGGGTTGCACCCCCAGATCAACCAGCCGGGTAATGGAGGAAACCGCGTCGTTGGTATGCAGGGTTGAAAAAACCAGATGTCCGGTGAGCGCGGCCTGAATGGCATTGGTGGCCGTATCCAGGTCGCGGATCTCGCCGATCATGATAACATCCGGGTCCTGCCGCAGGATATTGCGCAGGATGGTGGAAAAGGTGACATCCACCTGGGCATGCACCGAGATCTGATTAAATTCCTCGTGCACCATCTCCACCGG
>Ga0224496_10002919_pt1 | contig 10015 bp, 12 predicted proteins | sample SF_Jul11_sed_USG_2_FD_168127 | JGI IMG/M metagenome (GOLD analysis project Ga0224496, IMG submission 168127) | Sediment microbial communities from San Francisco Bay, California, United States - SF_Jul11_sed_USGS_8_1 | ecosystem: Environmental > Aquatic > Marine > Sediment | place: USA... | reverse complement strand
GGTTTTATGAATTGTATTTACCTGGCAGAAATTGAATGGCTATCACATTGACTGAAAAGGCGGCGGACCGCATCAAGGGGTTTCTTGCCCGGCGTGGCAAGGGCATCGGCCTGCGTCTCGCTGTGAAGACAACCGGCTGCTCCGGTATGGCCTATGTCATGGAGTATGTCGACGCGGTTGAGGACAGTGACGTGGTGTTCGAGGATATGGGTGTCAAGGTCATCATCGATCCGAAAAGCCTGGTGTACCTGGATGGCACAGAACTCGATTTTGCGCGTGAAGGGCTGAACGAAGGCTTCAAGTTCAATAATCCGAATGTGAAAGACATGTGCGGTTGCGGCGAAAGCTTCAACGTGTAATGTCCTTCGTTCTCTGAAGCGGTTCCCGGCATTTATCAAGGCTCATGGCTGCGGATTCGGTACCGTCACACTTTGACCTGTTTGAGTTGCCGGTATCATTCGATATCGATATCGACAAACTCGATACACGCTACCGGGAATTGCAGCGCAGTCTGCATCCAGACCGGTTCGTGAATGCCGCTGACCGCGAACGGTTGCAATCGGTACAGCAGGCAACACAGGTGAACGAGGCTTACCGCACCCTGAAAGATCCGTTACTGCGTGGCCGCTACCTGCTGCAGCTGGGTGGTTATGTCTTCGACGACGAGCATTCCACCACCAGTGATATCGAATTCCTGATGGAACAAATGGAATTACGCGAGTCGCTTGCGGGTGTGCGCGAATCGGACGATGCCTTTGCGACACTTGGCGCTATCATGGACCGCATCACCACGGACCTTGACGGGTTTGAGGCGCGGCTGGCCAAACAACTGGCCGCTGGCAGTGATGCAGCCGCTGCGGCGGATACGCTGGTGAAGATGCAGTTCTTCCGCAAGCTGCAGGAAGAGGCGGTTGAGATTGAAGTGGAACTCGAGGATGAAATGGCCTGATAGCGGGCCGAGTGAACTAACTGACTTACTGATATGGCACTCTTGCAGATTTCTGAACCCGGGCAGTCGACGGCGCCGCATGCACACAAGCTGGCGGCCGGTATTGACCTGGGCACGACCAACTCACTGGTGGCCAGTGTCCGCAGTGGCGTGGCCGAAACCTTGCCGGACAGTAAGGGTGCGCACCTGTTGCCATCCGTTGTGCGTTATCACGCCACGGGCGCGCCGGACGTGGGCGAGGCGGCACTGGCGGCAGCGGCCGATGATCCACTCAATACAATCGCGTCGATCAAGCGCCTGATGGGGCGTGGTGTCGAGGATGTGCGGCATATCGGTTCGCAGTTACCGTATCATTTCGTCGAAACATCAAGTGGCATGCCACGCCTGCGAACCGTGGCCGGTGACATCAGCCCGGTCGAGGTGTCTGCCGACATCCTGCGTGTCCTGAAGCGGCGTGCCGAGGAAACGCTTGGCGGTGAACTCCAGGGTGTGGTGATTACCGTGCCGGCTTATTTTGATGACGCGCAGCGCCAGGCCACCAGGGACGCCGGTCGCCTGGCCGGGCTGAATGTCCTGCGCCTGCTGAACGAGCCGACCGCGGCGGCTGTTGCCTACGGCCTCGACAAGGGTTCGGAGGGCGTCATCGCGATTTACGATCTGGGTGGCGGCACGTTCGATATTTCCATCCTGCGTTTGCACAAGGGCGTTTTCGAAGTACTGTCCACGGCCGGTGACACCGCGCTGGGCGGTGATGACATGGACCGGCTGGTCGCGCACTGGATCATGCAACAGGCAGGTATTGACCCGTCGGCTGATCGTGGCCGACTGCGCAAATTGCAGGCCGTTGCGCGCAGGGCCAAGGAAGCCTTAACAACAGCTGATGTGGCGTCATTCACCGTCAGGCGTGATGATGGAACTGACTGGGCGGGTGAACTCACGCGCGCGCAGTTTAACGAACTGGTCGGCGCCCTGGTCGACAAGACACTGGTTCCCTGCCGGCGGGCACTGCGCGACGCCGGTATCCGCGCAGAAGACGTTGTTTCAATTGTGATGGTGGGCGGGTCGACCCGTGTGCCGCTGGTACGCGAGCGCGTGGCGACCTTTTTCAAGGCGGAACCGATGGTCGATATCGACCCGGACCGGGTGGTCGCGGTTGGTGCGGCGATCCAGGCGGATATCCTGGCCGGTAACAAGCCGGACGACGACATGCTGCTGCTGGATGTCATCCCGCTGTCACTCGGGCTGGAAACCATGGGTGGCCTTGCCGAAAAGATCATACCCCGCAATACCACGCTGCCGGCCGCCAAGGCGCAGGAATTTACCACCTTCAAGGACGGGCAGACGGCCATGTCATTGCACGTGGTACAGGGTGAGCGTGAGCTGGTTGAGGATTGCCGTTCGCTGGCAAAATTCGAGCTGCATGATATCCCGCCGATGGTGGCCGGTGCCGCGCGTATTCGCGTTACCTTCCAGGTGGACGCCGATGGCCTGCTCAGCGTCACGGCAGAGGAACGGACGCAGGGTGTGCGTAGCAGTATCGAGATCAAACCGTCCTACGGGCTCAGTGATAATGAGATCGAGACCATGCTGAAGGATTCGATGCAGTTTGCTGCCGATGACCGTGACGTGAGACGCCTGCGGGAAGAGCAGGTGGAGGCGGACCGCGTACTCGAGGCACTGGCCGCGGCACTGGCAGTTGATGGCGACAGCCTGCTGGAGCCGGCGGAACGTGCCGCGATCGATGCGGCGGCCGAACAACTGGCGGTTGCCCGTGGCGGCGATGATTACCGCACTATCAAGCAGGCCATTGAAGCGGTGGAAAAGGCCAGTGCAGTGTTTGTCGAGCGTCGTATGAACAGCAGTATTCGCGCGGCCATGGCCGGGCACAATGTCGATGAATTCAAATCCTGAATACGCCACTTATTAATCCATACGATCCGGAAAGCCCATATGCCGCAAATTATTTTTTTACCGCACGAGGAAATCTGTCCCGAGGGTGCCGTCATAGAGGCCGAGCCGGGTATGACGATCTGTGATGCGGCGCTGAAGGAAGGTATCGAGATCGAGCACGCCTGCGAAAAATCCTGTGCCTGCACCACCTGTCATGTCTACATCCGTGAAGGCGCAGATTCGCTGAACGAGTCGACGGAAGACGAGGACGATCTGCTCGACAAGGCCTGGGGGCTGGACCCGGATTCCCGCCTGAGTTGCCAGGCGGTGGTTGCCGATACCGACCTGGTCGTCGAGATACCGAAGTACACCATCAACATGGTGAGCGAGAACCATTAGAAAACACTGTAGGAGCGCCTTGCAGGCGCGATAAAATTTCAGGCACCCAATCGCGCCTGCAAGGCGCTCCTACAGGTGGATTGATTGCGCGGAGAACAACATGCCACTGACCTGGACAGACACCCTCGATATCGCCATCGAACTGGATGAAAAATACCCGGATACCGATCCGATGCATGTCAATTTTGTCGATTTGCGTAACTGGATCATGGCGCTGGACGAGTTTGACGATGACCCGGAACATTGCGGTGAGCGCATCCTCGAGGCAATCCAGATGGCCTGGATAGAAGAGCGCGAATAGCCGTAAGCCCCGGGGCGCCTTGTCCCCGATGCTGTAAGCCCCTGTTATAAAATCAAATAGCGCGCTAAAACGCAGGCCAGGCACATCTTTCCCGGCGCTGCCCGGGCAGGCTTGCCACTATCTCTACATTCCATTAAACCCGCCAACCTTGTATATTACGCGGCCTTGTTGCAGCGGCTTGCGTTCCGCTGGTATGCCCGGCAGTCGGCAAAGCCGGGTATCAGGATTTCCGTACCATCAAAAATCGAGGTTTTCATGGCAGTTAGAAATCGTCTGCACCGCAGCGAACTGGCAGTACCCGGCAGTAATACACGCATGCTCGAGAAGGCGCCCGGCGCTGGCGCCGACATGGTTTTCCTCGACCTCGAAGACGCGGTTGCACCGGATGACAAGGAGCAGGCGCGCAAGAATATCATCGAGGCGCTGAACGACCTCGACTGGTCGAACTGCGGCGTGTCGATTCGTATGAACGGCCTCGACACCCACTGGGCTTACCGCGATATCGTCGACGTGGTGGAGCAGGCCGGCCAGCATCTCGATACCATCCTGATTCCGAAGGTCAACACACCGTCGGATATATTATTCGTGTCGACCTTGCTGGAGCAGATCGAGGCGGCCAAAAATCTCAAGCAGATAAACCTGCATATCCTGATCGAAACCGCCATGGGGATGGCCAACGTCGAGCAGATCGCACAGACCTGCCCGGAACGGCTTGAGGCGATGGTGTTCGGCGTGGCCGACTATGCGGCATCCACGCAGGCGCGTACCACCAACATGGGTGGTGCCAACCCGGACTACACCGTGCTGACGCACCCGGACGAGAGCGGCAAGCGCGAACGTCACTGGGGTGACCAGTGGCACTTCGCCATTTCCCGCATGGTCGTTGCGTGTCGCGCTTACGGCCTGCGCCCGATTGACGGTCCGTTCGGTGATATTTCCGATCCCGATGGTTACCTGAATGTCAGTCGCGGTGTGGCGGCACTGGGTGTCGAAGGCAAATGGGCGATTCATCCCTCGCAGATCGAACTGGCCAACCAGGTATTTACGCCGGGTGAAGCCGAAATCGATCGTGCGCGCCGCATCCTGGTGGCTATGGATGAGGCGGCGAAACAGGGGCGCGGTGCCGTGTCGCTCGACGGTCGCCTGATTGACGCGGCGTCCATTCGCCAGGCACAGGTAATGGTGGACAAGTTCACGCAGATTGAGAAGTCGCTCGCTGCCAGAAAGTAACGATTTGACGGAGAAACAGTCTTGAATATTCACGAGTACCAGGCCAAAGAGCTGTTGAAGCAATATGGAGTGCCCGTTCCGGATGGCCGCGTGGCACACAATGTCGATCACGCGGTAGCCGTTGCCGAAGACCTGGGTGGTGAACGCTGGATCGTCAAGGCGCAAATTCATGCCGGCGGGCGCGGCAAGGGTGGCGGTGTCAAACTGGCCGAGTCAATTGAGGACGTGCGGTCACTGACTGACCAGATGATTGGCAGTCACCTGGTGACGCCGCAAACCGGCAGTGAGGGACGGCTGGTACAACGCGTGCTGATCGAACAGGCCTGCGACATCCAGCAGGAATTCTACCTGGGCATGGTCATAGACCGCGCGACGCAGCGCATTACAGTGATTGCATCTGCCTCGGGTGGTATGAATATCGAGGAGGTGGCGAAGACCAACCCGGAAAAAGTGATCCGTGAAGCCGTCGACCCGGCTGTCGGACTGATGAGTTTCCAGTGCCGCAAGATAGCGGCAAAAATCGGTCTGACGGGCAAGCAGATTGCAGCGGCTGCCAAGCTTATGCAGGCACTGTACCGGGCATTCCGCGACAAGGATGCCCTGCTTGTGGAAATCAACCCGCTGGCCATCGTCAACGGCGGTTCGCTGCTGGCTGTTGACGCGAAAATGAGTTTCGATGGTAATGCCCTGTACCGTCGCCCGCAGATAACCGAGTTGCGTGATTTCGACGAGGAAGACCCGAAGGAAGTCGAGGCGACCGGTCATGGCCTGAACTACATCGCGCTGGACGGCAACGTTGGCTGTATCGTCAATGGCGCCGGCCTGGCGATGGCGACCATGGACGCCATCAGTTTCCACGGCGGCAAACCGGCCAATTTCCTCGACGTCGGTGGCGGTGCCTCGCCGGAGAAGGTGGGCAATGCCTTCCGTATCGTGTTGCAGGACCCGAACGTCAGGATCATCCTGGTGAATATTTTCGCCGGCATCAATCGCTGTGACTGGATTGCCGAGGGTCTGGTGCAGGCCATGCGTGACCTGGAAATCAATGTGCCGATCGTGGTGCGACTGGCCGGCACCAACGTTGAACTGGGAACGCCGATTCTTGCCGAGTCCGGTTTCCCGTTCATCATGGCTGATAACCTGGATGATGCCGCCACGAAAGTCATGGCGACACTGGAGCAGCAATCATGAGCGTTTTCGTACACAAGCATTCACGCGTCATCATCCAGGGCTTTACCGGTCAGCATGCGACATTCCATGCCGAAGAGGCCATGCAGAACGGCACCACAGTCGTCGGCGGCGTAACGCCGGGCAAGGGTGGCCAGGTGCACCTGGGACTGCCGGTGTTTGATACCGTGCACCAGGCGGTGGATGCAACCGGGGCCGATGTTAGTGGTATTTTCGTACCGCCGCCGTTTGCGGCCGATGCCATCATGGAAGCGCTGGAGGCCGGTATCGGTGTGGTCGTGGTGATTGCCGATGGTATCCCGGTACAGGACATGGTGCGTGTCAAACGCTATGCCGCCGATCGCAATGCCGTCATCATTGGTCCCAACACACCGGGAATCATTACACCGGATGCGTGCAAGGTCGGCATCATGCCGTCACATATCTATACGCCGGGACGCATCGGTGTGGTATCACGGTCCGGTACGCTGAATTATGAAGCCGTACAGCAGATGTCCGAGCTTGGCATGGGGCAGTCGACATCGGTCGGCATCGGCGGCGACCCGGTCAATGGCACCGACTTCGTCACGGTGTTACGCGCCTTCGAGGAAGATCCTGAAACCGATGCCGTGATCATGATTGGCGAGATCGGTGGCCAGCAGGAAGTCGAGGCAGCCCGCTGGGCAAAAGCCAACATGCAGAAGCCGGTGGTCGGATTTATCGCCGGTGTCTCGGCACCGCCCGGACGCAGGATGGGTCATGCCGGCGCCATCATCTCCGGCGCAGAGGATACTGCCAATGCCAAGATGGATCTCATGGAAGAACTGGGCGTGAACGTGGTTCGCAACCCGGCCCTGATCGGCGAAACCGCCAACCGCGTTTTCTCCTGAGCGAGAAATCTGCTATGAAAACAGCCACAGCGTACACCGGGAGCACAGGCGTCGTTATTTAGTGTCAGCCAGCTAAAACTCCGTGTCCTCTGTGTACTCTGTGGCAATTTACCCCTGTTCGGGGTGCAGTCGCCTGAATTTTCGCGAAATCTGTCTGTCCATCATTGCCTGTCAGGCGTCATACGCTTAAACTATCCCGTTGAAAAATTTCACTAAGCTCCCGTTTTACGGCGGGTTTCCTGTTACTGAATGAATTGTATGGAGTCTTGCATGGCCATTGAACGCACCTTTTCCATTATCAAGCCCGACGCGGTCGAGAAAAACGTCATAGGCGAGATCATCAGCCGCTTCGAAAAGAACGGCCTGCGCGTCATCGCGTCGAAAATGGTGCACCTTAGCAAAGAGCAGGCCGGTGAATTCTACGCCGTGCACAAGGAGCGTCCGTTCTACAATGACCTGGTCGACTACATGACCTCCGGTCCGGTCGTGGTGCAGGTGCTGGAAGGCGAAAACGCGGTCCTGAAAAACCGCGAGATCATGGGTGCAACCAACCCGGCTGACGCGGATCCCGGTACCATCCGCAAGGACTTTGCCACCAGCATCGAAGAGAATGCCGTGCATGGTTCCGATGCGCCCGAGACTGCCGCGCAGGAAATCGAGTTCTTCTTTAGCGAAGGGCTGTGCCCGCGGACGCGCTGAGCGCCCGCTGTCTGGATACGATGCCTGATTCACCAAAAATCAACCTGCTGGATTTCGACCGGGACGGCCTGGTGGAATTTTTCACTGCGCGCGGTGAAAAGCCGTTTCGCGCAACGCAGTTGATGAAGTGGATTTACGGCATGGGCGTCACCGACTTTGAATCGATGACGAATATCGGCAAGCCCCTGCGTGCCGGGCTGGCGGCGGATACCGCGATACGCCTGCCGGAGATTGCTGAAGACAACCAGTCTGAAGATGGTTCTCGCAAGTGGCTGTTCCGCCTGGATGACGGCAATTGCATCGAAACGGTGTATATCCCGGAAACTGACCGGGGCACGCTGTGCGTTTCCTCGCAGGTTGGCTGCATGTTGAACTGCAGTTTCTGTTCAACGGCTACCCAGGGCTTTAATCGCAACCTCTCGACCGGCGAAATCATTGCGCAGGTCTGGATGGCGGTAAACCTGCTCGGCCAGACATCAGACGGCCCCCGGCTGGTGACCAACGTGGTCATGATGGGCATGGGCGAGCCCCTGTTGAACTACGACAACGTGATAAGCGCCATGCGCATCATGCTGGACGACTTTGGTTACGGCCTGTCGAAGCGCAGGGTGACGCTCAGTACGGCCGGTGTGGTGCCGGCGATCAAACAGTTGCGCGAGGACTGCGATGTGAGCCTGGCCGTGTCATTGCACGCGCCTGATGACGCGTTGCGTAATGAACTGGTCCCGTTAAATCGCAAATACCCGATTCGCGAGTTGCTGGATACCTGCAAGGCCTATGTCGGGGAAGGCCGGCGCAGGGTGACTTTCGAGTATGTCATGCTGGCCGGCGTCAATGATTCGGACAGTCACGCGCGTGCGCTGGTCAAGTGCCTCAGGGGTGTGCCTGCCAAGGTAAATCTTATTCCGTTTAACCCGTTTCCAACGACCTGTTACCAGCGCAGCGAGGAATCGCGAATTGACCGGTTCTTCGAGATTTTAAACAGGGCCGGCATTGTGACCATCACCCGCCGTACGCGTGGTGATGATATCGATGCCGCCTGCGGCCAGCTGGCCGGCAGGTTCCAGGACCGGACGCGGCGACGTGAACGGGTAATCGCAAATTTCCAGGTGCAGGAACATGCAAACTAGAAAACTGCTGGCTGGCATTGCGCCTGTTCTGTTGCTGGTTGCCTGTGCGGGCAACCCGCAGTCACCTGCCGTGACACAATCACTGACCGCGGCCAAGGCAAACACGCAGCTGGGGATCGAGTACCTGCGTTCGGGTGACCTGGAAAGATCGCGAAACCGGCTGGAAAGGGCCATCAAGATGGCGCCGGACTATGCGCCTGCCCATGATGCCATCGCGATTCTCTACGAGCAGGTTGGCGATCACGAGGCGGCGGAGACACACTACCGCAAGAGTCTGCGGATCGATGCCGGCAACGCAGCCACCCGCAACAACTATGGCCAGTTCCTGTGCAAGCTGGGTCGTTACGACGAGGCAGCGGCCGCATTCAAGCGGGCGGCCGAAAACGCCTATTACCGTACACCCTGGGTGCCGCTGACCAATGCCGGTATTTGCCTGCTGGGTGTGCCGGACAATGCACAGGCAGAGGTGTATTTAAGGCAGGCGCTCGCCCGGCAGCCGACCTATGCACCGGCGCTCCTGAACATGGGGAAAATCAGTTTTGCTGGCGGGGATTACCTGAGCGCGCGTGGTTACCTGGAGCGCTACCAGCAGGTGGTCGAGCACACCGCGGACAGTCTGTGGCTGGCGATCCAGACCGAGTATGCACTCAAGGACCACGCGGCCTGGGGTAATTACGCGCTCCAGCTGAGAAGGGATTTTCCTGACAGTGAGCAGTACCTGCTAATGCAGGAGTGGGAGAATGGGCGGCGGACGGGAGACTGACGCCGGCACGAGTACCCGGCTGGATAACGGGGACTCTATCGGTGCACGTCTGCGGACTGCACGGGAGCAGCGCGGCCTGAGTGCGGAAAATGTGGCAAAACAGCTCAGGCTTGACGTTGCGGTCGTCAACGCACTCGAACACGACGACCGGGAACACCTGCCGGCGCCGATTTTTGTGCAGGGTTATTTGCGCAGTTACGCACGCCTGCTCGACTTGCCTGAAAGCGAACTGGCGGACGACTATGCCAGGGAAAGTGGCGAACTGCCGCCACTGACAGTGCAGCGGATCGGGCAACGACGGGCGTTTTTCAGCATGCCATCAACGGGCCTGATGCGAAATGTCATCCTGGTGATATTTGTCGCAATCATGTTGTGGCTGGCATTCCCGTACATCAGCGGTCTGTTTGATTCGCGGAACGATGTCAGCGACGACGAAACTGCGGCGGGGCACCTGGAGATTCCGCCGGCCGGTCATTGATGACAGGCGGGCAACTGCACTGATTGCGCGGATACTAATGAGAACAATCTACACAACTAACTGACTTTATGGCCAAGACCCTACAGGCCGTCCGCGGTATGAATGACATACTCCCGGCG
>Ga0224496_10002918_pt1 | contig 10016 bp, 10 predicted proteins | sample SF_Jul11_sed_USG_2_FD_168127 | JGI IMG/M metagenome (GOLD analysis project Ga0224496, IMG submission 168127) | Sediment microbial communities from San Francisco Bay, California, United States - SF_Jul11_sed_USGS_8_1 | ecosystem: Environmental > Aquatic > Marine > Sediment | place: USA... | reverse complement strand
GCCCGCACGCCAACGATGGGCCGGTCGACGTCGGGCAGTTCGCGCGTCTCGACGGCCATGATCGCGGCAATTCCGCCCAGCACGATCAGGAGATTGAGCACGAGCACCAGCACGGGCCTGCGAACACTGATGCTCGGCAGGTCGTTCACGGCCCGGCCATCGTCGCCGGGTGCTGCGGTATCAGTCCCCCGCTTCACTGCGCCTGGCCGTCCCGCCCCTGTTCGCTGCAAGGCTGAATTCCACGGCGACACCGTCACGCATCCGCTGCAGTCCCTCGACGACCAGCAGGTCGTCAACGGCCAGCTCGCCCTCCACGAGGGCCCGGCCCTGTTGCCTTTGCACGATGCGCACCGGCGTGCGCCTTGCCACCCCGTCCTGGATCAGCCATACGTATGCACCGTCCGCACCCCACTGGACCGCGGTCTCCGCCACGACCGCGTACTCGCGGCCCTCGACCTCCACGGACACGCGAAAACTCATGCCCGGCCGCAGGGAATCGCTGCGATTGTCGACGGTCGCACGGGCGGTGAAAGTACGGGAAGCGGGATCGATACGGCTGCCGACTTCGACGATCTCGCCCGACAGCGGTTCCGCAGAGCGGTTCCATGCAGTCAGTTCCACCGTGTCGCCGATTTCGAGTTCCCCGACCATGAATTCCGGCACCTCGAAACTGACGAGCAGCGTGCTGCGGTCGTCAAGGATCGTGATTACGGTCTCGGGATTGATGCGGTCGCCCGGATCCACCTCGGTGTAATCGACGAAGCCGTCAAAGGGCGCGCGGATGAAGCGGTCGTCGAGCGCCACCTGTGCGCGGTCGAGCTCGATGCGGGCCGCCTCGACCTGCGTCGCTGCGGCATCGATTTCCGTGGGCAGCACGGCGCCGCTCGACCCGGTGCGCTCGTAGCGATTGAATAAACGCCTGGCATCCGCGAGCCGCACACGTGCCAGGTCTACCGCGAGCCGCTCGTTACGGCTGTCGAGCTCGACGAGCAGGTCGCCCTTCGACACGCGCAGGCCCGGCTCGAAATTCACGGCAACGACCTCGCCTGACGCGGCGGGGTGCAGCTCGATGGAACGCAGCGCGCGCGAGGTGCCGACAGCTTCCACCCGGGTGCGGGCACTGTCGAACGCGAGCGGCGCCGCGATCACGCGAACCGCGGCCTGACGCGCACCACCGGCAGGCGCGTCTGCGTCGCCACAGGCGGCCAGAAGCAGCGCCGCGCAGGCGACGGCCAGCCCCGGCAGGCGGCAGTTGCGGTGGACCTCGATCACGATCTTTGCCCGGCCAAAACCGCGATTGTACTCCGGACAGGTCGAGGAAATTGTTTCAACATGTTGTCGTCGTCATGGGCCGACGATCCGCTCACGCGCAGGCGGCGCAGAAAAGTCGACGTCCGGACCTGCGGGAACGATCCCCGATGGATTGATAGTGCGATGGCTCTGGTAATAGTGCGACTTGATGTGCCGGAAATTGACGGTCCCCGCGATGCCGGGCACCTGGTACAGATCGCGCGTATACGGCCAGAGATTCGGGTAGTCGACGATGCGGCGTCTGTTGCACTTGAAGTGCCCGACGTACACGGCGTCGAAGCGAACCAGTGTCGTGAACAGTCGCCAGTCGGCCTCGGTGATGCGATCGCCAACCAGGTAGCGCTGTCGTGACAATCGGTCATCGAGCCAGTCCAGCGTCTCGAACAGCTGTTCCACTGCCGCGTCATACGCGGCCTGGGATGTGGCGAAACCCGCCTTGTAGACGCCATCGTTGACACCGTCGTAGACCCTTTCGTTGACCGCGTCGATCCGCTCCCGCAGTGACGCAGGGTAGTAGTCGCCTGCCGCAGCACCCACTCCGTCGAAGGCCGAATTGAACATCCGAATGATTTCCGAGGACTCGTTGCTCACGATGGTCCGCCGCTGGCGGTCCCAGAGGACCGGCACCGTCACTCGGCCCGTGTAGTCCGGATCGGCGGCCAGGTAAATTTCGTAGAGATAGTCGGCATTCTGCAACGGGTCCGCGATCACCCCTTCGCCGGGCGCGAAGGTCCAGCCATGTTCCGCCATGTGCCAGTGGACCACCGATACGGGCAGCAGCGCTTCGAGCCGCTTCAATTTTCGAAAGATCAGCGTGCGATGGGCCCACGGGCAGGCGAGCGACACGTACAGGTGATAGCGGTCGGGCTCTGCAGCAAAGCCACCTTCGCCGGTCGGGCCTGCGTGTCCGTCCGCGGTAATCCAGTTTCTGAAGGAGGAACGCTGGCGTTCGAATCGGCCACCGGTCTTCGCGGTGTCGTACCACTCGTCACGCCAATGACCGTTGACGAGCAGCCCCATTATCGCGACCTTTGCACGATGTTACTGCCGCTTGCCGAGCAGCCCTGCCGCGCGAAGCCTCGGCAGCTCGATCTTCGGACAGCGATCCATGACGACTTCGAGTCCCGCGCGTTCCGCGTCGATCGCAGCTCGTTCGTCGACCACGCCGAGCTGTCCCCAGATCGCGCCGGCGCCGATATCGACGGCGGCCTCGACGATGCCGCGCAGAAAGCGTGGCTGGCGAAAAACATCCACGAGATCGATATCGGCCGGAATGTCGCGGAGACTCGCGTACACGGTCCTGCCCAGCAGCGTCTGGCCCGCGAGGCCGGGATTCACCGGAAAGACCTCGTAGCCTTCGTCGATCAGGAACCGCGTAACGCCATGGCTCGGGCGTTCCGGCTTTTCGCTGGCGCCGACGATTGCGATCGTCCTGGTCTTTTCCAGCAACGCGGCAATCTCCGCATCTTTTGTCAGTCGCACGGGGCCACCTTTCGTCTTTATGGTCGTGATCGGTCTGCGTTAGACTGCCAATAGTAGCGCAGCGCCGCCGGCAATGGCTGCCGTAGTTGCCGCAAGGCGCGACCGCTCGAGAGAACATCGACTGCGGTGCGACAAGGGAAGACCAGGATCTTGGATCTCAACAGACATCTGCGCAGTGAGGACTTCAAGCGCTACGCATTGCAGTGCGGCCTCGCGGGCGTCACGGTACTGATCCTGCTGCTGATTCTCGATGCGGTCACGCAGACGGTGCTGATCGCGGCGCTCGGCGCCAGCTCGTTCATCGCGTTCGCCGTCCCGCACTCGCTGCATTCGGGACCACGTCACCTGGTCGGCGGCTACATCATCGGCATGGCTTCGGGCTGCCTTCTCGACATGGCCAATACCGCGCTGGCGATCTCCGGCCCGGTACTCGCGCACGCCGTCCTCGTGTTCTTCGGCGCAATGGCGATCTCACTCGCCATGTTCAGCATGGTCGTGACCCGGACCGAGCATCCACCCGCCGCGGCCCTGGCGCTCGGCCTGGTGCTGAACGAATGGGATCTCCTGACGCTGGCCGTGGTTCTGGCCGGCATCGTGTCGCTGAGCCTGGTGAAGCGCCTCGTCCTGCCGATGCTGCTCGACCTGATCTGAGATCGCCGACTCGGCTCAGACGCTGCCCGCGGGGCGGAAGCCGAAGAACTTTCTCAGCACCATGGCCGCCGGGCAAAACCCCGTAAACGCCTGTTGAAAGAGATTCGCGCCGACGAACACGGTCAGCCAGACGAAATACTCGTGGACGAAGACGGTCAGGATGACGGACAACAGCACCATGAATCCGGCGAAGGCCTCGACGGCGCGTTCCAGTGACATTCCGGGTTTCATTTCAGCTCCCAAGGGGATGTTGCAGGGGAGCAGATTATACGCCCGTCGCGCGCATCAATTGATCAGTATGCGAAAAGAGAACGTGGCCGTCGGCGACCCTGCGCCCGCCTCGGCAGCGAAGATGCCGGTCGGATTGATACGAACGTGCGAAACGTTCGGGTCGCAGCCCAGCGGCCCGACTGTCGGTGTGTAGGTGTAGGTCGAACCACCGTCATCCGAAAACTCGAGGTCGTCGCCGCCGTCTCCGAGACCCGCGAAGGCATAACTCAAACCACTGGCTGGCGACCCGTCGGTAAAAGCCACGGGCCCGCTCGCGGGCCCCGACAGGTCGTCGAGCAGCAGGCAGGCGTTGCTGGGTATCGCGTCCACTACCTCGAATGTGCCCGCATCGACTTCACCGGGTCCCTGGTTGGTGACCGTCACGGTGTACTCCACGGTGCTGCCCGGTATGGCCTTCGGATTCGAGCCGAGATTGACCGGGTCGCTGATCACCGCCGCGCTCTTGGTTACGATCAGACTCGGCGCGACTGCGATCTCCAGCGTGTCCGTGACGCTCGCGGTGACCGAAGGTCTGTACGCAGACGCGGCGGTCGTGATTACTGTCGCAGTGTCACCACCGGTACCGCCCGAAACGTCGTACGCGATCAGGATAGTGACCGCGCCACCCGCCGCGAGCACGCTCGTGTTCGGGATGCCGTCGCCATCGGTATCCGTGAGCAGCAGGTCACCAGGCGTCAGCGTACCGCTGCCATCCGTATCTTCGTAGTACTGCAAGGTGGGCGTGAATGTGCCGCTGGTCGCGGACGAAAGGTCGAAGCTGTCCGCGGCATTGCCGGTATTCGTGAGCGTGTGCGCCGCAACGACGACCTGGCCTGCCAGTGCCGTGATCGCGAGGTCGGGCACAAAAGTGAGGCTCGTAATCACCGTCGAACCGAGTAAGCCGCCGCAGCCGCTCAGGTTATCGTCGATTTGTGACGTAAAGCTCGCCGCCCCGAGGGAGGCATTGGAACTCGCGACGTGGAACGTGAACGGTGAATTTGCGGGAAGACCCAGCTCGGCCCAGGTAATGAAAAACTCCATCTGCTGTCCGTTACCAGAGCCCCATGGGCCCGAGCGTACCGGCTGCGACGGCACGTTGACGAAAGACCCCGGCAACGTATAGCCGTCGCCAAAACCGCCCGCGTCGGCCATCGGGTCGCCGCCGGGCGCGGCAGACTGGTACGTGAAGACATACACCGAAATCTGACGATTGCTGCCCTGCCACGTCACGCCGATGACCGGCTCGCCGGTTTCCATCAGCCCGTCGTTGTCGATATCGGCGTAATACGCGAACGACTGGACGTTATTCGCGGAGCCCGTTCGTTGTGTAAACAGGTAGACGTTGATGCTGTCCCAGGTGTATGCAAAGTGCACCAGGTCACGACCGGTCGACTGCACGGGCGCGTCGCGATCGACCAGGCCGCCGGCAGGTCCGTCGCAAACGTTGTTGTCGACGTCCGCGTGAACCGCCGCCCAGTCCGACATGTCGCCGTCGACGCCGATCGTCGTGAGCGTGAACTGGCCGTCGCCGATACCGCACGCGCACTGCGCCCAGACGGCGACAGGCGCCCCGAGCAGCAGCAGAACGATTGTGATCCTGGCAAGCATCATGCGCCTATATTAACGGCAATCGGGACCCAATCCGGGACCTGCGTTCACTTTTTCCGCTACTGATTCTTGTAGACGGTGCCGCCTTTCATGACGAAATCAACGTCTTCGAGCTCGCTGATGTCCGCCAGCGGGTTGCCTTTCACCGCAACGATGTCGGCATAGAGGCCCGGCTGGATGGCACCGACCCTGTCCTCCCAGCCCAGCAGGTCCGCCGTCACCGCGGTCGCCGACTGGATCGCCTGCACCGGTGTCATGCCGAAACGCACGGCCCGCGCGAACTGCTTGCCATTGTCCCCGTGCGGATAGACGCCGGAGTCCGTGCCGTAGGCGACCCTGGCACCCATGCGGACGGCCAGGCTGAAACTTTCGCGCTGTCGCGTGCCGACCTCGCGTTCCTTGTTGATGTTTTCCTCCGGCACGCCATTGGCCGCACCACGCTCGAGCGTGTATTCCGTGTTGTAGATGTCGAGGACAAAAACGGTGCCTCGCTCGATGCCCATGCGTACGGCCTCTTCGTCCAGGAAGCTGGCATGCTCGATCGAGTCGACGCCGGCGAGAATGGCGCGCTTGATGCCGTCCGTCCCATGCGCATGCGCCGCAACCTTGCGTTCGTGCATGTGCGATTCATCCACGATCGCCTGCATTTCTTCCAGCGTGTACTGGGTCATGCCGACCTTCGTACCCTTCGAAAACACACCGCCCGTCGCACAGAACTTGGTGAGGTCCACACCATACTTGACGTTCTTTCGAACCTGCTCCCGCACGGCCCATGGACCGTCGGCGACACCGTCGCTGCGTTCTTCGAAGGAGGGGTTGAGGCTGTTGTTGTCACAGTGCCCACCCGTGATGCCGAGCCCGGGGCCGGACACCGCCATTCGCGGGCCAGGAATTTCCCCGGCGTTGATCGCGTCACGCATAGCGACATCGGCATAGTCCGCCGCACCCACGTTGCGGATGGTCGTAAAACCCGCGAGCAATGTCTTTTCGGCATTGACGACACCGCCGATGGTGGCGCGGTGCGGCGACTGGAAATACCCGGCGAAAAAATAATTGTCGAGATGACCGACGACATGCGTGTGCATGTCCATGAAACCGGGCATCACGAACGACGACGACAGGTCGATGACGGTCGCACCTTCCGGGATCGCCGTATCGAGGCCACCCACCGCCTTGATGCGTTCACCCTCGATCGTGATAATTCGATTCGCCAGCACCTTGCCGCTGCGAGAGTCGAACAGCGAACCTGCCTTGATATAGGTCACGTCGGCGGCCTGCGCCACGATCGCCGACAGCGACAGTAGCAGAGTGGCAAGTATTCTCAGGTTAACGGGCATGCTTTACCTCTAATCGAGATCGTTGTGGACGGAAATAATGACCTCTCGATCATCCAGCGATGTCACGAGGAGCGTCATCGGCCGGCAGCAGACCTGGCAGTCCTCGATGTACTGTTGTTCGGCAACGGACGTGTCGACGAGCACCGTGACGCGCTCGCCGCAATGGGGACAATCGATCGCCTGCTCGGAAATTTCCCGCAGCACGGACCCAGACTACCTGGCGATCAGGCCGTCGCGCTGCATTCGCTTCACGACTGCAGAGGCGGACGCCTCTACCAGGTCGCTCATGTTTGCCATGTCGCGCGCCGTCGTTTCAACGGCCCATGCCTTGCGCTTGTCCGCGGCGGCGTACAGCTCGGTCGTCAGCACCACGCTGCCGGTCAGGTCGAGAGTTGCCGGCTCGTTCAACTCCACGTAATCGTAACGAAAGAAATTGAAGACGTTGCCGCCCTTGGTGGTCGCCTGCGCATCGACCGCGCCCTGCTGTTCCCTCACCGAGTACGCTCGATCATCGACCCGCGTCACCAGGACGGCGTCGAAATTACCCTGACTGACGACTTCCCTCACCTGCTCGCGATCGATCGGCGGATTATTGCCGATGACTCGATAGTAGGCTTCCGCCGAGCCGCCGGCCGCACGGATCTTGGACACGACACTGCGTTCGAACATGGCACGGCCCTCGTAGCCGGCCGCGATACCGATCACGAGAATATTCTGGTAGCTCTCCCCGCGAGTATCGTCCAGCGTCCGGGTCAGGCCCGCGCCGGCGGCGCAGCCTGCCAGCAGGGCCGCCGCCGCGATCAGGCTCGCAAACAGGCGTGGCAATGGGTGTGTCATACAGTCTCCGCTTTCTGGATGTCGGGGTGCCCGGGGATCATATCCCATACCATCGGCCGATTCCCGCCGCTCGCGACACAGGATTTATCCGCCTTTCGCCTATCGGGTACACTCGGTGTCCCTGTTGCGTTTCCTGCAAGGGTTTTGACATGGCTCTCAACGCAAGACTGGTACCGATCCTGGCGGCCTTCATCCTCGCCGCTACCCTGCCTTCGGCGGGTTGCTCGAGTGTCGAGACTCAGAGCTTCGAAGTCCGCAAGGACAGCGCCGTGGAATCGGTATACATCGCGACCAACGCAGACTTCAGCCGCTACGATCGACTGCAGGCCGAGGACATGGGCATATTCTTCCCGCAGGGGTCCGAACCTTCGGCTGAGGATATTCAGCGCATTCGCCAGATATTCCGCAGCGCGTTTCTCGCCGAACTGGAGGGTTACACGATCGCCAGGGAACCGGGGCCGACAACCATGTCGGTGCAGGCGTCGCTGATCGACCTGCGGCGTGCGCCGACCGGCCAGGTCCCGCAGATGAGCCGACAGTTTCGCGACGTCGCCAGGCCCGGTGCGCTCGTGTTCCTGATGGAAATGCGGGACTCAAAATCCGGCGCTACGCTCGCGCGCGCCGGCGACAGCGCGATGGCCCCGGCGTTCGGGACCTCGGCGGACGGACAGACCGACTGGGAAGCCGTCGAACAGGCCGCACAGCACTGGGCGCGCCTGTTTCGTGGTTTTCTCGACAGGAACCTCGGGCGTTGATCGGCCCTCTAAAGCATCCGCGCGCCACTTAATTCATTTAAACGGGGTATATCCATGTTCCTGCGAACATTTCTCGTTGCCATTGCCATGCTGCAAGCCGCATCCGCGAACGCGGAGCCCGTCAGCTGGCCCCAGGAACTGGTTTCCGACACCGGTTTCATCGTTACGATCTACCAGCCCCAGGTCGAGGCATTTTCGGGCAACAGTCTCGAGGGCCGGGCGGCGGTCGCTGTGAAGAAACCCGAAGACCCGGGCATGCCCGTTTTCGGCGCAATCTGGTTCACAGCCAGGCTGGATACCGATCGGGACACGCGGACGGCGATCATTCGTGACCTCGTGGTATCTGAAGTCAGATTTGCCGATGCCACGGCGACTCAGAAGGAGGATTTCGCCCGGTTCGTCGAGCAGGAGATCGGTGCCGCGACACTGACGATTTCCGTCGACCAGTTGCTCGCGGACCTCGACGCAGGCGCTGTCTCCGGTGTCGACACTGAACTGCAGCATGCGCCGCCCAGGATCCTGTTGTCTACGGCGCCCGCACTGCTCGTGTCGATCGACGGCAAGCCGACAATGCGCGCCATCGAAGGCACGGATTACGAGCGCGTATTGAATACGCCGTTCCTGATCGTCAGGGACAAAAAGGACTTCTACCTCTACGTCGGCGGTAATGCCTGGTTTGCCGCTCGCGACGTCATGGGGCCCTGGGCACACACCCGCGGGGTTCCAGAGAATATCGCCCGGCTCGTCGAACCGGCGGAAGAAGACGCCGAAAACATCGAGAAAGTCAGGATCGTCATGGCGACGGAACCGACGGAGCTCATCGTGGCAGACGGCGAGCCTACCTGGTCCCCGGTCGAAGGCATGGATCTGCTGTACATGGACAACACGGACAGTAATGTATTTCTCGAATTGTCGACGCAGAGTTACTACGTGCTGCTCTCCGGCCGCTGGTATCGCGGCACCGGCGTCATTGGCGATCTCGACTGGACGCATGTCGCCAACGATGCGCTGCCTTCGGCATTCGGTGACATCCCTGAAAGCTCCGTGAACGGTGCGGTCCTGAGCCAGGTTGCCGGGACGCGGCAGGCGCGCGAGGCGGTACTCGACAACTCGATTCCGCAGACCGCCGCGATCGACCGGGACGACAAGTCATTCACCGTCACCTACGACGGCGACCCCGCCTTTGCACCAATAGAAGATATTCGTGTCGAGTACGCTCAGAATACGGCTGCCGCCGTGTTTCGTTACGGCAATCTTTACTATGCCTGCGACGATGGCGTCTGGTACGTCGCCAACAGCGCCACGGGGCCGTGGTCGGTCGCCACCGAAATACCGGACGCGATCTATCGCATTCCCGCATCCAACCCACACCACAACGTCACCTATGTGAAGGTATACGACGTCACGCCCGAAGTCGTTTATGTCGGCTACACACCCGGTTACTACGGCAGCTATTACTACAGCGGCTCGATCGTTTACGGCACGGGGTGGTACTACAACCCTTGGTACGGCCCCTGGTACTACCCGCGCTATCCGACCTGGGGGTTCCACGTCACCTATAACCCATGGTATGGCTGGGGCTTCGGCGTCTCATGGACCTATGGTCCATTTCGCTTCACCTACGGTGGTCATCACGGCTGGTGGGGCGTCGGCGGCTACCGTCCCTACCCGCGCCCCTACGTCGGTGGCGGCTATCGCAAGACGAACATCAACATCAACATCGACAACAGCATCAATATCGGTGGCGGGCGGGCGCGGCCCGAAA
>Ga0224496_10002917_pt1 | contig 10016 bp, 13 predicted proteins | sample SF_Jul11_sed_USG_2_FD_168127 | JGI IMG/M metagenome (GOLD analysis project Ga0224496, IMG submission 168127) | Sediment microbial communities from San Francisco Bay, California, United States - SF_Jul11_sed_USGS_8_1 | ecosystem: Environmental > Aquatic > Marine > Sediment | place: USA... | reverse complement strand
AAGTCGTAATCATTGGCAATACACGTCACCGCAGCCATATCGGTGGCCAAGGCCAGAGCAGACAGGGGTTCTCGGTCTCGGCGATACCGCCCCACAAACTCTGCGGCTATATGCGACGCATCGGTAGCACTGCCGCCATTTCCAAACAGGAGAACTTTTTTCCCATCGCGAAAGGCCCGGATCAGTAACTGCCCAACTTCCACCACGCGTTCAGCATGGGTGCGAATGAAAGCATTCTTCACATCCGCACTGGTCTCAAATGCTTCGATGACGTTTTCAATTTCCATGAGGCTCGGATTTTAGCAGGATAGCACGCCGATTTCACATGCCAAAGCAAGGGAACAAAGAGGCGCCTTCATTCTACAGCCCAGTTTCTTGCCGGGCTTCATCACCGATGATATAGTTGAGCCATTGTGAGTGCCCACATACCGACCAAAGCACTCCTGCTGGCCATCCAAACTGATCCTGCCCCGGCCATCGCCATTCTGCAACATCTTCAGCCTGAGATGGTCTGTTTTTTCTTGCAGGAGTCGTGTAAACCCGTCGTAGAATCTGACGTCCACCCAGCCCTCTCCCAGATGCCTCAACGTTGGGATTGGATTCTGACGCCTAATACTGAAAGCTTCCCCGCATGTCACAAAGCCCTGGCGCAAGGGTTAGGCCCACTCTTGACCACATGGAATGTCGCACCGGGTGAACTCACCCTAGACCTCACAGGCGCATCCCCTGCTATGGCATCCGCCATGACGTTGGTAGGCTTTCCCTTTTCCACCCAGGTGTGGTTAGGAAACCCCAATTCCACAAAAGACCCATCAGCAGATTCTTCTCCACAAGCCGATCCTTCCGAAAACCCTTGGGATGAAGAAGCCCCAAGAATACGGCAAGACGGCTGCGAAATGTTCAACCTGGGATGGCATGAAGCGGCCGCACGAATCTTTCAGACCTTGGAGCACCGCATCAGCGGAGGGTCGAAACCGATGTATCGGGCCTTGGTTGATATCGCACAAGGCTATGGTTTGTGGGAACAACTCCAATATCGCCACGCATGGGAAAAACTCAAAAGCGGTATCAAAGCGCTGGAACTGGCTTCCGTGTGGGGTGGCCCGCCTGGGATGGATCGCCTCATCAAATCGCTCAAAGACAATCTCCGTTTTTTGGAATCCTTGGCCTTAGATGCCAAGGAGATTAAACCCTCGCTCGCGTTGGATCTCTTCGCGTGGGCCAAACGGCGCGGCGATCGAGGGCGAGAGATTGAAATGGCGACCCGCGTGCTCTTTCGCGGGTTAGAAGCCTCGGCCCAATATCACTTGTTCAAAGGTTACCAAATAAAAAGTTGGGATATCACGGTCGAACAACTCCCCAAGGAAATGCAGGGAACTTGCCAGGCTTGCTATCTCAACGACATCGATGGGAAATATCGTTTACCCCTTCTCGCGCAATTTCAGACCTTGGCAGGATTGGGCGATCCCATCGGCCAACGCTTTACCACTGATTGGCCAAAAATGAAATCGTTATTTGATGCCGCCGATCATGCCGTCATGGGGTATGGGTTTGAATCGCTCAAAGCCGAACGGTTCCACCAACTCTTTGAGCTGACCCTAAAACTGACCGGCACCGTTGTCACAGATCTCCCCGTCTTTCCGACGTTGAAGTTTTAAGGTATTTCACGCCACTCCATGGAAGTGCGTATCTACTATGAAGACACCGATTGCGGAGGCGTGGTGTACTATGCCAACTATCTCAAATATTTTGAACGCGCCCGAACGCACTTCTTAGAAGAACATGGGCAATCGGTCAGTAACCTTATTCAGGATGGGACAGAATTTCGGGTGACCAAGGCTGAGCTGGCCTATCGTTCTGCCGCCGTGCATGGGGAAACCTTAGATATTGAAACGACGGTGGCGGCAAATCGTCGCACCTCTTTGATCTTCTCCCATGTGATACGAGAACGCACCAGTCAACGCCTTGTCGTCGAAGGCTCTGCCACCCTGGTAGCCGTGAATGCTCAGGGCAAAATCAAACGCATCCCTCCGCCCATTCTCAATGCGTTGAACCTGCCCACAGACTTCCCGATGCCCGCAACCTAATTGGGTCGCCTCCCGAGATTCCCCGTGCCACCAACGCCAGATCACCAGGGCCATGTACTTTCCATTCCCTCGTTACCGTTTGCCGAATCCCTGGAATTGCAGCAAACCCTCGTCGCCAAACGACTCGCAGACCAAGTGCCCGACACCCTGGTCCTCACCGAGCATGAACCGGTGCTGACCTTGGGCAGAACCACACAGCCCGAGCATTGGGAACCACACTGGAGAGAACTAGAAAACCAGGGAATACATCTGCATCAAACGAATCGTGGGGGATCGGTCACCTATCATGGCCCAGGCCAAATTATCGGATATCCGATTCTCCGATTACGAAACTTCTGCCCCGGCCCAAAGATCTATGTACAGAAACTGGAAGAGGTCTTGATTCAAACGTTAGCCGAGTGGGGAATTGTAGGATGCCGACAGGAGCCGTTTCGGGGAGTCTGGGTGAAGAATGCGGAGGGTCAACGAGAAAAAATCGCCTCCATCGGCGTCCGCATTTCCCAGGGCATCACGATGCACGGGTTCGCCCTCAACGTAAACGTGAATCTTCAACCTTTTGCACTCCTATCCCCCTGTGGTATTGAAAACTGCGTGATGACATCCATGGAGAAAATCCTTGATCAACAAGTGGATATGGCCCATGTGCAAGAAAAAATAGCGACCAATTTTGCTCACGTCTTCAAATTAGAATGGACTGAACAGAATGTTGATCAATCCTTGTCTTCCTTTTACTTTCTTTCCTAATTTTTTCCTCTATCCCACTTCTATAACAGCAGCATCCGGATCTTTGGCAAAACGTTCGATATTGGGTTGATAGCACTGAAGCAGTTCGACTATCTCCTCGGTCCCACCATTTCCACAGCGTAGCCAGATGAACTTAGGCGGCTGGCCCTTCACAAAACTTCGCTGATGAAAGTCGGAATCTTTGGATACAATCACAAAGTCATATTTTTGGGCATATCGCCATATCGTGTCATCGTCGGCTGAAGCCAGCCCGACATCGCGCACGTGGGTTGAATCGGGGAAAATGGAGGAAAGCAGCAGAAGGAGACGAGGAGATAGATTTTCGTCGAATAGCAGTTTCACTGGGGAGGATTCGAGACCAATTTTCGCTCACGATCGGCTGCAAATGCGAGACAAGCACGGATATCTTCTAATTCAAGGTCAGGGAAATCGGCCAAAATTTGTTGCTCCGTCATACCTCCAGCGAGATACTCAAGAATATCATACACCGTAATTCGCAAACCTCGAATACAGGGCTTTCCCCCACGTTTTCCTGGTTCGATAGTAATTCTTTCACGATAAGACATAGTTGATAGTGTACGCGCCAAAGGTAAAACGGTCAATTATCCTCTAGTCCCGACAAAAAGGATAGGCCAGTTGTCACAAGGTATATTAGCGCGGTTTTTTCCTATACCTCAATCCTTACCTCTGCACATAACACCAATATAAGCTGAGGTAGCTTAGCCCTTTTGATAAACATCCTAAAAGGGGTCAAGAGCACAGCCGACACTTCAACATTACTGAAGGGAGTGTTGAATAATACTGAGGCCCAAAGCCAAATCTGCCCCAGACGACGTTGAAGACCAAGGGCTTCGGGCCTGTTCAAAACAGTTCGTCCAGCAAGACCGCAGTCTTTTTTGCGCGCGGAGCGTACCTTCTGTACGTGAGCACGGAAAAAGGGCGAGACCGCTGCTGGCGGCTTTTTTCAACAGGCCCCTGAACACACCACCGTCCTGACTTGAAGGCCGAACAACCAAGAACCAATATTGGGAACCCCATCGGGGAGAACTGCAAACCAAGGAAATCGCGCGCCATCAGACCAATCGAGACGGCTCGGTCACCTACCATAGCCTATGTCAGATTATCGGGTGTCCGATTCTCCAAGTACGAAATTTCTGCTCCGGCCCCAAAGTGTATGTGGAACAACTTGAAAGGGTCTTGATTCGAACATTAGCGGAGTGGGAAATCGTGGGATGCCGACATGAGACCTTTCGGGGAGTCTGGGTGAAGAATGCAGCGGGTCAACGAGAAAAAATCGCCTCCATCGGGGTCCGCATTTCACAAGGGATCACGATGCACGGCTTCGCCCTTAACGTGAACGTGGATCTTCAACCTTTCTTCCTTCTGTCACATTGTGGCATAGAGAATTGCGTGATGACGTCCATGGAGAAAATTCTAGGTAAACCCATTGATGGAACACATGTTCGAAAACGAGTGGCAGCCCATTTTTCTGCCGTTTTTAGATTAGAATGGACTGAACAGGAAGGAAGGCTGACAAAAAAAAATTGAATCTTCCATCGCGAGTCAACTGCACTCAACCGGCTGAGCTCTCATCCAGCGTTAAGAGATGGATCTGTTTTTGGATATTCTTCATTGAGTAGTTTTCAAATTCTCGAAATGCTGAAAAATTTCCCTAAAGACTGGGTCGTAGCTAAATTGCTTGGCCATGTAGGCCAAGCTGTGCATCACCATCTCATCGAGTTCCCCAATCCATGGCAAATAATCTGCTTTCCTTTTTTCGGAGGTTAATCCTTCGACCTTGAATGCCCGGTCAATGGGATATCCTCCGTAAATTTCCATTATGTGAGCATATTGACTGTGCACATATCCTGAAAAAACTTTATAAGGTCTATCCAATTTGCCTTTGGCCTCATCAACAGTTGTAAATCCTGCCTTAGCTCTTACGCGTGCACTTGCATTACGAATTTTTTTGATGGAACCACGTTGGTACCATCTTCTAATAGGTCATCTATAGTCGACTCCCGAAAATTTTGAAGGAATTTTTCTCCTGTTTGGGAAACTTCAGGGTAGTTCTCGAGAAGAAAATAAATTTCATTTACACAATCAAGAATACAGCGTCCGATTGTATAGAAATCAATAATCAATCCGTTTTCTATGAGAATTCTTAATGATTTGAGGCTTTAAGTGGCTCGGACTGCCTTCAGATAAGCTACTACTTCAACCGAGACAGTCGAAAATTCAAAGACCTGTTTTTCTGGAACGAATACCGGAGCACCAACACGAGGAACGACACATTGATTTTAAATGGTTTTGAGCCATTGATGTATCTTTGAGAGGTTTTCCATTTCATTTATGATGGAACATAGAGTGAAAATTGAATTTTCCCTGCTTACTTTCCCATCTCGGTCGCATCAAGCCATGCCTGCATTCTCATCAACATATCCCCATCTTCACGTGAAATGCCTTTTCCAGCTGTAAGGCCATTTCTGCCGAGGGGCTGCTTTCTTATTCATTCAATCTGACAGAGTGGACTGAATCAACCTGATGATATCAATAGCTTTTGTCACATTGAGCCTGAATTCGTCCAGATTTTTGGTCAGAAGTTGAATTCGGATATATATCTCCTAATTCCGGTAAGTTGTTGGCGGGAATCCTTTCCGGCTCTCTCCCGCGCCTTTCACCTTTGCTCGTCGGTCCCCCTCACCATTCCGACACCACAGTATCCGACGCCTGCTGTTCGGCCCTCGGATCTGACGCTGTTATCAACTGGCGGGCCTTGGCTGAGTCCTTCGACATAGGTCAGGATAGACTCCCCGAGTTGGTTTCCTCTCCTAAAGGTCGCGCCGGACCTATCCGATTTTGCCAGACTGGGTATCAATTTCTTTGTCTATCTTCGCCGAAACAAAAGGGCCTTGGCTGCCGGGCCAAGGCCCGCAACTACCATGAACTTAACTGATTCCATTCTGTTGATTTGAGCCTCAAAACAAGCCGAAATTATTTGGAAGGGCTGTAGAGAAAAGACACGCCTGGATTTCTGCCTTCGCAGGAATCACGTAAAAAAATACCGATAGCGGGCATGAATATTCAACCGGGCTGAATTCCATTTGTGGTGAAGTGCTCTGGTTTTAAGATTCCCTAGGCGAGTGAGCTTCTTCCACAAAATCTAAAATCAGTAGCAGTTTATGACGTAGCTCGTTGAGGTATGCCTCAGGTAGTAGGCCAAGCTTGCGCCGAAATCGTTGATTATCAATTGCCTTGATTTGATCGACAAGAATGTCTGAGGCCGCGTTTAACCCTGAGACCCCTTTCGGCACCGCAACTCGAAGAGGAGTCTCTTCGTCATCAATCTGTGTCGTCAGTGGACAAATGAGCGTAGAGAGGTGATACGGGTTCAAGGCATCCGTTTGGACGACCACCACCGGACGAATTTTTCCTGGTTCGGTTCCAAATCGCGGATTGAGATCAGCCAAATAGACATGGCCGTAGTGAGGCGTCATTTCTTTTCAGGCAGATCATCCAAAAGTTCTGTTTCCTGTAAATAGGCAAGATGTCCAGCCGCTAATCGCTTGGAAGCTTTCTGATAGTCTTGCGCTAAAGCTTTTCGTGAATATAAGGCGTTAAAGTGGTCCAGCGCTTTACGAATATAGGTATTACGAGGGAGCTTCAGACGTTTCCGAATCTTTTCAGTTTGATCATAGGCTGCCTCATCCAGCTTCAGTGACAATACTTTACTCATCAGCTTCCCCTCCTTACTTAGTAATACTAAAAGTATATACTAATATTATGCAAATGAGAAGGCTCAAAATTCCTGATAACCTTGCTGACAAGAAAAAGGTGGATGGAAAAAGTTTGATGACGGAATTATTTAATTTTTTGAAGGATTTCAAACTGATCATCAACTCTAGATTCCCCAGCCTCCGCTGAGATGGAGATTCGCCCCCGTCACGTACCGAGCGTCATCAGAGAGAAAATACCGCACAGCTTGGACCGCGTCTTGAACGCCTCCGATATAGCCGGCAGGAATTTTCTTGGACATTCCGGCCAACTCTTCAGGCGGGGCACTCCCGGAATCTACAAACCCGGGGGAAATGGCATTCACCGTAATGCCATGGGGAGCCAGCAATTTGGCCAAGGTTCGTGTGAGGATAAGGACCCCGGCTTTGGCGATGTAATGGGCCGTGACATGAGTTTGGGCTTCCATCTTATCCGCATTCGCCATGCCAAAGGTGATGATTCGCCCGTATTTTCTGGCTTGCATCCCAGGGGCCACGGCCTTGGTTAGATAAAAAATTGGGTCGAGATTATTCGTGAACATTTCTGACCAGCCTTCTGGCGTTTCTTCCATTAAATGCACACGGTGATACGGCCCTGCCCCGTTAATGAGGGCGTCGATCCTGCCATACGTTTTTTCGACCTGTAAGACGAGCCGTTTTGCTTCATCGGGTTTTGACACGTCGCATTGGATGGCCACGGCTTTTCCCCCTTGCCCCTCAATTGTTTGCGTCACTTCCTTGGCTTCTTGCTGGCTCGTGCGATAGCAGATCGCGACGACCCAGCCTTCTTTGGCTAAATCCAAAGCAATGCCACGTCCAATGCCTCGGGCTCCTCCGGTAATCAACGCCACGCGTTCAGACATATTTGCTCCTTTGGCTTTCCCAAATACACCTAATAGAACGACGAAAGCCTTTACCCTCACCCCAACCCTCTCCCTGAGAGGGCGAGGGAGTTTGAGAATATTTTATTTCAAAATACAAGCAAAACAGATAGCACCAAGACACATTCTTTACTGACGGGTCGAGAGGCGTTTTTCTAATTCTTGTAATACGTTTTTGGTCCGGACGGAAAAGGTTTGACTCTTCGGATTTTTGGATTCTTGAATAAAGACTTGTAGATCTTCAATCGTATCCAGATCTCGGAGCATTGGTAACATTTTCACAGAGAGCCCCAGCGCTTGCGCTTTTTCTTGGGTGAGAGAACACACGGTCTCCGTCGACCAGGGAATACCTGCAAAGAGTTCAGGCACCGGCGATCGAAGTCCGATGAGATAATACCCGCCATCGACAGTGGGGCCTAAGACCAGATCATGGTCGTGGAGGCTCTTGCAGGCGGTCGTCATAAGCGGAGCGGTGATGCCGGGAATATCCGTTCCAATGATGATGGCGGACTGATACGGTGACCCGAGCGCAGACTGAAAAGCGTGAGACATACGCACGCCGAGATCCTCGCCCACTTGCTCCCAAATGGGAATCTTAAACCTGGTCTTCATGGCCCCAAAGAAGGGATGGTCTGGAGTTGGGGCACCTGCCAATATTCGATCACATCCTTGGAGCGATTGGCATCGTTCGAGGAGATCCAACACGAGACTTCCATGCAAACTGGCAGCCTCATCCGGTGTGAGTGGGGGGCACAGCCGCGTTTTGACCTGTCCCACCACGGGTGCCTTGGCAAAGACGATGAGAGCCGTGGAAGCGGGTGGACGGACCCCACGGTTGTGGCCTTGTCCTCGTGGAGAAGAACCAATTCGTCTGGCTTTGGCAGGGTTACCGGACATGGGCGTAATACCGGTGAAGGCGCTGTGGATCCCAACCCATCCAATACAACAATCGTAAGACCCACATCTGTACAATCGTTCTAAGAGGACCCTTCTGTTCCCACCGTCGAAACGATGTGGTCACGGTTTCTCGTAACGCCACGATAGAGCCCTTTCGTTTCAACCGTCGACTGAATTCCAGATCTTCCATCAGCGGGATGTCGGCAAAGCCTCCCATGGATTCAAAAACGGCCCGACGCACAAACATGGCTTGGTCACCCGTGCAGATGCCAGAAAGTCGTGAGCGAACATTCATCATACGGCTGATCATCCACGCATAGCCTTCATCTTGCGGAAACCGCACATCAAATCGTCCCCCAACATGTTGAGGATGAGACAGAGCCTGCTCAATGATATGTCTTGCATTGTGCGGCAACTGCGTATCGGCATGCAAAAAAAGGAGAATGTCGGCAGTCGCTTGTGCAGCCCCCGCATTCATTTGTGCGGCACGACCGTTCGGCCCTGCAAAAATTCGAGTTGACTGGTGAGAGGAACTTTCCACAATGGCCTGTGCGACCTCCATCGTTCGATCATCGCTCTTCCCATCGACCAGGATGATTTCTTCAAACTCCAGGGATAAAAGCCATTGAAGCAGAGAGGGCAGGCCATCCTCTTCATTCAGAACCGGAATGATGACAGCCATGCTCATTCAGGAGAATTACCAGAAAGATAGGAATGCCCGAAAAGGGAGTGGAGGCGTTTATGAGCTAGGTGATTTCTTTGGGGTTTGAAACATGAAAAAGACGACCATGCCGACCGTCCCCCAATAAATGGCGTATTTATGCCAAAACAAAACCTCCCCGAAACTCATGAATGCCATGGCACACAGGAGTGAGAGCCCAATCACGGTATACCGAATAATGGGCGTATCCACCGAAGAATAGGCCCACAGAGCCATCCCTGAAAAATAGATGATCATGGGGAATATGCTAATTTCGGCGCCGGTATTCACAGAAAGAAACACTTGCAAAAAGCCAATAAACACCATGGCCGAGCCGACCATGCGCATGGCGACCTGCATTTGCCGATTTTCCTGCGCTTCCACCTCTTCCTCTCGAACCGGTGGAGGGGCAGGGGACTTCGGAACGACGGGATCTTCGGATGGGGGTTGTTCGACGTCGGTGCTCATAATTACCACTTAAAATGTTTGCTTAAGGTCAGGCCTTGCTGCGAGTAGGACGATCCCATCGACGAACCATAGAGTTGGGTGGGAATGGCTTGCATGTGTTCATACATCACTTTGAAAAATGTTTGCCCGTCTTGAATCCGAAAGGGGACATCGTGTGGTCGCACTTCTAACACCACTTGCGTGCCTTTGCGCGTGGGGTTGGCATAGCCAAACCCAGGATCGAAGAATCCCGCATAATGCGTGCGCAATTCTCCACAAGCGGCTTCATAGGCCACCATTTCCGCCGAATAGCCTGGCGGCACCTGAATCCGTTCTTTGGATGCGAGTATATAAAATTCCTCAGGTTCCAATAGCATGGTGGCAGTCCCATTGCGATAGAGGGGTTCCCAATAATCGGCGGCAGCATAATGGCCGATCTTACTCAGATCGATGATGTGACTATTTTTTTTGGCTCGATATCCGACGA
>Ga0224496_10002916_pt1 | contig 10019 bp, 9 predicted proteins | sample SF_Jul11_sed_USG_2_FD_168127 | JGI IMG/M metagenome (GOLD analysis project Ga0224496, IMG submission 168127) | Sediment microbial communities from San Francisco Bay, California, United States - SF_Jul11_sed_USGS_8_1 | ecosystem: Environmental > Aquatic > Marine > Sediment | place: USA... | reverse complement strand
TTACCTCATGGGTGCAGCCTACCCCCTGTCACTGCTGGCCGACGTCGAGTAAACGATGAGTAACATTGTTGTCGGCTTGTCTGGCGGGGTCGATTCAGCCGTCGCCGCCCGGTTGCTGATTGATCAGGGACACACAGTCTCCGCCGTGTTCATGAAAAACTGGGACGAAGACGATGCCGACGATTATTGTCCGGCCGAGGCTGATCTGGCTGATGCCCGGGACATCGCCGCCCTGCTCGACATAGAATTAACCACCGTCAGCTTCTCGGCTGAATACTGGAACCGCGTGTTCGCGCATTTTCTCAGTGAATACGAGGCCGGCCGGACCCCCAGCCCGGATATTATCTGCAACCGCGAGATCAAGTTCCGCGCCTTCCTGGAGCATGCCGCCGGCCTGGGTGCCGACTTCATCGCCACCGGACATTACGCACGCATTCAGTATTCACCTGATGTAAAACTGCTGCGCGGCGTTGACGAATCAAAGGACCAGACATATTTCCTGCACACACTGACCCGCGCACAACCGTCACGGAGTATTTTCCCCCTGGGCGATATGTACAAGCGCGATGTTCGCGCCCTGGCGGAACAGCGTGGCTTTTCAATACACGCCAAGAAAGACAGTACCGGCATCTGTTTTATCGGTGAACGCAGGTTCAACCGGTTCCTGGCACGTTATGTACACAAGCGGCCCGGTGAAATCCGCGCACTGACCGGCGAGGTTCTCGGTGAGCATGAAGGTGTCATGTTCTACACTATCGGACAACGCCAGGGGCTGGGTATCGGCGGCCGGCAGCAGGCAAGCGGTGAACCCTGGTACGTGGCGGACAAGGACATCGAACACAACATCGTTTATGTCGTGCAGGGCGGCAGTCACCCCGCCCTGTTCCGACAGGGTCTTGAAGCCAGCCAGTTACACTGGATTGATGAGGCAGCGCCACCTGCCCGGCTTGCCTGTCACGCACGCATTCGCCACCAGCAGCCACTGCAGGCCTGCCAGCTTGAAACGCGTGACGATGGTTACTGCAAAGTCACCTTCGATACGCCGCAGCGTGCCGTTGCACCCGGGCAATCGGTGGTTTTTTATGCCGGTGAGGTCTGCCTCGGCGGCGCCGTAATAGAAACAGGTTTCTGACTACCGATGACTGACGACCGAACACTTCATGGACAAACGCTCGCCCTGGCGGGCATGTACCAGGCTGCCAGGCTGGTACAGCAAACCGCGCGCGGGCAAACACGTGACCCGCAGGCCACGGCCGCCAGCCTGGGCAGCATCTTCATGACGTCACCCGCACACGTCGATGATGTTTACCGGGATGTTAACGGCATCCGCTCAGGCCTGTCCGTCCTGTCTCAGCAACTCGGTACCGATAACAGCGCGCGCGACCTGGAACTGACAGGCTACGTTATCACCCTGCTCCACCTGGAAAGAAAACTGTCCGGCGCAAGGCACCTGCTCGATAACATTGCCAGCGGCCTCGATGCCATACGTGGCGACAGTGAATACGGACCGGAGATGACAGCGGACGTGGTCAGCGCGCTGGCCGGGATCTATACATCGACAGTCAGTACGCTGACACCGCGCATCATGGTGCAAGGTGAGCCGGGCATACTGCAGGCGACCGAAAGCCGTGACATGATCCGCGCCCTGCTGCTTGCCGGCATGCGCGCCGCCGTGCTCTGGCGCCAGTGCGGCGGCAGTCGCATCCGGCTGTTATTCAAACGCAAGGCCATGCTGGCACACACCAACGCCCTGTTGAGGGGCAGCTGATTCGCACCGAACCGGGCCTCCGGCGGAAATAAAACCGTGTATAATTGCGCCCTTTCGCGAGATGCACGGAGCGTCCATGAACAACAGTTTCAACACCCGCGACTCACTCCAGGTCGGGGACAATAGCTACGAAATATTCAGTCTGCGTCGACTGGCCGAATCACATGACATCAGCCGGTTGCCCTGCACGCTCAGGATCCTGCTGGAAAACCTGCTGCGCTACGAAGACGAACACACTGTTACAAAGTCCGATATCGATGCATTGATCAACTGGGACCCGCAGGCTGAGCCCGACGTGGAGATCGCATTTCGTCCGGCGCGTGTACTGATGCAGGATTTCACCGGCGTACCGGCAGTGGTGGATCTTGCCGCCATGCGCGATGCCATGACACTTCTGGGCGGCGACCCGGACCGCATCAATCCGCTGCAACCGGCAGAACTGGTGATCGACCACTCCGTGCAGGTCGACAGCTACGGCAGCGCAAACGCAATCGACCTCAACAGCAAACTGGAATACCAGCGCAACCAGGAACGTTACAGTTTCCTGAAGTGGGGCCAGAAGGCATTTTCGAACTTTCGTGTCGTGCCACCCGACACCGGCATCGTGCACCAGGTCAACCTCGAATACCTTGCCCGCGTCGTGTTCGAGCGTGAAAACGGCAACGTCACACAGGCCTATCCCGACACGCTGGTCGGCACCGATTCACACACCACCATGATCAACGGCCTCGGCGTGCTTGGCTGGGGTGTTGGCGGCATCGAGGCGGAAGCGGCCATGCTGGGACAGCCCATCTCCATGCTGATCCCGCAAGTCGTCGGCTTCAACCTGCATGGCCGCCTGCCCGAAGGGGCAACCGCCACCGACCTGGTACTGACAGTGGTTGAAATCCTGCGCGGTGAAGGCGTGGTGGGTAAATTTGTCGAATTCTACGGTGAAGGTCTCGACCACCTGTCGCTGGCAGACCGCGCCACCATTGCCAACATGGCCCCCGAGTACGGCGCGACCTGCGGGTTCTTCCCGGTCGACGATGAAACGCTCGCCTACCTGCGCCTCAGTGGCCGCAGTGAAACCCAGGTGGCACTGGTCGAGGCCTATGCGCGCGAGCAGGGAATGTTCCGCCTGGCGGGCGATGCGCCGGCCACCTACACCCGGACCCTGGCACTGGATCTTGCCGGCGTGGTACCGAGCATTGCCGGCCCCAAGCGGCCGCAGGACCGAATCGCCCTGAGTGAATCAAAGCCGCGCTTCCTGGCCGATCTTGCCGCACTCAAGCAGGAACGAAATATCAACAGTCATCCCGTTGATGTCGTCATTGACGGCAATCGCACAACGCTGGATGACGGTGCAGTTGTTATCGCGGCGATTACATCGTGCACCAACACGTCCAATCCGTCGGTCATGATCGGCGCCGGCCTGGTTGCAAAAAAAGCCCAGGCACTTGGTCTCGGCGTACAACCCTGGGTAAAGACCTCGCTGGCGCCCGGCTCACGTGTCGTCACCGCCTACCTGGAGCAGGCAGGCCTGATGGACGCACTCAACAGCCTCGGTTTCAACACGGTAGGTTATGGCTGCACGACCTGCATCGGCAATTCCGGACCATTGCCGGAACCGGTCTCGCAGGCAATTCGCGAGGGTGACCTGTCGGCCTGTGCGGTACTGTCGGGCAACCGCAACTTCGAGGGCCGTGTACACGCCGAGGTGCGCATGAACTACCTCGCATCCCCGCCCCTGGTCGTTGCCTACGCGATCGCCGGCCGCATGGATATCGACATTCAGAATGAAGCGCTTGGCACCGGCAGCAACGGCAAACCCGTCTACCTGAAAGACATATGGCCAGGCCAGGATGAGATACGCGCCGTCATTAATTCCAGTGTCGACAAGGACAAGTTCAGCAGCACCTATGCCGAGGTGTTTTCCGGCGAGACCCGCTGGAACGCCTTGCAGTCGCCGGAAGACAAGCAATACGACTGGCAGGCTGATTCAACCTATATCCGCAAACCACCCTATTTCGAGGGCATGACAGCGACACCGGAACCGGTTGGCGACATTACCGGCGCGCGCGTACTCGCACTGCTCGGTGATTCGGTGACAACCGACCATATCTCCCCGGCCGGCGCCATCGCACCCGGTAGCCCGGCGGCCCTCTACCTCGAGGCCAATGGTGTCGAACGCAAGGATTTCAACTCGCTTGGCTCACGCCGCGGCAACCATGAAGTCATGATGCGTGGCACGTTTGCAAATATCCGGCTGCGCAACCAGCTGGCACCGGGCACCGAAGGCGGTATCACTGTTCATCAACCGGGCGGCGAGCAAATGAGTATCTTCGATGCCTCGGCACGCTACCGTGCTGAGGGCGTTCCGCTCGTGGTCATTGCCGGCAAGGAGTACGGTTCCGGCTCTTCCCGTGACTGGGCGGCGAAAGGACCACGGCTGCTGGGTGTGCGCGCGGTCATCGCCGAGAGTTACGAGCGCATTCATCGCTCCAACCTGGTCGGCATGGGTATACTGCCACTGCAGTTCATGCCCGGTGATACGCCGGCCAGCCTGGGATTGAACGGCCAGGAAACCTATACAATCGGCGGCATGCAGAATGGCCTCACGGAGCTTACCCGGGTAACGGCAACTGCTGCAGACGGACACGAAACATCGTTTGATGCACGGGTGCGTATCGATACACCGCAGGAGTTCGAGTACTACTGCAACGGCGGCATCCTGCATTACGTGCTGCGCCAGCTCGCCGCCTGATTAACTGCGTACTACGAGGACAGCTATGGAATTGTCACCACTAACTGCTGTATCACCGGTTGACGGCCGCTACGGCGGAAAGACCGCGGCACTGCGACCGATTTTCAGTGAATATGGCCTGATTCGCCACCGTGTCATCGTCGAGGTCCGCTGGCTGCAGGCGCTCGCAGCATATGAGGGCATAGCCGAAGTACCGCCGCTCAGCACCCACGCCGGGCACGTACTTGACGATATCATCGAGAAGTTCAGCGAGCAGGATGCGCAACGCGTCAAGAATATAGAGAGCACGACCAACCATGACGTCAAGGCTGTCGAATACTTCCTGAAGGAAAAAATCGCCGGCAACGCGGAACTCGAGGCAGTCAGCGAATTCATCCATTTCGCCTGCACATCCGAAGATATCAACAACCTCGCCTATGCGCTCATGTTGCGCGAGGCACGCAGCCAGGCCCTGTTGCCGCTACTCGATGACGTGACTCACGCAATCGAGCAGCTGGCCAGGCAGTATGCCGACAATCCCATGCTGTCGCGCACACACGGCCAAACAGCGTCTCCGACCACCATCGGCAAGGAAATGGCCAATGTATGCGCCCGCCTGCGTCGCCAGCGCGAACATTTCACCGCCGTACCCATGCTCGGCAAGATGAACGGCGCTGTCGGCAACTACAATGCCCACCTCGTGGCATACCCGGACATCGACTGGCCAGCCTTCTCGGCCGCGTTTATCAATGATCTCGGCCTGGAGGTAAATCCGTATACCACGCAGATAGAACCACACGACTACATGGCCGAACAGTTCGACGCACTTGCTCGCTTCAACACCGTGCTGATCGATTTCTGTCGTGACATGTGGGGCTATATATCGCTGGGCTATTTCAAACAGAAAACGGTAGCCTCCGAGGTTGGCTCCTCGACCATGCCGCACAAGGTCAACCCGATCGACTTTGAAAACTGCGAGGGTAACCTGGGTATTGCAAATGCCCTGTACGGTCACTTTTCCGCGAAACTGCCAATATCCCGCTGGCAACGCGACCTGAGCGACTCAACCGTGTTGCGCAACGTGGGCGTGGCCGTCGGCCACAACGTGATAGCCTGTGAATCCTGCCTGAAAGGCATCGGTAAACTGCAGCTCGACGAGCAGCGCACGCTGGGAGACCTGGACAACAGCTGGGAAGTGCTGGCGGAAGCACTGCAAACAGTGATGCGTCGTTATGGCATCGAAAAACCCTACGAAAAACTGAAGGCACTGACCCGTGACCAGGACGTTAATGCATCAACGCTGCACACGTTCCTGCAAACGCTCGACTTGCCGGCACAGGTTCGTGACGACCTGTCGAAACTGACACCTGCCAGCTACACCGGCAATGCCAGTGACCAGGCAAAAAACATCTGAGCACGTTTAAGGATAGTCGAATCCGACAGGACACGGCAGGCAGCGGATATCAGGTGTATCCGGCACACTGTTTCCATGTACTCGGTCTGCTCGACGATGGTCGTAATGCGCCGGCAACCGGCCTGAGTCTCAGGCTTTGCTGAAAACCAGTCGTGTCACCGGGTGAATATTCACATAATTGAGTGGCACCCATTCCGCTGAAATATTGTTCAGACGGCGATCGGGAGAATTGCGGCGATCACATTTTGCCGACCTGTGGCTCTCCTGTACGAAATTACGTCGATCTGAGTATTTTCTGCGCTCGTTCATCCTGTCATCCCCGCCTTCAATAGATTTCGTTAGCTTTATTTTTGAACAAATCGTGGCATGGAATCTATTGGACTTAAGTCCCAGTCGCTTGCCTGCGCCCGCCCGGCGGGCGCAGATGGGTACTTTATGGAAAGGCCGGGATAACCGGCTCAGTGCCCTCGACCAGCGCCTCCGGATGATGCAGCTTGACCAGGTCCGTAATGTCGTCGACCCGGGCCTTGGGCACATCGACCATCATCAATAACTTGCCCTGCTTGATGGAATTCTCGAACTCGGTCAGGCGTGAACTCGGCACGGACACACCGATCATGCCGGATATCCACGCACCCACACCGGCACCGGCCAGTCCGATGCCCAGTATTGCACCCCCGCCCAGCGCAAGTCCGGCACCCGGGATTGCCACCGCGGCGATACCGGCCAGGATACCCGTTGCACCGCCAATCGCGAGGCCGCGTTCTACGGCCGGCACGAAATCACTTTCCTGCAGCAGGTTTGCCTCAGGCAGATTAGCCTCGGTCAGCACGTGATGATCCGAGCCAGCGATATGAATATGTCGTGCCTCAATGCGTGCCAGCAATAGCTCATCAACAATCACTTTGGCACTTTCGACGTCAGGTATAAGGAAATATAGTCTTCTCATGGAAGCACTCCTTGCCCGCAAGCGATTAAATTTACTTATGTCAAAATACAACCGTATGGGTAATGTATAGACCAGTAAATGAGCTATCGCCAGCAACCGGACAAGGAATATTCAGTGCGCGGCTTGCTGCCAGGCCAGGTAGTCTTCAGGACGATCGATATCGGCGCGCATCGCCAACAGGCCGGCACTCAGGCCGTGCCGTTCGATGTTTTCCCGGGTTTGCGCCAGCACCTGCGCGCTGCCCCAGGCAATGGATTCGAACAGGCAGGCGTGGTTGGCCTGCACAGCGACCAGGTAATAGCCACCATCAGTGGCCGGCCCGAGTACGACGTCCACGCCGCCGTCGAGTTGTTGCAGGGCGGTTTCGATATCAGCCATCACCAGGCCCGGACAATCGGCGCCGACCAGCACAACACGCTCTGCCTGTTGCAGGGCACTGGCGATGGCGATTGACATCCGTTCACCCAGGTCGGCGCCCTGCTGCTCGGTCAACGCGACACCGAAGCGTGCCCTGCATGCCTGGAAAAATGTGTGACGGGCATCCGGCGTGCAACACAGCTCAACCTCACAGCCGCCTGCTTGCTGCAGTTTCACAAGCGTGTTTTCCAGCATCTCGCAATACAGTTGCGCCGCCCCGTCCATGCCCAGCAACGGCGCCAGCCGCGTCTTGACCTGACCTGAAACGGGCGCCTTGCTCATCACGATGACGCGCGCGCCTGACCGTTGCATCATGAATGACTGCTGTAATAGCGTGCCAGTCGCCAGGGTGGCACGCCCATAAAATAGGCAAGACGCAATGCCCACATGGTGGTAATGGTGCGGATGATGCCGTGTCGATACCAGCGCCGGTCAGATGTGAGCAAGGCAGTACGCAGCGCAACCGGCCGGGAAATACGTTTCAACGCCCGACTGGCTGCAATATCTTCCATGATCGGAATATCCTCAAACCCGCCGATACGCTCAAACGCGCTGCGCGTCATGAACAGTCCCTGGTCGCCGGTTGCAACGCCGCTGAGCCTTGAGCGCAGGTTCATCAGGCGGGCGACCAGGCGCAGCAGCACGTCATTACCTGGCAGCGCCACATCGAAGCGTCCCCATTGAAATTTTTCAGTAACGAACGCTGCGAGAATTCTTTTATCCGCGTCCTCCGGTGCGAGGGTGTCGGCATGCAGGAACCAGTAAATGTCACCACTGGCGATAGCGGCACCGGCATTCATTTGCCGTGCGCGCCCGCGCTCTGCAACAATTACCTGGTCAGCCGACGGGCCTGCCAGCAACGCTGTGGCGTCACTGCTGCCGCCGTCGGTTACGATGACCTCGTGTCCACGCCTGCGCATGGACTGGAGGCGCGCCAGGGTTGCGGCAATGTGCGCTGACTCATTCAGCGCCGGGACAATAACCGATATCTGTCGGTACTCAACCGCAGCAGCCACCACTATCCGTCCCCGGTGAACAACAGCCGGTACTCTCGGCCGCACCCTGCGTCAGGTCGATAAAGGCACCGGCATAGGCCGGGCCTGTCAGTGCCCGGTGTCTTTCGGGTGTCACCGCAACACGCTCACCGCGTCGATAGGCCTGCCCTGCGTCGTCGATTACCATGGCAAAGGGGCCACGATAAACCAGTTCACAGTAGGTATTCGTAGCGCCGGCAATAACCGGTCGCGTGGCAGTCAACGTGACCGAGCGGAAGGTAATACCGTTTATCACCCGCCACGGCGTGGTATCCCACTTGTCATAGTTCACGGCAGCAAAGCCGGCCGCGGCAAACAAGGCCGGCATCTCTGCCTCGTGGAATGCGCCGGACAGGCAGCCACTCCATAATTCCGGATCATTTTTCATCTCCGCCGGTACAGGCCGGTCGCTGATAATGTCGGATATGGCAATGCGGCCACCCGGCTTCAACACACGAAAGACCTCGTGGATGAGTTGTCGCTTCTCGTTATCCGCAACCAGGTTAAGGACGCAATTCGATATGACCAGGTCAACGGAACTATCAGCTATAAACGGTTTGCCTGCTTTCTGCTGAGCTTCCCATGCCGCCAGTTGCTCGCGGCCCGCATCATCATTGAGCGGATTAGTGCGCAGCCACCTCTCACGAGCTTCAATATCAAGCGCAAGATCCTGTATGAGGCCCTTGAGAAATTCGACCCGGTCGCTGCCAAGGCGTGCAGCCATCGCGGACTGGTACTTGCGCGCCAGCGCAAGCATTTCATCATTCATGTCGATGCCGATGACCCGCCCGCGCGGACCGACCAGTTGCGCCGCCATGTAACAGATCTTGCCGCCACCCGAGCCCAGGTCCAGCACGGTATCGCCTTCCTGCACGTACCGCGACGGGTCACCGCAACCGTAATCCCGGTCAATAATTTCCTGTGGCAGGATGGCGAGCAAATTGCGGTCATAGTCGACCGGGCAGCACAGCGACTCCTCGCGTGCCTGCGCGCCTGCCGTGTAACGATCAAGTACTGCACTTTCAATATTCATTTGCATCATTCCCTGCAGGTAATAGTTTGTTAAGCAAGCGCGCCGCTGCAACCGGAGCCCTGTCCGGCGGTACAACCATAACAATGGTCGGCCACGCGAATCGGCCGTCCATCAACAGCCAGCGACGCAAGTTCCCTGATATGTAATCTGTCCTGCCCGTCCGCCGGCATCGGAATTCCAAGCATCTGGTTAAAGTCGCAATCATACAGGTAACCCTGCCAGTCAACGCTGATGAGTGAACGGCACATGACAGATGCCATGTTTTCATCCTTGTGCGCATCCCTGAGCAATTGCATGTAGTCATCAAATTCACCGCGACTGACCAGCGTACTGCCGAATCGCTTGATAGGCATATTGGCCAGCGTCAGCAGCGCATTGAACTGAATGCCCCAGTTGCTTTCGAGCTGGTTCCTGTAGTCCTGTTCAAGCGGTTTCTGTGCCGGTGGCAACACCGGCCCCTGCGGGTTATATACCAGGTCCAGCACCCGCCCCGACCCTGCCTGTCCGTAACCGAGTCGATTCAGCCGCCGCAATGCTTGCAGGCTGTCCTCGAACACACCATCCCCGCGCTGTGAATCGACATTATCCTTTGAATAACAAGGCAATGAAGCAACAATCTTAACCTTGTTATCAGCAAGGAATTGCGCCGTATCCGCCTGCCCCGGCGTGAGCAGCACGG
>Ga0224496_10002915_pt1 | contig 10027 bp, 10 predicted proteins | sample SF_Jul11_sed_USG_2_FD_168127 | JGI IMG/M metagenome (GOLD analysis project Ga0224496, IMG submission 168127) | Sediment microbial communities from San Francisco Bay, California, United States - SF_Jul11_sed_USGS_8_1 | ecosystem: Environmental > Aquatic > Marine > Sediment | place: USA... | reverse complement strand
CCCGGGAATCGAGGGATACTGCATGATGGAATCGAAATCATAAGTCCCCATTCGTTGGTACTCAGGAGCAGTGGCAAAATTCCCGCTGATTTCGTACCAAAAGCGATTATCCCATTCGCAATCATAGTCAAACCGAAGAAAAGAATCCCGATCTGATCGGCTTTGCTCGTGCTTCATGCCAAGAGAATGTGCCGTCTCATGCACGATCGTCGTGACCATTTCATCATCACTCCGTCGAGCCCCGTCGCTAAGACGAAAAAAGTTGATTTTGACCTCTTGAGCTCCACCCTGCCGGCCTATGGGAGACATGGAGGACAGGAATGTGGCCTGGTTGATATAGTGGATGTAATCATTCTGGGTTGTGCGCGGCACGAACCGAAGGCTCGTCTTCTTGTGGTATTCTTCAATGGCACGAGTCACCAGAGCACGATCCACGAAATCCGGGGCAATTTGGTAGGGAATGATCCCATTAGGCCAATCCCTTCCCATCTGCCGAGTCGTCATCAAGCCTCGAGATTGAATCCCATCGCTGTTTTCTTGATTTTTAAATTCTTCAATTCGCCCAAGAATTATATCGCCCTCTGCGACCGCAAGCCCGTTAATATCCTGGTATTCATAGGTCACTTCCCCATCGGGAGTCACAAATCTGGCCTTACCTCCTTCGGCAATCCATACATCGGGATTGCCTGCAGCCGCACTCTCTGCAGTAGGGAGCCCCTCCTGATCCTCACTGGCGGAGGCTTCGGGATGAGTGGCCTCATTTAAGGGCAATGCGGGTACTGATTCGTCAGCAAATATTACCGAGGGCAGAGTTATCGAACATACGAGAACAATGAACACGGTTTTTAGAAAACGTCGCATGGCACTCTCCTCTGTTGGGGGGTGATCACATCACCTTTCTCAAAAAAGTTTGTCGGAGCATCCATGCCCACGGTTCAATATACATAAATTCGTTTGAGGGATTCTTCCCAAAATTTCCTGCTGCCCATTGAACCCAAGTAAGGGAAATGGTGTCAACCAGGTCTTCGTGCTGATTAGGGGGTCAAGTTGCTTGTTTTATGACATAATGGGTAAGTCGATTTATCATCAGGGCTTCTTTGTTTTTATTAGGAGTCCTTCTTCCTAGTGTTGTGTCACTAACGCTTCTTTATTGGGTAACCCCAGGTCTTGCAATAACACATCCCTCCACGCTTAATGAGTGGGGCTTCCACCTTCGTTTTAGTGGAGACCGAAGCCGGTATAAGATAGACTAGGCCGTAAAATCCGATGCTAATGCCCCTATGTGGAAAGGAGTGTGATGATGAGAGTGCTGCTGGCGCTGGAGCAAACCCATATTTCTAAAGGAGCCATTCAGATACTCACCAGGTTAAGACTTCCCCGTGGGTCAGATCTTTTTCTTCTCCATGTCAATCCTGTCCCCCAAAAGATTACGGGTCTGGCGAAGGAACGAATTTTAAAAATTTCTCAGCAGGTTCATGCGGTTCAAAAAGAGGTGCTTGAACAGGCGCGCCAATTTCTGGGGAACGTTGAGAAAATCCTGAGTCGACAAGATGTGCATGTTCAGTCGATTGTCAAAAGAGGATTTCCCGGAGAGGAAATTTTGAACACCATTCGAATGAAAGACATTGATCTGGTGGTCCTTGGCACACGGGGCTACGGCAAAGCGACCGGCATGTTGCTTGGGAGTGTGAGCCAATGGGTCTTACAGGAAGCGCCATGCTCGGTATTAATCGCGCGGAATATGCCTCGCGAGAAAAAGGTTGTTCGAGGGATGAAAGTGATTCTGGCCACCGATGGGTCTCCCGATTCGCAGGCGGCCGTCAATTTTCTTCAAGCGATGGGATTGCCGGATTCTTCGAAAATCACGATTCTCCATGTCGTCAAAAAACATGTGTACGAAACTGAACAGGCCCTGACGGCCGACGCCAAAGACGAGGCCAAATTTGCCAAATTGGCCGAAGAATTTCTTAAGGCTCGAGGACGAGAAGGGGCGAAGCTTCTTGAATCTACTCGAAAGGCCTTTTCTTCTCACGACATGACTGTTCAAGAGCGGTTGGTGTTTGGCAATCCTGCGACCGAAATTCTTAAAACCTCGCGATATCTGCGGCCTGATCTTATTGTGATGGGGTCACGAGGCTCCACGGGGATCAAGCGGGTGTTCTTGGGCAGTGTGTCGAACAAAGTTGTCCACAGTGCCGGATGTCCGGTGGCGGTCATCCGAAACAAGAAGAAGAGGTGATGTGCCAACACCTGGGGTAGAAAAATTTTTCGGGGTGAGGTGTTCGCCATCTCTGGCATTTTTGAAATGTGGAGATGGGGGAGACCATTTGTTTCGGCATTGTCCATTTCCCTTGATGCGTTCACCTTGACACGGGTTTTCTTTCACCCCTTATGCACACACCGATTTCTTCAAGACCTGAAAGGCCAGAAAAGAAATCAGATCTTTTGTTGATAGTTGAGGGTGGGCGGCGCACTAGCAGTATCAGAATATCTCATAAGGGAAGCTCTGCAGGCTTTCTCGATACTTTTGCACCATTCCCATTATCTGTTCATCACCTGTTGAAAAAGGGTGCCAGGAACCTATTGTTCATGATTTGGCCCTCCGCTAGTCGGAAAAGAAGGCTAGCCGCTTGTTTGAGAATGTAGTCTTTAGGAAAGCAATATCAAGGACGCCGAGCTCTCACAAAAATCATTCAACGTCTCAAGCACTCCATCATAGAATACGCAACGTGACGTCTTTACTTTCGCAAATCAAACAACCGTATCCTTGTTGGGACTTGTACTGAAAAGGGTGCTTACTTTTTGAAATGAGGCTTGTGGCGATTTTTCTCAGCGGCCACAAGTCTTCGATGAAGAAGATCGGCTTCTTGAACCAACGTGGGTTCTAGTTCTCCAAGGCGGGTGGGTAAATCCATCTGTCCGTATTTGATCGTGAGAACGAAAAGAACATCTTTCAACTTCGTGCACACCAGAAAATGTTCGCGGACCCGATAGAATTTGAATTGCGTGGAAATATCGGATTTGTGACGTAGTAAATCGGGGTTTTCTTGTAGAAGCGACAAAGCGGTTTGAATATCTTCAAGATAGCGGTTAGCCGTTTTCCGTCCCCACTTTTTGAGGGAATAATCTTCAATTTCCTGCAAATCATAATGGGCCCTGTTGGTGAGTTTTATGATAATCGGCACGGTCAGTGACCACGTTTGCTGAACTGGGCCATATCGTTTTTCAGATTTCCCGAAAACGTGGTTGTTCGACCCGCGATGGCATCTTGGTACCCTTCTAGAAGGCCAGCGCGTAATTCATCGGCCTCCAAGCGGTCTTTTTTCTCGCGCAAGACATCCCGCATGAATTCTGTCGGCGTGGCGTAGAGTGTGCCGTCTCCACAGTTTCGATCAATAAAGGCACGAAGTTCATCGGTTAAGGTCAGATTGAGACTGCTACTCATAGCGATTCCTCCTCTTCAATGACGAGTATAACTACCATTATGAACTTCACATCGAATATCGTCAATATTCGACAAGTATCAGAAGACAGATCTTTTTTGGCAAAAATCCCAAAAACTTTTTGACTCAGATTTGGGTCATTGCTTGATCTTACATGCAGAAGTGGGGCAGGTGTTGAAACGTGCAGAACCGGAACTCTCTCCGCTTTTCTTTTTCTTAGGCAGCCTTTTCAGGAAGCCTTATAGGCTTTCTCGAGCCTCCCGAACGAACCTCTTAATTTTTCCCATCATCTGTAAAGGGTGCCAGAAACCCTTTATTCATGATTTGGCCATCCGCTAGTCGGAAAAGAGCGCGAGCTTTTTTCATTGTGGTCGTCATGAGATAAACCATCGTTACCGCACACCCCAAGTGAGCGTGTAATCAATGTCGTAACCTGATCCTGGCGGACTCTTTCCCAAAACCGTTCCTTCCCAGTCCAGACGGTACCATCCACTTTCTTTAACCGCGAAGATGGCTGTGCCTTTTTCTGTAGACTCCACCTTATGCCGAAGCCAGGCGTCTGCGTCCAGCATGGATCTGAGGCTGTAAAATCTGATCCAGAGAGATCCGGCCTTCACTTCTGCTTCATAGTCCACAAAAACGGTCTGCCCTTTAAAAAAGTACATGGTTGTTAGACCTAACGACATTCCTGATTGGGTGCTGGTAAATCCGCCGCCTTTAACGGTTTTCGATTCGTACCCGAGAGTTTCGAGCATGCCGGTCTGATAGCCAAGCGGTACCCCAAGCAGCAGAAGGGGCACCAGGATGAAGAGCAGCCATGTCGGCCCGTTTATCCGTTGGCCGACCTTGATGGTATTTTCATCCCGATCAACTAGGAGAACTCCGGTTTCAATGCATTCTTCTGACTCTTGATTTTTGCGTTTGGGTTTCCATTCCGTGGTTTCGTTCATTTGCTCCCCCTAGCTCAACTGATGTCAAGATTTGCCTCACCGTTCTTCAGTGCAGACTCTTTAAGATTCTCGTGATTACAAAAGGTCTTAGGTGTTTCCATCGGGTGTTTCTGCGCACTCTTGAAACGGAGTTTGATGAATCCCTGAACTGATCCTGTTCATCAAATAATCTGAACGAGCCATAACCGACACTAAGATTCGGTGCATAGTCCTAACATGAGGGAAATCATCTTATGACCGTAAGGTTCTTGGAAACACGTTTTCCTGTAGAGATGGGAAGCTGTGGAGAACGAGAGTAACGGAGGTGAGAGACTTTTGCCGAGGACTTTGATGGCGTTTTCAAACGTAGGACGGATTAGGGGGGCAAGCCTAATTTGTGAGTTTCAAGAAAAGGGTCAGGCTGAGGTCTTGATTCGTGCAGAACCATGGATTTGGGTTCCTTGCTTGATCTCACGCCCATGGTTTTTTCTGGGCCTAACCAACTTGGGATTGGGGGCAGGTTGCGTGACTCCACTAGCAAGGACTTTGTTTGAAATTCGTGGGCCGGGATTGAATGGTGCCCATTTCAGTGTGTTTTAAGGAAAGTCTGTGGGTGTGCGTGACCTCTCCCTCTTTTCTTTCATTGTCCTTGAATTGCCAGGAAAAAATTGGATACAGTTTGCGGTGGTGGACAAATTTTCTGCTCTTCATCGGATTCATTTGGGATTGGGAAAGGAAAAAACCATGCAATGTAAAACATTCATCCTCACTTCTTTTTTCTTTTCATGGATCTTTTTTCCCCAATTCTCTCCCCTGGCCTACGCCAATGTCTGTCCAAACTCGACCCCACAGGACTCCCAAGTCTGGAGAGATTTTGCGAAGGTCTTGCAAACCGAATATTTTGATAAAAGGATGAGCGGAACTGTTGATGGGCCGGATGAAGCTGATACCGAAATTCCTAAAGACCTTGTGAATTCGGCAATAGTTGGTCATGCCTTGGGCCGGCTCGCATTGGCCGTTCAAGACCAACCCGACCGCAGGGCCGCTTTTGATTGTGTGCAACTCGCTATTGAACAGAGGATTGCATTGGGGAACTTATGGGGTGCCAGGGATCGTGCCCGTATTTTCAGGATTCTCATGCAAGGAAGCTATGGCATGCACGATGAAGAATTAGGTCGTTATCTCAAAGGGGGACTTCCCATGGGGCCGCTATACGATGTGCTTGGTGGAAAAATCCACCATCCAAGTCACGGGGCGGGTTCTGGTGGAGTTGGTGGGGGGACCGTTTCTCAAGATACAAAGACCCCCATGATCATCAAAAAAGATCCTGCCGCAGTTGGAGGAGGTTTCCCTTTACGTGATTCGACCGGAGGCGGGAATGTTGCCGCTGGAAGTTCTTCGGAGGGTCATTGTTCCAACTGGATGAGGATGAGCTTTTCAGATAGTACAGGCACGCTCCATCCTGGGGACACCGAAAAAGCCTGCACCCTTACTGGAGAGTCCGGTGATTTTATCACCAGAATCCACCCGACCACTAAGGCCTGTTCTATCTGTTCCCGGGAGGACTGGACCCCTCCGGTGCCTCCTGTTGTTACATCTGATCATGGTGGGGGTTCTGGCGGTACGGCGGACGGGGGGAAAGATGTAGCGGATGGTGGTGTGTCTGGCGAAAGAAAATGCCATTTGTATTCGGGTTATTTATTCTCAAACAAAGCGGGTACGGAATTTAATGTTTTACAAGAAAAAAATTCGGACAAAAACGGGTATACCGAGTTACTTTATACGGTCGGCACTATCTCAAAGCGGTTCAACCATATCGAAACAGCTCGTAAAGATGCCGAGAGGATCGTGAAGGAGGGAACGCGTGGAAAGCAATACGGGTTTGCCTTTCGTGGTGGATTGGATGGCTTTTGCAACTATATCGAAAGTCAATGCGACATCGAGAATTCTTCTGTGAAGGTCGCGGAAAAGGCCTGTAAGTGGTCAAAATGATCATTACATTCCCGAAGCTCTTTGTTGCGAAGAGGGAGGGAATATTGTTTGAAAAACACCATGTCCATACACGTGCCTGAAGAAAAGGGAAAGGAAACTATTTATCGCTGTGGAACTCATTTGGCAGTAAGAATGCCGCTGCATTCATACCCATCGCCTTGACTAGCGATAAAATTCTTTTAAGGAAAATATTCGATGTGATCCGTGGTTACGTGCGCGGCAGGACACGGTTCTTTCTTTATACATGTTCTTCATTTGTATCCGAATATTTTTAGCCCTTCCTCGCTGAGTTCGTATTCAAACTGGCCAACGGCATCAATTTTCTTCTTAACCTCGTCAAGATCCTGGGACATATATTCCATTGGCGCTTTGTCATAGGGTCGATACCCGTGTTTGGCAGGAAGCAGCAGCCATTCAATCACATGATACTCAAATGGACCATTTAATGCGCCACAATCTCCGACATAATCGTCACCGAGTTGCCGATAATCGGGAAGATGACCCGATAACGGTTGTTTTTCATCGATAAGTTTCCAGGTACACATGTTCAATTCAAGTGTGTCTCTGTTCACCACACTAAAGAATTTTCGCCATTTCGCGTTTGACATACAGGATCGTACATTCGAATTCATTGCGGTTGCTGTCCTTAATCAATTTAGAATCCCGACACGGTAAATCCTACATCGGTTAACAAAGGCAAATCATATAGGGCACCGTCCGGCTGCGGATGTCAGTAATGAGAAAACAAAGGTATGGGTCATTGCTTGCTCTTACATACATAATGGGGGCAAGCTTGTGGTTTTGCTGGTATCTATTCGATCAATTCGTCCTGGATCATGGCCAGAAAACCAAGGCTGTACGTTGCGGGAGGGAGCCAGAGACGAAGAAGACCGACTGTCAGGGTGGATCTGGTTTCGACCCTTTCCCATTGAATGCCAGGGAAAATAATGCTCCGTTCTCAGGGATTATGGAAGAAGCGGTCTTGGCCCCCACAAGATTAACGCTGCTCCAATGAGACACATTCCTGCGCCAAGAATATCCCACCGGTCAGGTACCACCCTCTCCCCAATCAAAAGCCAAAGCAGGGATGCGGCGATATACACTCCCCCGTAGGCCGCGTAGGCACGTCCGGCAAACGCGACTTCTGAACGGGTGAGGATTATTGCAAAGATCACCAGGCTTGCCGTGCCTACCACACTCCACCAGATAGGTCCCTCATTTCTCAGCCAATACCAAAAGGCAAAACATCCGCCAATTTCCGCGATGGCCGCCGTAATATAGTTGGCAATTGTGCTCATAAAGGGATTTCCATTTTTTTGTTTTGGGGACGAATGATGATATCAACAATCCTTAAAACTAAGATATAGTTGGAAGGGCGCGTATTCTACGGAGGACTCATAGAAAAAACTCAGAGGCTGTCGAAGGTAAGCACCTAGCATGATGTCTCATACCCCGCTTGTGAGTGTTGTGATTCCCGTTTTTAACGGAGCCTCTTTTATTGGGAGAGCGGTGGACAGTGTGCTTGCCCAAACATGTACAGATTTGGAGATTATTATTGTTGATGATGGGTCAACCGATGGCACACACACTGTTCTTGAACGACTGGCTCAAATGCCTAGAGTTCTTTGTCTTCACCAAGCAAATGCCGGCCCGGCTCAGGCCAGAAACGTTGGTGTCCAAGCCGGGAAGGGGAAATATATTGCATTTTTGGATTGTGATGATATCTGGTTTCCAACAAAATTGGAGGCGCAGGTTGCCATTCTAAGAGGGAAGTCTCAACCCGGACTGGTTCATTCTAATTATGAAGTCATTGGTCCGACTGGAAAAATCATTCAACATGCGAAAGCTGGACGCAGTCAGGATGTCTTTCATCAAGTCTTTACGGGAGGGCAAGCCCCGTTGTTGTCCACCACGATCATGTCCCGAGCCTTACTGGAAGAAGTTGGCGGTTTTGATTCCAACTTGTGGGTTTCGGAAGATGCCGATCTCATTCTTCGGTTATATGAGCTGACGACCTTTGAGTGTCTTGATCAAGTCTTGGCTCACAAATTTCAACAAGTTCCCAGAGATGGGGATGATCTGGAAGCTGACGGGTCGTATCGCGAAAAGGTTCTCCGCAGTCGAGAACGATTTCTGACTCGCGTGCAAAATCGCCCGACGCTCAATCCGGAACAGGTCCGTGCGCTCAATCGTGAGTGGAGCAGCTATTACGTCATGAAAGGTGCCTGTGAAGAACGACAACGATGCTGGGCAGGGGCTCGCCAACAGTATGTGGCTGCGATCAAAAAAGACCCATTTCGATTGCGTGGATACACGAGGTTCTTGCGGGCTTTTCGATGGTAAGGGGGGCTGTTGAAAAAAGCTGCCAGCCTTCGCCGAGGCTTCGGCGGACATGCCAGCTGCGTTCTCTTACTCAGTAAGGAGTCAATAGTGAGGAGTCAGGGGCAAGGGAGAAACCATCCTTCTGGGATTCTTTTTCACGATTCTTGGGTTTTCATCTCCTTACCACCTCACGTCTCACTTCTTACGATCTTTGCTGTGTGGACCCTTCCAAGCGACTCAGGGCATGCTTTTTTGAACCGCCCCGAGGCATTGATATCCAATATGTTCCTAGGCATTTGTGTCTTTCAATATCCTTATTATTCAACAATCCCCTTGGGAAATTGGCTGAGGACAAAAAAAGGGGCCTTGGGCCCCTTTTTTTAACCAAATTTTCTACAATGCGGGATTTAACTTTTCTGTTCCTTCCCGTGGTGTGAATACCCACCGGGGTGGCCATGGGCACCCATTCCCGTGTCCTTATACGCATTAATCCGATCATGGACCGTTTTCATCCGTGCGCGTTGTTCATCTGTTAAGACGGCTTTGGCGTCGCGGGTGGATTTAACGGACGCAAGATAGAGATCGGCGCGTTTGTCATAGAGGCTTTTTAATTTGGCTTCGACGTCATTCAAGGCTCCTTTGTCGTCTCGCAGCAAATCATGGAGGTCTACACTGGTCAGTTGAATGTCCGCTTTCATTCGAATTTTCGTTTTTTCAAATTCCGTTTTAATCGATTGAAGTTTGGAGACTTGGTCGTCCGTAATGGCCATGCCGTCTTTAAACTTCAAGATATGGTCGATAAAGGTTGAGGCACTTTGATGAGGGCCATGGCTGCCGGTTCCCATGGTTCCTTTCGTGCCGTGGCCGCTGTGCATTCCGCCACCAGGGTGACCGCCGTCATGGCCCTTGGTGCCTGCTCCATGATGTGGGGAGGATGCTCCCGTCATAGGGTGACCATCTCCCATACCATATCCGCTGGACAGGGCGAGCAGGGGAAATCCCAAAATCAAGCTGAACACTCCGACCCAAAGAGGAATGAATCGAAAACGGTTTTTACCGTGTTGAAATGTCATGTGAAGAGCCTCCTTTCACTCTACGAGAGAGCGGGTTGTGGAAAGAGAATGGTTTGCGATGTCGTGACCTGGATATTCACGGATGTGTCTATATTATACACAGGAATTGGCAACATGCAGCAGTGAATGAGTTGTCCGGAATTTAACCGAATAGCATAGAGGGTTTGGGATCCTTGAAATTGGCGACTTTCAATTCGCCCCGAACCAGGTTCAGCGGGGGTGAATTGAATGTCATTGGGACGAATCATCACAAGAACCCGGCTTTGGT
>Ga0224496_10002914_pt1 | contig 10027 bp, 9 predicted proteins | sample SF_Jul11_sed_USG_2_FD_168127 | JGI IMG/M metagenome (GOLD analysis project Ga0224496, IMG submission 168127) | Sediment microbial communities from San Francisco Bay, California, United States - SF_Jul11_sed_USGS_8_1 | ecosystem: Environmental > Aquatic > Marine > Sediment | place: USA... | reverse complement strand
TTGCCGCCCGGAAACGTACACTTGCCGTTATCCGCAGCGTTTCTCGATCGGCCGGCTTGCCGCCGGCACCCACCGCAAACCGGTGGCTCAGAACCCACTCTCCACCAGTTCCACGGCCCGACGCAAGCCGCGGGCCTTGTTGATGGTTTCCTCGTATTCCTTCTGCGGGTCGGAGTCGGCAACGATGCCGGCGCCGGCCTGGACCCAGAGATTCCGGCCGTGCATGACAAAGGTGCGGATGGTGATACAAAAATCCATGTTGCCGGAAAAACCGAAATAGCCCACCGAGCCCGCATAGGGGCCGCGCCGTTCCGGCTCCAGCTCCTCGATGATCTCCATGGCGCGGATCTTGGGCGCCCCGCTCACCGTTCCGGCCGGAAAGCAGGCGGAGAGAACATCAAATTGGTTCTTACCCGGCGCCAGCGCGCCGTGAACGCCGGAAACAATGTGCATCACATGGCTGTAGCGTTCGACCACCAGCAGATCCCGCACCTCAACCGAACCGTAGCGGGCCACCCGGCCGGCGTCGTTACGCCCCAGATCTACCAGCATCAGGTGTTCGGCCCGCTCCTTGGGGTCGGCGAGCAGCTCCCGCTCCATGGCCAGATCCTCCTCCGGCGTCTTGCCACGACGCCGAGTGCCGGCAATGGGCCGCAATTCGATATCCTCTTGGTCGAGACGCACCAGAATCTCGGGCGAAGAGCCAATCTGCACCAGACCACCCAGTTTGAGATAAAAGAGGTAGGGACTGGGGTTGATGTGACGCAGGGCGCGATAAAGGGCAAAGGGCTCGATATCGGTAGTGGTGTGGAAACGCTGGGAAAGGACCACCTGAATGATGTCGCCGTCCAGGATATACTCCTTGGCCCGGCGCACCATGTCGCAAAATCCCTCTTCACTCATATTGGCATTGAACCGATGCGGCGCACAGGGTTTCTGCTCCGCCATGGCGGCGGGCAGAGGCTGCCGCAGCCGGGCGATCACGCCGTCGATCCGCTGCTCGGCGGCATGGTACAAGGCCTCAGCGTCAACCCCTTCACCCACCTCAACGCAATCGACCACGGTCAGGGTCTGCCGAAGGTTGTCGTAGATGAGCACTGTGCGCGGGATCATGAACAGACTGTCCGGAAAATCGGCCAACGGCGGATTCTGCTCGGGCAGCCGTTCCATGAAACGCACCATGTCGTAGCCCAGGTAGCCCACGGCACCGCCAAAAAAACGGGGCAGATATTCGGCCGAACAGGGCGCGAACGAATCCAGCAGCTCCCTGAGCAGCTCCAGGGGATTCCCCTCGCGGGTAATTTCGCCGCCGTCGCGCCGCAGCGTCACCCGCTCGCCCCGGCTTTCAAAAAGGGCGATGGGATCCAGACCGATAAACGAATAGCGGCCCCACTTCTCGCCGCCCTCAAGGCTCTCGAAAAGAAAAGCGTGCGACTCGTCGCCAGCCACCTTGGCAAAAACGGTGAGCGGCGTATCCAGGTCGGCGATAATTTCCCGATAAACAGGAACCAGGCCGGAGGTGGCGGCCAACTCCTTAAACTGGGCAATGCCGGGTTGATGCATAGATTGTCCCTCAGAAAGGATCCACCATGAAGGTCACGGCAGCGGCTGACCGCCTGCGACATTCGGCAGGGATGGCGTCTTCAACGGTTTGGGGCAAAAGTCATGGGCGGCACCGTCACGTCCGATGCCTGGGGAAAATTTCACCAACAAAAAAAAGCCACGGAACCTCTCCGGGCCCCATGGCTTTTTTAAAGTGCGTCTTATACATCAGTGGGTGTCACGTCGCCGCTTCAGCATCCAATGCGCCCTTTACCATGGGGTACACTTGTAACGACGCCACCAACTCATGGCGGCTACACTGTTGCAGCAGCTCATAACAAAATCACCTTCGCAGCTTGCGACCAACGCCCCGTACGGTACGGGGGTGATTACAAGACAATTAGGCGTTGGCCTGCACAAAGGCGTTGACCCGCTTGGTCAGCCGGGAAACCTTACGTGCGGCGTTTCGCTTGTGGATAGCGCCCTTCATCGCCGCGCGGCTGATCGCCGGGATGGCGGCCCGCAGGGCCTCCTGAGCCTTATCGGCGGCGTTTTCGGTGATGGCCTCGTCCACCGCCCGAACCAAGGTGCGGATCTGGCTCTTGTTGGCGCGATTACGAGCGCGACGAATCAGGCTCTGTCGGTTCCGTTTCAATGCTGACTTATGGTTTGCCAAAACTACTCTCCTACTTGCTGTGCTGATATTGTTGTCAGAAAACCGCCATCCCCTCAACAGCGCCGTAGCTCAAAAAATGCGGGGAAAGCGAAGACATCACTGCCGACGCTGGAAAATTTCGTGAAACTACACCATCCGGCTCCCCCTGTCAAGCAACAAGCCACTCCAGCCGCTGTTTTTTTGTCAGCCAGACAGACACCCCCGGACCGGAGGATCCAACAACGGGCCGGAAAGCCCAACGATATAATTTTTTTAAAAAAATACGCAGTTTCTCTTGCCCCGGAGCTGCATAACTGGTTTATTAAAAAGTATCGAAATTTACGTCTTTCTCCCCTGTACTCGCTCCGCTGCGGCGTCATGCCGCGCATCAGACGACCTATGCCGGATATTGTCAGTGCCCTGCGATGGCAGGATGTATGCGACATCCTGATCGTTTCCTACATCATCTATCGCGTCATCCTCCTCATTCGCGGCACCCGTGCCGTTCAAATGCTTTCCGGCATAGCAGTTCTCATTGTGGTCTATTTCGGCGCCAGGGAATTGGAATTCCTGACCCTTTACTGGCTTCTCGGCACCTTCTTAAGCTCGATTTTCCTGATCATCATCATCATTTTTCAACGTGATATCCGGCGCGCCCTGACCCAAGTGGGGCAACAGACCCCCTTTGTCAAAACCCACGAAGACACCCTCTACGCCCTCGACGAAATCGTCATGGCGGCCCAGCAGCTTTCTTCCCGAAAAACCGGCGCCCTCATTATCATCGAACGGGAGACCGGCCTCAAGGATTATATCGAGTCGGCCCAATTCATTGACGCCCAGGTGAGCAAGGAATTGCTGATCAGCATCTTCCACCACGAATCACCCTTGCACGACGGTGGCGTGGTGATCCGCAAAGGCCGTATCCTCAACGCCGGCTGCGTGCTGCCGCTGACCAAAAATCCTTACATCAGCAAACGCCTCGGCACCCGCCACCGGGCCGCCATCGGCCTTTCCGAAGAAACCGACGCGGTGATCATCGTTGTTTCCGAGGAAACACGACAGATTTCCCTGGTCCAACACGGCGCCATCACCACCGATCTCGACACCTCTTCCCTGCGAAGCCGTCTTGATGCCATTTTCGTCCCCAAGGAATACCAGACCCAAGTGCTATGGAAAAACTGGTTAAACAAATCCTAGGCAAGAACCCGCAACACATCCGCTGGTCGTGGCCGCAAAACTGGGTGCTCAAGCTCCTGTCGCTGCTCTTCGCCATTTTTCTGTGGTACTTCGTGGTTGGCGAGGACAAGGTCGACATGACCGTCCACATCCCCGTGGAAATCGTCAACCTCCCCCGCGAACTGGTGATCTCCAACCAGTTCAAAAAACAGCTGGAAGTGACGGTGAGCGGCCCCAGAGGGTTGATCCGCGGTATTACCAACCAGCACGTCTCCCGACCGGTGGACCTTTCCAAAGCCACCCCGGGCACCACCCTGGTGCGCAACGACGAGGAGTCCATCCCCTTCCCGCGCGGCATCCGGGTACTGCGCATTCAACCGCCCTACATCACCCTGCTCCTCGACCGGCTGATCCAGAAGGATCTCCCCATCAAGGCGCTGACCAGCGGCAAACCCATGTCGGGCTACGAAGTCGTTTCCATCACTCTCGAGCCGCCCACGCTGGGTCTCACCGGACCGCAGGCCCTGCTCAACGAGGTGACCGAACTGCCCACCACCCCCATCGACATTGCCGACCTGGACACCTCGGTCACCAGACAGGTTCCCCTGGACCTGAGCCCGGCGATATCCGAACTGATCGGAGAAACCGGCGTGACGGCCAGAGTCAACATCGCCGAGAAGACGGTCACCAAATCCATTTCCCGGGTGCCGCTCTCCATTACCTTTGCCGGGCCGCCGCTTCCCGCAACGACGACCCCTGCGGCGATCACCATCAAGGCAGACATTCCGCTCAGCCTCACCAAGACCGGCAACAACTTGCGCGAGCTCTTCAAAGCCACGGTTGCCACTACGGAACTGCCGCCAGGGGAACACTCGGTGCCGGTCCGGGTGGAAACGGCCAAAGGAATCAAACTGCTTGAGGTATCGCCGGCAACGGTCACCCTGACCATCGGCACCGCAAAGCCACCGCAATAACTTCCGGAGGGAACATTACCACCATGCGAAAACTCTTCGGCACCGACGGCGTCCGGGGTGTTGCCAACACCCACCCCATGACCGCAGAAATCGCCATGCAGATCGGCCGCAGTATCGCCTTTCTCGTCAAGGACATGAAGCACGATCACCGAATCGTCATCGGCAAGGACACCCGCCTTTCCGGCTACATGATCGAAAACGCCCTGGCCGCCGGCATCTGCTCCATGGGGGTTAACATCCTGCTGGTGGGACCGCTGCCCACCCCGGGCATCGCTTTCATCACCACCAGCATGCGGGCCGATGCCGGGGTGGTCATCTCCGCTTCCCACAACCCCTTTCAGGACAACGGCATCAAAATCTTTTCCCGGGAAGGCTACAAGCTGCCCGACGAAAAGGAACTCGAAATCGAGGACCTCATCTTCTCCCAAAAAATGGAGGCCCTGCGCCCGGTGGCCGAGGAAGTGGGCAAGGCGACCCGCATCGACGACGCCCGCGGCCGCTACATCGTCGCCCTCAAGAACACCTTCCCCCGCCAGCACACCCTGGACGGCATGCAAATTGTTCTCGACTGCGCCCACGGCGCCACCTATGGCGTAGCACCCCATGTCTTCGAGGAACTTGGCGCCAAGGTAACCGCCATCGGCGTACATCCAGACGGCACCAACATCAACCGCGACTGCGGGGCGCTGCATCCACAGCGCATGGCGGCCAAGGTCCGGGAGCTGGGCGCCGACCTCGGCATCGCCCTGGACGGTGACGGCGACCGGCTGATCGTGGCCGACGAAAAAGGCAACATCGTTGACGGCGACCATGTCATGGCCATCTGCGCCGCCGACCTGATGGCACAACGACGGTTACGCAAGAAAACCCTGGTGGCCACGGTGATGAGCAACATGGGCCTGGAGGTCGCCATGGACCGCTTGGGCGCCAAACTCCTGCGCACCGCAGTGGGCGACCGTTACGTAGTAGAAGCCATGCGCGCCCAAGGCTGCAACTTCGGCGGTGAGCAGTCCGGCCACCTTATCTTCCTCGACCACAACACCACCGGCGACGGCATTCTGGCCGCCCTCCAGCTCCTGGCGGTGATGATCAAACAACGCAAACCGCTCTCTGAACTGGCAAAGATCATGGAGTCCTTTCCGCAGGTGCTCAAAAACGTGCGCACCGCCCAGCGCCTTGACCCGCAACGTATTGCCGGCTTCTCCGAGACCGTGACCGCCCTGGAGACAAAGCTGGGCGACCGGGGTCGCATCCTGGTCCGCCCCTCGGGCACCGAACCGGTTATCCGGGTAATGGTGGAGGGCGAGAACGCGGCCGAGATCGACGCCATGGCCGATGAACTGTGCGAATTAATCAGGAAGGAGGACACCGACGAATGACCCGGCCGGCGGCACATCGGCCCGGCAAACGGGATGCATCGTGAAACTACGACTGGACAAACTGCTGCTGCTACGAAACCTGGCCGACAGCCGCCACAAGGCCCAGGCAATGATCGGCGCCGGTCAGGTGTGGGTCAACGGCCTTCGCTGCGACAAGGCCGGCAGCCAGGTGGCCGACGACTGTCGCATCGAAATCCGCGGCCGGGAATGCCCCTTTGTCAGCCGGGGCGGGCTCAAGCTCGCCAAGGGGCTCGAATACTTTGCCATCGACCCCACCGGCCTGGTCTGCGCCGACATCGGTGCTTCCACCGGCGGCTTCACCGATTGCCTGCTCCAGAACGGCGCCGCCAAAGTCTTTGCCATTGATGTCGGCTATGGCCAGCTCGACTGGTCCCTGCGCCAGGACCCAAGAGTGGTGGTCATGGAACGGACCAATGCCCGCCATCTCACCCCCGCCGACCTGGGAGAACCCATCGACCTGGCGGTGATGGATGCCGCCTTCATCTCACTCAAACTTCTCCTGCCGCCGCTGCTCCCGCTGTTCCGAGGTTCGGCGGCCATTGTCGCCCTGATCAAGCCGCAATTCGAGGTGGGGCGCGACAAAATCGGCAAGGGCGGCGTGGTCCGCGACCCGACCCTCCACCAGGAAGTCATCGCCGACATCCTCGCCTTCACCACCACCATCGGCCTGACCAGTCACGGCGTCACCGATTCGCCCATCCTGGGCCCCAAAGGCAACAAGGAGTTCCTGGTCCACTTGACCAGGGAATAACGGCAGGGTTCACTCGCCAACGGTCAGGCGCCCAAAGGCTTAAGGCTTCCCAGCATCACCGGATTTCCCGAGCGAATAACGCTGCCCCCGCCACTCGAAATCATTCCACTGGCCGGCCTCTAAAAACTCCTGGGCATAGCGCATCACCAGCCCAGAACGGACAAAGAGATCGCAGAGATCGCCATCCAGGTGCCCCTCCTCCACCATCCGTTCGAGGATCCACACCGCTTCGGACATCTTCTTGCCACGCTTGTAAGGCCGATCCGCCGCGGTCAATGCCTCGAACACATCGGCCACCGCCAACATCCTGGCCGCCAGCGGAACATCCTCCCCCATGAGTCCCTCGGGATACCCCCGGCCGTTGAGCGCTTCGTGATGCATGCCGGCGTACAACGGCACCCGGGCCAGCTTCTTTGGGAAAGGCAGGCGCTCCAGCATCTGCATAGTCACCTGAACATGGTTGCGGATCAAATGCAGTTCTTCGTCGGTCAGGGTGCCACGCCGGACGATGAGGTTCATGATCTCTTCTTCGCTGAGCAGCGGGATCTCCCGACCGCCCACGGACAACTTCAGGTCGGCAAGGCTCTTTACCCGCTCGATGCTCGCATCGGGAAGGAACTCGCCGCCAATGTTCACCTTTTCCAGAAAAGCCATCTGATCGTCCAGCACCGAATGTTCGGGAACCTCCGCCAAGGTGTCAGCGCCACCGGCCTTGGCCAATGCCGTCCGTAGCCGGTGGATCTCCGCATCACGCTTCAAAATCTCCACCCGGTGACGCACCAGCTCAATGCGGTCATGGATGGTTTCAAGCTTGGTTCCCTTGTCGATGACATGCTCCGGAGTGGTGATCTTGCCGATGTCATGCATCCACGCCGCCATCCGGATCTCCGCCACCTCCTGCTCACAGAAGCAGACATCGGCAAGCCGCCCCTCGTCGGCCCCGTTGACCAATTCGACCAACTGTTCGGTGAGCTCGGCAACCCGCAGGATATGCCCGGAGGTGTAGGGAGACTTCTCGTCAATGGCGTGCGCGATGACCTGCAGAAAGGACATCAACAGATTTTCGAGCTCACCGATAAGCCGCATCTTGGTCAGGGCAATGGCCGCCTGGGAAGCCAGGCTCATCACCCGCCCCACATCTTCCTCCGGGAAGGGGCCGACCCGGCCGCTTTTGCGGTCCTTGGCATTGAGCAGTTGCAGAACACCGACCACCTCATCCTCGTGATCGCGGAGCGGAACCAGCAGCATCGACCGGGAACGGTAGCCGCTTTTGGCGTCGTACTCCTTGGTGCCGTCAAAATCAAACCCCTCGGCGCAATAGACATCGGCAATATTAACGGCTTTCCCCACCAAGGCACAGTGCGCCGAAACATTGCGGTGATTCTCCTTCCCCTCGCCACCCCTGAGTGGCACGGCAGGCCAGGTAATCCGATCGCCCCCGCCACCCATGCGGACACCCAGGGTATCATTGCGGACGACCACGAAGTCCAGCGCATCCCTGGCATCGTTTCTGATATAGAGGGTGCCACCGTCGGCATTGCAGTACCGTTGCGCCTCGCTGACAATCATCTCGAACAGCCGACCAATATCCTTTTCAGCGGACAAGGCCCGGCCGATCTTCACGAGTTGATCAAGGTGCGATACCTGTTCGGCAAAAAAAATCCGCACCTCTCCGAGCACCTTGTCGGCCAAGGCATCGGCAACATCACGCTGCACAACGACGGCACGAATCTCGTCGGCGATGCCGGCCAACAACTCATTGAAGGATGCATGATTACAGAAACGGTCCATTGCGTCTCCCGGGAAAAAACGATTCACCTCTGATTACCCTGGCAACACTCAACACAAGGTAACCCTCCTGCCGCACCGCAACTGTTGCGCAGTCTGCGTTAGCCAGTGCCCCAAGCAACCCGTCCGAAACCGAAAACTTTCCGGACGGGCACGCTCTCTCCGCGGCCAGGCCGGCCCGCCACGAGAAACAGACCCGGCAGGTTACCCCAAACAGCAAACACCTCTACTATCCACCAAAATTCCCGCTGGAGCAAAAATTTCTTTTCCCCAAGACGCCGCCAAGGCGGCCACCTGGACAAGCTGAGCAGACAACCCGGCAGCAAGAAAGGATGCTTTTGGCCTTTGAAGAGCGGCTCGCATGGGGTAAAATATCGTCCTTTTCGGCGGCAGCAGACATAACTGGGCCACCATCTCCCCCCACCAGACAAACAACTCCAATCATGAACAAACACCTGCTGCTCGGGATCGTTCTCGGCTCGATTCTTTTCTCAATCCTCCCCCTCGCCTCGGCAAGCGCCGGCAACAGGATCATCGCCGACTACCGCAATGGCCTCTCCCCGGCCTGGCAGAGCAAATCCTTTGCCGGACAGACCCATTACACCGTGGAGCAAACCGCCGACGCGGCCTGGATCCGGGCCGACAGCCGGGCCGCCGCCTCGGGCCTATTCCATAAAATCGACTACGATCCTGCCCGCACCCCGATCCTTGCCTGGAGCTGGAAGGTGGATCACGTCCTCGCCAAGGGCGATGCCCGCCACAAGTCGGGTGACGATTACGCGGCCCGCATCTACGTAGTCTTTCCTTCCTGGCTGTTCTGGAAAACCCGTGCCCTCAACTATATCTGGGCCAACAAATTACCCCAGGGGAGCATGATCGCCAACGCCTTCACCGCCAATGCGATGATGATCGCAGTGCGAAGCGGCCCGCAACAAACCGGCCAATGGCTCAACGAAGAAAGAAATATCCGCGAGGACTTCAAGAAGGCCTTCGGCGAAGAGCCGCCCCGGGTGGGTGCCATCGCCATCATGACCGACACCGACAACACCGGCGAATCCGCCTCGGCCTGTTACGGGCCGATCAGCATCGGCGACAGGTGAGGGGAAGGCACCGAGATTACGGAGAATTTGTTTTACTGACTTGATAATACTACGGTTTGTGATACATTTAACCAAGTGTGAAAATGCCAGGCGTCCTGCGCCACCCCCCTTCACCGTTAAAAACCATACCGCCATCCAGCCGCGAGGAACATGCGCTCATGAGACAAAGGAATTCACTCCGCAACAAGCTCGGCCTGCAACTGGCCGTCCTGTTCTTTTCCCTCTTTTTCGTCGCCCTCTCCGCCGGGGCGGCCGAATATGTCTGCATCAACAAAGACGGGGTCAACATCCGCTCCGGCCCCAGCACCAAGGACGAAATCCTCTGGGAGGTATTCAAGGATTTCCCCCTTGAGGTCATACAGCGTCAGGGCCAGTGGGTACAGACCGTCGACTTCGAGGGCGACAAGGGCTGGGCCTTCAGCCCCCTGCTGGACAACCGGAAGATGGTCATCGTCAAGGTCAACGCCGCCAACATGCGCATCGGCGCCGGCACCAACTACGAGATCATCGCCACGGTGAAATACGGCGTCGTCTTCAAGCCCCTGGCCGAGAAGGAAGACTGGATTCAAGTTCAGCACCAGGACGGCACCACCGGCTGGCTCTACAAAAAACTTGTCTGGCCCGCCGACTGAAAAATTTTC
>Ga0224496_10002911_pt1 | contig 10035 bp, 7 predicted proteins | sample SF_Jul11_sed_USG_2_FD_168127 | JGI IMG/M metagenome (GOLD analysis project Ga0224496, IMG submission 168127) | Sediment microbial communities from San Francisco Bay, California, United States - SF_Jul11_sed_USGS_8_1 | ecosystem: Environmental > Aquatic > Marine > Sediment | place: USA... | reverse complement strand
AGTTCAGTCCTCCCATCGCGCCCCAGGTAGAAGATCGCCTGTCCTCTATACAGCTTGTCGACATAGAAATCGTCCGGGAAGTGATCCTGATAATCATACCCCTCCACTCCAATGGTTGAGTGATATGTCCTGACAAAAGAATCCATAAAACCGGCTGACGACATGAAGATGGGGATTTCGGCGCCCATTTCCATCCTCAGGCCCGGCAGCGCCGCTCGAAGGGAAAAGTCGTATTCGGTCAGCTCCTTGTCCATGTGGATATACCACTCTTTGTTGGCGCCCATGACAAAAATGCTGGAGTGGTTCACGGCGACTTCCCACGTGAGCTCCCGAGCCACAGCCGCTTCCTCCGGTGGAGGAGTGAGCAGGTTGACGAATATCGGGTGATGATTTCGCGCACGAATGGGCGACGATAGAGGTTGGCCGTCATCCGCCCACGCCTGGGAGGATGGAAAGGCGTATATCAGCACCCCCAGGACCAGACCGGGTAGAATTCTGTTCATCTCCGTCGGCCCCCGCTCCTATATTTCCTCGGCGAAGGTTTCCCGGCCACGCTCGAACTGGCGTATGCCCAATATCATGCAAAGCCCCCCCGCCAGCATCACCATCAATATGGCGAAAAGATCCGGAGTTCTCCCAAATATGAAAATGTCCTGGTAACCCACGGCCAGATGCGCCATGGGATTCATGCTGTAGGTATACAGCTTCAGTTCGGGAGGGATGGCGGATTTGGGGTATATGATGGGGCAGAGAAAAAACCAGAGAAGCATGATGTTGGCCAGCATATGCTGTACATCGCGGAACCTTACGTTGAGAGAGGCCACAAAGTATACAAGACCAGTTGTGAACAGAAGCTGGCCCGCCATCAGGAAGGGGAGCCATATTGCCGCCAAGGTGAATTCCACGCCAAACCAGAGCATGAAGCCGAACAGAAGCGGCAGACTGAATAAGTAGTTGAAGAGGTTTGATATGATCTTGACCATAGGCAGAATTTCAGCGGGAAACATCGACTTGGTAATCAAGGCCCCCGCGCCGGTGATGGAGTTCACCCCCTCCAGCAGGGAACTGGAAAACCAGATCCAGGGCAGCAGCCCGGCAAACATGAAAACAGCGTAGTTCGGCACCTCGATCCTCTGGTACCGGGAGAACACCAGGGCATAGACCGACAATGTGAGCAGTGGATTTAAAAAAGTCCATGCCATCCCCATCACCGACCCACGATACCTGGACTTGAGATCCTTCGCCACCAGGCTGGATATCAACTCCCTGTACTTATACAGTACGGAAAAATATTCTGTTAATTCTTTCATCGGGAAAACTTTACTCCTTTGACGATTAGCCAACGCCGTCCGATGATTATAGGGAATGACACGCCTTCGTTCAACAGTGTCCATTCCAGGCCCTGCTTCACCGTTTCCGCAAAGGCGCCAAAGCGTATACAATAAAGCGCTTCCCAAGAGGGACAGGGGAACTGGATTTATATGAATCCGGCCAGGCGGGGGAGCGCGCCTACCATCGAAAACAGCGTGGCGAACATGAACAAAACGAGGAGCGGATACAAATAATAATGGCCGGTAATCACCAGGGGCGCATTATCTGGAGTGCCCGCGATAGAGCCGACAGGTTCCTGGGATCCTTTCGCGCGTGGCGGCTCTCCGGCCCCAGGCTGGCCAGAGCCATGGGGGCAAGATCGATCGACGATCTGCGAGATACCCTGCTGAAGCGGCCCTACCCCGCCATTACATCGCCAGCCCCGGCGGCGCAATACAAGGCGGCCTCCCCGGCGGGGGTGTCGGCGATCATGTCCTGGGCGGGTGACGCATTGACCCGCAAGGTGGATCTTCTCGGCAGTGGCCCTGCCCTGCTGGCCGAACCGGTGGATTGGAGCGCAGATTTAAAAACCGGCCATCTCTTCGCCAAGGGCCGTTTCAGAGTGCCCGCTGAATCGGACCCGGCTTGCCCGGGCGATGTGAAAATCCCATGGGAGCTTTCTCGCCAGCAGTGGCTCATCCCCCTGGGCCAGGCGTATTTGTTGACCGGGGAGGAGCGCTACGCAGCGGCCGCCAGGGATTATATAGAGGACTGGACCGACCATAATCCATACGGCGCCACGGTGAACTGGGATTCGGCCATGGAAGCGGCTATGCGCGTGTTCACCTGGTGCTGGTTGTTCCACGCCATGGGCGACAACGAGTCTTGGCGATATGGGGGATTTTCCGCCAAATTTCTAAGGACATTATATTCCCATGGGGAGTTTATGGAAAGGCGCCTGGATAAACAAGCCCTGAGCCCCATCCAATATCTGACCTGTTCGGCCGGGCTTTTGTTCATCGGTCTTTTCTTCGGCCATGGCCCGGCTCCGGAACGGTGGGAGCAGACGGGTTGGCGGGCGCTGGAAAATGAGATCGCCCTCCAGACTCATGGAGACGGTGTGAGCCGGGAGTCCTCCACCTCATACCACCGACTGGCTTCAGAGCTTTTCCTCTACCCGGCCCTATACCGGCAGAAGCTAGGCATGCCTATCCCGGAGCCGTACAAGGCCAGGCTCCGCAAGATGGGAGCGTATATCCAGGCCTACAGCCGGCCGGACGGGCAAAGCCCCCTGCAAGGCGATGGGGACGGCGCAAGAGCGCTTCCCTTCCGCTTGTCACAAGTCCACGACCATCGATATTTGCCTGGCATAATAGGGCTCATGTTCGACGATGGCGGCCTCTGCGCAGGATTCAGCGGACCCAGGGACGAGGTGTTCTGGATATTGGGCCCAGACATGGCCCATAAACTGCCGGAGTCTTTTTCCCTGATATCGGAGCCGCGATCAGTCTCCTTCCGCGATGGCGGAATTGTCGTGATGAAAAGCAAGGTGGATCACCTGTTCATAAACTGCGGACCACCGGGAATGGGCGGCCATGGCCACAACGATCTACTTTCTTTTGAAGCATACCTGAACGGGAGCCCGGTGATCACCGACAGCGGCGCCTATGAATACACGCCGTCGGCCAAATGGCGCGACAAATTCAGCGAAACCGCGTCCCACTCCACCATCATGGTTAACGGAGAGGAGATCAATCCCCCGCCGGGAAGCCTGGCCGAGCCCACTAAACCTTTCATTTACAACTGGGCTCCGGGGAGTGACTTCGACCTCTTCACAGGGTCCCACACCGGCTACCATAGGCTGGTTCCCCCTGCGCCGGTGAAAAGGACAATAGTCCTGGACAAGAGGCTTGGCGCGCTGATCGTGGAGGACACCGTGACCGGCGGAGGGATAAAGTCGATCACCATACCGTACCATGTGGCGGAGGGATTCTCCGTGAAGGGATTGAGCGGTGACATGGCTCTGTTGAGCCGAAATGGAAAGCGATTCCTGATGGGGTGGCGCGGCGCCGGGTGGTCGGCCAGGACTGTGAAAGGGTGGTTCGCCCCCCGCTATGGTGTGAAGCTGGAAAGGCCGGTGGTGGAGTTTAGCGGCAGAGTGGGACCCAGAAAGCTGCTGGTGGTGATCATGCCCGCCGAACGGGCGCCCCAGGCGCCGATAGAGTATGCCGCGGAAATCCTGGGCAAGCTGACTTGATACCAAACAGGCAGCCCTACCCAGGCAGGTTGTATGCCCTCACGCGGAACTTGACCCCCAGTTCATCCTCGGCCAGCTTGCGGCACGCCTCCACATCCACCTTCTCCGGCACAGGCACCACGGAGGCGGTGACATCCAGCCCCGCGTCCCTGGCGTTCTTGATGAACGCGATCACCTTGTGCCACGCGTCAGGGATGAGGGGGAGACAGATCTCGTCATAGGTCCTGGCGTCCTGCGCGTTCATGCTCACCGATACCTCGTCGATCAGGCCCACAAGCTCCGGCGCGATGTCCCGCCCGGCGATATGGTTGCCATGGCCGTTGGTGTCCAGCCTGGTCCTGCCGCCGCGCTCTTTCACCCAGCGGGCCACTTTCTTTATCCTGTCCAGCCGCAACGTCGGCTCACCGTAACCACAGAACACAACTTCGGAGTGATCCGCCGGATCGCCAACTCCCGCGATCATCTCTTCGGCGGTGGGATCACGATCAATACGCAGGTTATGGCCCTGCAACGTGTCGGAGAAGAACCGGACACAGAAGCCGCATTCATTGGTACACTCCCGAGTGACATTTATGTATAACGAGTCTCTGATCTTGTAGGCGATCTCACCCTTGGAGGCGGCGGCGCCTTGCAGGAAAAGGGTGTTGAAGTTCGACACAGAGACTCGCCCCATATCCGCCTGGGTCACCCCTCTGGCCTCTGCGGCCACGGCCACGATCATCGGCAGATACGCAGGCTCGTTACGCTTGCCCCTTTTCTTTTGGGGAGAGAGGTAAGGCGCGTCGGTCTCCAGAAGGATGCGGTGGGCGGGGATCGTCTTTATCACATCGCGCAGGTTCTGGGCCTTCGGGTATGTGATATTCCCGGCAAAAGAGATGTATAACCCTATGTCCATGGCCGCCCTCGCGTCTTCCTCGGTCCCGGCAAAGCAATGCATCACTCCGCCGGATTTCGGTATCCCCTCGTCGCGCAGAATGGTGAGGCAGTCCTCCATGGCGTCGCGACAGTGGATCACTACCGGCTTCTCCACTTTCCGGGCAAGAGCCAATTGGATTTTAAATGACTCCGTCTGTTTGTCCCGCGGTGAGCGATCCCGATAATAATCCAGCCCTGTCTCTCCGATGGCCACCACCTTTGAATGAGCGGCCATTTTTTCCATTTCGGCGGCAAGTTGGGACGACATCATGGAAGCGTAATGCGGATGGAGCCCCACGGAGGCGTACATGTCGCCATATAGCTCAGCCAGTTCGATGGCCGTTTCGGTGGTGGCCGGATCGAAACCTATGTTCAGGATCGGCCCCACACCGGCGTCCCGGGCGCGTTGGGCAGCCTCGCCCCGGTCGTCGCCGAATGCAGGATCGTTCAGATGGCAGTGGGAATCGGCTGACATGAGGTTATACTACGGAGCCAGCCTGTTCACCGGACAATGGTTGCGGCGCGGGCTTCCCCGGTGGAAACTATGGAGACTTTCGCCTGGACCAGTTCTTCCACCCGGTCGATATACCGCTTGGCGCCATCCGGCAGATCGCTATACTTCGACACGCCCGCGGTGCGGCTCATCCATCCTTTTACGGTTTCGTAAACAGGCGTCACCCGGGCCATGTCGGCTATGTTGGCCGGCATATTCTCCAGCCGCACGCCATCCAGTTCGTATGCCACACATATGCGGATCTCCGGCATGTCGTCTAGCACATCCATCTTGGTCAGTGCGATAGAGTTCACCCCATTCACCTCCATGGCGTATCGCCCCACCACTCCGTCCAGCCAGCCACAGCGCCTCGGCCTTCCGGTAGTGGCGCCGAATTCGCCTCCGGCGGCCCGCAGGTTCTCCCCTTCCTGGCCTTCAATCTCCGTCGGGAAGGGCCCCTCCCCCACGCGGGTGGTGTAGGCCTTCATCACGCCCAGCACTTCTGTTATAGCTGACGGGGGAATTCCCAGCCCAGTGCAGGCGCCGCCAGAGACGCAGGTGGATGATGTGACGAATGGATATGTGCCCTGATCGATATCGAGCATGGTCCCCTGGGCGCCTTCGGCCAATATAGACTTCCCCTCCGCCACGGCGGCGCGGATCATGGCGCCGGTGTCCGCCACGTAGTCTTTCAGCCGTTCGGCGTATCCGGAAAACGTCTCCACCACGGCGTCGATATCAGAGCCTTCCTCACCGTAAAAGCTGCCCAGGAACGAATCCTTCTGCTTGGCGGACTGGACCAGCCTGTCGCGAAAGTAATCGGGACGGTACAGGTCCGCCACCCGCAATCCCAGTCTGGCGGCTTTGTCCGAGTATGTGGGGCCGATACCCCGCCCGGTGGTGCCGATCTTCGTGACGGAGGCGCTCTGCTCCGACGCGCGATCCAGCCTTTTGTGGAATGGCATTATCAGGTGCGCCCGGACTGATATGAATAGCGATCCCTTTGCGGTGATATCCCTTGCCGCCAGCCCATCCACTTCCGCGATGAACGCGGCCGGATCCAGCACCACGCCGTTTCCGATGATACAGGTCTTGCCTTCGCGCAGTATCCCTGCGGGGATGAGATGCAGGACATACTTCTCGGAGCCAATCACCACGGTATGGCCGGCGTTGGCGCCCCCCTGGTAGCGGGCCACCATGTCCACCTTGCCGGAGATCATGTCCACGATTTTACCTTTTCCCTCGTCGCCCCATTGCATACCGACGATTACCTTGACTGGCATATTGACCCAACCTTTCTGGATAATTATCTACTTGTATTTAAAGCCTGGCCAGTTTCACATCCAGGATGTTTTCTATCTTGGACAGTTCTGTGATAACGGTGGAATCCGGAACCGAATCCACATTTACGATGGCCATCGCCTTTCCGCCAGACTCCTGCCTGCCCAGGTGGAAAGCGGCTATGTTCACCTTGTGCGCTCCCAGGCAGGCGCCGATGGCCCCTATGACGCCGGGCCTGTCGTTGTTGGCGGCCAGGATCAGCGTTCCTCCCAGAACTGCCTCGATAGGGATATCCTCCAGCCGCACCAGTCTTGGCTCTCCGTCCAGGAATATGGCGCCCTCGATATGTATGGAGCCTTTCTCCGACACCAGGGTGAGCCCCAGTAGCGAAGCGAAGTTTCGCTTTACGGAACTGGTGGTGGAGCTTACCGCAATGGAGCGGGATTCAGCCAAAAACGGCGCGTTTACCAGGTTCACCGTTGCGCCCACATATTGCTCCAGGATTCCCTTCAGGATCGCCTGGGTTACGGGACGGGAGTCCACCTGGGTAAGCTCACCCATAAATTCGATTTTTACCTCTTTGGGTGCTCCCCCCGCCACCTGGGCGATGAACGAGCCCATCTTCTCCCCCAGGGACATGTATGGCCGCACCACCGCCACCTGCTCCGCCGGGATCGACGGCATGTTCACGGCGTTACGAGTGATCCCGTTGATGAAGAAATCGACGAACTGCTCCGCCACTGCGACGGCCACATTCTCCTGGGCCTCGGTGGTAGAGGCGCCCAGGTGTGGAGTGAAAATAATATTCTCCAGGCCGATAAGCGGATTGTCCACGGCTGGCGGTTCCTGTTCGAACACGTCCAGGGCGGCGCCTGCCACATGGCCGGTCTTTATCGCTTCCGCCAGGTCCGCTTCGTTTATAATGCCTCCCCGGGCGCAATTGACGATGCGTACTCCTTTTTTCATCTTGGCCAAGGTGGAGGCGTTGAGCAGATTGCGGGTCTCATCCGTCAGAGGAGTATGGATGGAGACAAAGTCCGCTCTTTTGTAGAGCTCCTCCAGGCTGACCAGCTCCACTCCCATTTTCTCTGCGGCTTCGTTGCTGATAAATGGATCGAAGGCGATTACTTTCATCTCCAGGGCACGGGCCCGCCGCACAACGATTGATCCGATCCTGCCTATACCGATGATACCGAGGGTCTTGTTGAACATCTCCACACCCATGAATTTCTTCTTTTCCCACTTCCCCTCTTTGATGCTGGCAGTGGCCTGGGGTATCTGGCGGGAGAGCGCCATCATCATGGAGATGGCGTGCTCCGCAGTGGTGACGATATTTCCTTCCGGCGTATTCATCACCACCACGCCCTTGGTGGAGGCGGCGGGCACATCCACGTTGTCAACGCCGATGCCAGCGCGGCCGATCACCTTGAGCCTTGTGGCCGCTTCCAGCAGCTGCTTGTTGGCCGTGGTGGCCGAACGTATCACCAGCCCATCGTACTCGGGAATTATCTTAAGCAGCTCCTCCGGCGAAAGCCCCACCTTGACATCCACGGTGAATCCGGGGGTGTCCTGTAATATCTTAACGCCGTCCTGGGACAGTTTGTCGCTGACCAGGATCCTCACTTCGTTGACGCTCATTTTCGCTTCAATACCTTTCGTTGACGATTTTTTCCACGGCGGCCACTCCCGCGCCCATTTGCACATCGTGACCGAACTTATGCAGCCCCATCTCGATGGCAGCCATAGCCACCACCATGTCGAAGGAGTCGAAGTAACCCAGATGGGCAATCCTTATTATCTTCCCCTTCAGGTGGTCCTGGCCGCCGGCGAAAGTCACTCCATAGTTTTCTCGCAGATCCTTCACCAGCTTGCCGCCATCCACAGTCTCCGGCACGAACAGCCCCGTGACGGAATTGGCGGGAGAATCCGGCGCCAGAAGCTTCAGGCCCAAAGCCTGCGCTCCGGCCCGGGCCGCCCTTGCCAGGATATCGTGACGTTTGTATACGTTGTCCAGCCCTTCCTCCAGCATCATCTTCAGCACCACGCGCAGCCCGATTATCAGCGAAGCCGCAGGCGTGTATGCGGACGTGGAGTCTTTCAGGTTCTTTCGCTCCTTCTTCAGGTCGAAATAGAAATGTGGGATATCGTTTGTTTCAGCCCTCTTCCACGCCTTTTCCGAGAGCGAGATGAAAGCCAGGCCCGGCGGAAGCATCAGCGCCTTTTGCGAGCCGGTGATCATGATATCGATTCCCCACTCGTCCATCGGCATGGGGTATACCCCTACGGCGGTAATGCCATCCACTACCAGAAGGGTGTCCCTGTTTTTAGTCAGCTCAGAAATCTTCTGAATCGGGTGGGCCACTGTGGTGGAGGTCTCCGATCCCTGGACAAAGACACCTGCGATATCCGGATTATTTTTCAGGGCTTCGGCCACCGCGTCCACCGATACGGCCTGGCCCCATTCCACATTGATCCAGACCACTTCCAGCCCGAACGCCTCGCAAATCTTCCCCCAGCGCTCGCCGAACTTTCCACCATTGACCACCAGGGCCTTATCCCCTTTACGGAAAACGTTGGTGACTGCGCTTTCCATGGCGCCGCTGCCGGAGGAAGCCAGCATCAGCACAGGCTGGTCTGTGCAGAATATTTTCTTTAATCCTTCTGCGCACTCGGCGAAGATGGCCGAAAATTGGCTGGTTCTATGGTGAATCATAGGTTTGGCCATTTCCAGAAGGACTTCTTCCGGCACGGGCGTGGGCCCTGGCGATATCAGATATCTTTTGTTCATCATCTCTCCAAGTTCGTATTATCCGCCGCCCCCCTGGAACAAACCAGCCGGGACAAATGGCGATTCCCTTACAAAACGGATGATTATAACCGGTAGACTATTCGATTTCCAGCACAACTGTACCAGCCAGCTTGTCATGGAGGGCCTGGCTCCTGGGATCCACCAATGCCCAGGCGAATCCTAGATAGAAAAGCATGGCGCCAGGATAGTATCCCACAAAGCGGATAAAGGCGCGGTGAATGGAGACTGGGGCGCCGTCCGACATTGCCACTCGAACTCCCAGGACGCTTTTGCCGAGGGTGGTCCCCAGGAGGGCCACTGCCAGGGTGTAATAGAGGGCGGAGATAAAATGATAGAAAAATACCATGAACAAAGCCAATTTGCACAAAGTCTTCTCTTCCATTTTATCAAGGGAGACCCAGGGGAGGTTCATTGATACACCAACCGCCAAAGTGATGGTGGAAACCAGGAAAATGTTATCCGCGGCATACGCATAGAAGCGGCGCCATAACGGGGCGTAACGAAACTCAGAAAGAGGGGCCGATCCCCTCAAGACCGAAGCCGAACCCTCCGACATCCCATCGGCGAATTCAAACTCCAGCTTGGCAGGTTCTTCCACGCGACCCTATGGTCAGACCTTGTCCAAGTCCATTTCCAGGTCGTCAAGATCATCGCTGTCTGAAGCGGCGCCAAAGATATCATCGTCGCTTAGGTTTACATCCTCAAATTCGGAACCACCTGAATCGCCGCCAATAGAACTAAAATCCAGTTCCGAATCGAGCCCGCCGATATCGTCACCCAGACCAAGGCTGAATCCACTGTCGGAGGAAACCATTGCCTCGCCTTCGCCAAGATCAGGCGCTGGCTCTTCCAAGGCGATTTCCTCCTCCGGTTCCTCGAACGCTATCTCCCCCTCCGGCTCTTCCATGGTGATTTCCGCCTCCGGTTCCTCGAACGCTATCTCCTCCTCCGGCTCTTCCATGGTGATTT
>Ga0224496_10002910_pt1 | contig 10037 bp, 8 predicted proteins | sample SF_Jul11_sed_USG_2_FD_168127 | JGI IMG/M metagenome (GOLD analysis project Ga0224496, IMG submission 168127) | Sediment microbial communities from San Francisco Bay, California, United States - SF_Jul11_sed_USGS_8_1 | ecosystem: Environmental > Aquatic > Marine > Sediment | place: USA... | reverse complement strand
AGGAAGAAAACAAACCTGATAATATTAACGAACCAATAGGGATGGTCTCTGTAAAAGCTGCCGCCGCTCGTCTCGTCGTAAGGCATGTCAGCGGCCCATGATCCCTTCTTAAAAGCTGGAGTCTGAAAATGAATCCGCCCGCTGGGCAAAATGATTGAGGACGGGCCGTTGTTGATCGCGTGTACCAGAGGCAACCGGTTTTCTACCGCCCTTAGGACCGTGGTGGCCGTATGCACCTCAGAGGCGCTGGTCTCCCCATACCAGCCGTCCTGGGATTGGACCAGAAGGACTCCACCTTTGGGTGCGGTTTGAGCGGCCTCTCCCACGAAAAGAGGAAAAAGGGATTCATAGCAAAGCAGGGGAATCATTCTCATTCCCGCCAGATCAAAGACCTTATGTTCCTTTCCCGCAGAAAGACTACTTAGATAATCACCCAGAAGTTCCCGCGCGAACTCGATCTCTCCGATCAAAGGCATGTACTCGCCGATCGGCACCCGGATCATTTTATTGTATTTATCAACCATGATTCCCTTCTCGTTGAGGTATAGCGTGGAATTGAAATAATGATTTTTCCCCTTTATGACCTCAAGCGTCGTATCATGAAAGAGAACCGGAATGCCGAGTTGGCTGATGTGTTTTTGAAAAGCCTCTTTAACCTGAGGCCAGTAGACGTAGCCGAAAAAATTTCCTTCCGGCCAGAAAGCGGCTTCGGCCCCTTTATCCTTCAACTCCCGGGTCATCTCGATTTCCAGCGGATAAAGCCTGGAATAGCCCTTCTCCGGCATGGGTCTCGCCAAGGTGGCCGCGCGGTTGGGCTGAACAATGCCGATTCTTTTCGTCTTCCATTTCGAAATGGTTTCATCCATTGAGGCAAGCCGGGTCACCCCGTAACCAAACCAGATTAAAACGATAAGACAGGCTACAGAAATACAAATAACATTTCTTTTGTCAAAGGGCTTAAATAACAGGTAATACACAGAAATACTGCTCAGCCCCAAAATAAAATCAAGCCCGAAAACGCCGGTGATGTCGGTCCCCTGCAGAGCGCTGTAAAAATAACTCTGCGAATCCCCCATTTTATAATAAAACAGCATTGGGAAAAATGAGAAGAGCGTCACGAGAATCAAGGGAAAGGCGAAGATGTCATGCAGAAAATCTTTCCTTTGAAACCATCTGAAAATCAAAAAGATAAGGCCGTTTAGCTGACCGACAGCCAAAGCGTAACCGATAATGACCAGATAGTGTAGCGGAACCGGGATTCCCATCACGATATCGCCCCAGTCAGCGATCCAGTGAAACCCACCCACAAGCATGATGAAACCCGCCAACAGCCCCAAAAGATAGCTTTCCAGGTAAGACGATTCCCGGGTCGCCAGGATCAAAGGAACATAGCCGATCCAGCACAGGAGGTAATAATTAAAGCCCGGGAAGGCCAAAAAGACCAAACAGCCGGTCAAAACCGTTAAAAAAAGCTTGTGATACAACGAAAATCGGAAATCGACGCCGGAGAAGTTTCTTAAAAAGGGGTATTTCGCTTCGATGTTGTCCATGGCCAGTCAAATAAATAACGGATAATCTTTCTTAATAGGATCAGGGTTTTATTATATTCAGACTGTCGAATTTTACAAGCCAATATCATTAATTTGTTATTATGTTATGATTTAAATACCTGCGTTTAAACCGCCAGTCCAGCTTTCTGGAAAATCATGGCTTCCTGAAAAACCGACCTCAAATTAGGTAATTTCCAAATTATTGTATCCCTGTTATACTATAATTAACTAGTGAGTCTTCAGCTCACAAAAGCAAATAATCCCTACTCAAAGAGGTTTCATTGGAACAACAACCTGCAACCGGCAAAGCCACGCAAGATGAAATCACCCGCTTTGGAATGGAAATATGGGACGACGCGCGAAAAACGCTGCCGGGTATCTTTGATAAGGCTTATTGGCAGGGAAAACTGATGGAGTGGGTGACGAAAGACCCGGCGTTCAAAGTGGACCTCTTCCGCTTTATCGATGTACTGCCGGTTTTAAAGACCAATCAACAGGTAGCCCACCATATTCAGGAGTATTTCCATGATGGATCTAAACTCCCCAGGCCACTGCAAATGATTATGGCGTTCGCGACCTCTAAGGTCGGCCTCCATTTGGCATCGGGAGCTTTAAAGTCCAACATCATCCAAATGGCGAAAACCTTTATTGCCGGTCAGGATATCCTCGACACCGAAAAAAAACTGCTTAAACTGCATGAGGAAGGTTATTTTACGACTTTGGACCTATTGGGAGAAGCCACGATCAGCGAGGCGGACGCTTTGAGTTATCAGAAAAAATATCTCGACTTGATCGTCAACCTGGAGCGGATATTTAAGGATAAGTCTCATCCTGATTTCAATCAAACCCCGCTTAAGAATATTTCCCTGAAGATATCCGCCTTTGATCCGCATATCAGACCCTCTGATTTTAACGGAAGCGTCAAGAGGTTAAAATCAAAAATCCTGCCGATAATGCTTGAAGCCAGACAAAATAAAGTTTTTGTTAATTTCGATCTTGAGCAGTGGAAGTATCATTCGATTTTATACCGCTTACTGGAGGAGTTTTTCAAGGAACCTCAGTTAAAGGACTGGGACGGCATCGGGGTCGTTCTTCAGGCGTATCTGAAATGCTCGGGAGAAGATCTTGGTTTATTGACATCCCTGGCCAGCAAAAGAGACTGCCCCCTCACCATCCGGTTGGTCAAAGGAGCTTACTGGGATTATGAGGTGATCCAGTCAAGACAGAACAATCACGCCTGCCCGGTGTTTATGTCCAAGCAGGACACCGACGCCAATTATGAACTCCTCACCAAAAGATTGCTCAAAGAAAGGGATCTTTTAAGGCCCGCTTTTGCCAGTCACAATATCCGCTCCCTCTCCCACGCTCTCCTGACCGCCCGTGATATGGGACTTGAAAAAAGCGCGGTCGAAATCCAAATGCTGTACGGAATGGCGGAACCGATCCGTCGGCAGTTGTATTTAAAGGGCTATCCCGTCAGAATCTACACCCCCGTAGGGGCGTTTTTACCTGGCATCGGCTATTTGGTCAGGCGGCTTTTGGAGAACACCTCCAACAGCGGTTTTTTAAAGCTCAGTTTCCAGGAAGGCGTTAATATTAAATCGCTCCTAAAACAACCCCTTTTAAATGATCAAATCCCTTTTATACCGCTCAATGAGTTGGGGAGTGACTCCAGGGTCGAACGATTACTTAAACTTAAGTCCGCCTTTTCGAATTGCCCACTGACCGATTTTACGGTCGATAGACAAAAAATCGAATTTGAAGCAGCCATGAGCGGGATAAAGGAGAAACTTCCCATTGAAGCTGGTAGTTTTGTGGGTGGAAAGGAGTTGAAAAAAGGGAAACCTAAATTGAAATACTCACCCAGCCAAAAGGAATTCCTTGTAACCCGCTCCTTTGAAATAACCGCCAGGGAAGCCCAAAAAGCCCTTCAAATATCGATGGACGCCTGGCCGGGTTGGCGGGATCAGCCCATAAAGGAAAGAGCGCTCCTGCTGTTAAAGCTTTCGGAACTGCTGATTAAAGAGCGTTACAACCTCGCGGCTCTCATGGTTTTTGAGACCGGCAAACCCTGGGAGGAAGCGGACGCCGATCTCGCCGAGGCGGTCGATTTCTGTGAGTATTACGCGAGACAGGCCATCAATGAACTCTCTCCCGTCAAAATGGGGAACAAAGAGGGTGAGGAAAACATCCAGTTTTATCAGGGTCGTGGGCCAAGCGTGATCATCGCTCCCTGGAACTTTCCTCTGGCGATCCTCTGCGGTATGACGAGCGCGGCTCTGGTCGCGGGCAATCCGGTCCTGATCAAACCCTCATCCAACTCGGTCGGAATCGCCTACCTTTTCTTCAAACTGATTTTGCAGGCCGGATTTCCCAAGGAGATCGCCCATTTTCTTCCCGGCTCCGGGGAAAAAATCGGCAATTTTCTGGTCGAACACCCCCTGGTCGCTCAGATCGCCTTTACCGGAAGCGAACAAGTGGGGCTTTCGATCATCGAAAAGGCTGCCAAAACAAGCGATAACCAGCCCCAGGTCAAAAGGGTCGTCTGCGAGATGGGCGGGAAAAACGCCATCGTCATCGATAGCGACGCTGATCTGGACGAAGCCATCCCAGCCGTGATTAAGAGCGCTTTTGGCTACGCCGGGCAGAAATGCTCGGCCTGTTCAAAGGTCGTGGTCCTAAAGGAGGCATACCCCGAATTCATCAAAAGACTGCTGGAGGTTATCAATAGTCTCCGCATAGAGCCTGCCCATTTACCTTCCTCGGACATGGGTCCTGTGATCGACGAGACTTCCAGGGACAGACTGATGAGACTCATTGATAATCCGGGGAAGGGTCTGAAACAGCTCTATCGCTCAACGGTTCCAGAGGGTGGCCACTTTGTTCCGGCCACGCTGTTTGAGGTCCTGGATCACAATCATCCCTACTTATCCATGGAACTCTTCGGCCCCGTGCTTTTGGTCCAGAAGGCCAAGGACTTCAAAGAGGCCTTGGCTTTGGCCCAGAAATCCAAATACGCGCTAACCGGAGCGGTTTTCTCAAGAACGCCCTCTCATCTGGAATACGCCAAAACCCATTTCAGAGTCGGCAATCTTTATCTTAACCGCGGTTGCACCGGCGCCGTGGTCGAAAGGCAGCCCTTCGGCGGTTTTAAAAAAAGCGGTATCGGCACCAAAGCGGGCGGCCCGGGTTATCTGATTCATTTTGCGGACCCCAGATGCTATAGCGAAAACACCATGCGCAAAGGCTTTACGCCCGACCTGCAGGTCTAGTAATTTTGCGCTTGAGCAATATAGGATTTATGGCTATGACTAAAATCGGCATTCCTAAGGAAACCAAGCAGGCCGAAAGGAGAGTCGCGCTCCTGCCTGAGGCTTGTCACACTCTCATCAAGGCCGGACATTCTGTTTTCCTGGAGACAAAAGCCGGGTTGGAGGCGGGCTTTGACGATACGAGCTACGAAAGTCTGGGGGTTCGGATACTGCCTGACGCGAAATCCCTCTATGGGACCGCCGAATTGATCGTGAAGGTGAAGGAACCCCAGCCGGAGGAGCTCTTGTTTCTAAGGAAGGATCATCTGCTTTTTTGTTTTTTGCATTTGGCGGCTTTCCCCCTGCTCACCGAGGGACTTAAATCGATCGGATTGACGGCGGTGGGATACGAGACGGTCGAAATCGATGGACAAACACCCCTTTTGGCTCCGATGAGCGCTGTCGCGGGAAGACTCAGCGTTCAGCTGGGAGCTTGGTTTCTGCACGCGCCTCAGGGCGGGCGCGGAGTTCTGCTGGGCGGGTTTGACCAGACGGACTGCGGACGGGTCATGATCCTTGGCGCGGGGGTCGCCGGAAGTCAGGCCGCGATCTTGGCCCTGGGCATGGGAGCTGAAACCTTCGTCTTTGACGTTCAGGAAAAACCGCTTGCCGAGCTTGCCAAAAAAGCCCCCGGCGTAAAGACCCTGATGTCCACGCCCGAGAATATAAACTTACATCTGCCGGACACCGATCTTCTGATCGGCGCGGTCTACCTTCGGGGAAAGGCGGCACCGAAAATCATCTCCCGCTCCCAGATCGGGCTGATGGCAAAGGGAACGGTCGTCATCGATGTCGCCATCGATCAGGGCGGATGCGTCGAAACCTCAAAACCCTGCACTTATCAAGAACCGGTCTACGAAGTCATGGGCGTTTTACACAGCGCGATCACCAATCTCCCCGCGGCGGTTCCCCATACGGCCTCGATCGCCTTATCCAGGGCGATCCTGCCATATCTTATGAAACTGGCGGACGGAAACTTGGACGGGCCACTCTTAAAGGGAATCAACATCAAGGATCATGAACTGAAAATTGAATTTTAACCGCTCAGACCGGGATTTAAAAAGGTGGGCAAAACAAAATCCGCTATCTAAAAAAAACAGAGTCGCGGGAAGGATGTCATAAACTGTTCATCACCCACCCCCCTCGTGTAAGATAAAGCAGGAGCGAAGCCTTAAAAAACTCCGGGAACGCCCAGGTGATCAGGCTTAAAAAAACGATCACCATCATCAGGGGGACGACGGTCAGAACCGGCCTTAGAACCAATACTCGATAAATCCCATATTATGGCGGTTTCTTTTGGCTTCGCCCAGTTTGACTTTGAGTTCCTGACCGTTTTTATTACACAATTTCCCGCCTCTTTCCTTTTCGCTGAAGAGGAACTTATGCGCCTTTTCATCCAGTTGCGACGACTTTTTATCCAACCTTAAGTCCTTTTCTTTCAGTTTAAACCATTTTCCACCCGGTTTAGACATTCGGACCTCCTTTTCGCGCGGATAATATCACCTTTTTCAGCTTTGGTTTACTCAAATCGAAAGAACTGCATGGATCAAACCAGGACTCAGGTCCCCACCGAACGTAAAATAAAGCTTGAGTCCGATAATCAATAAAAGCTGTTCAGTGGAAGGGGTTTTGGGCTATCTACTCTTATGCCTGGAGGGATTCGTCATTGAGGACGCGATTATAAAAAATAATACCAGTAGGCCGCTCCTGCCGCCGCCAGCCAGATGACGACGTTCTTAAGCACCTCAAACCAAAAGAGCCTTTGTTGTTTAGATGGGTCCGTCCCATCCTCCAACTCTTCTTCGTCTTCATCTTTTTCGTGCCGTTTGCGCATCTTTATTTGTCAAATGTTTTGGATTGGATTCGCGTTAGACATAATAATAAAAGATCCCGCCGAGAATAACCAACATCACCAGATCAATGATGATATCCTTCAGGGTAAATCTTCCGAACCACACCCTTTTTTCGGGCTCTTTGATGATTTTTTTTTTGGACTTCTTTGTCATTTGAATTATTAAGGTCATGTCCGCGCTTGATCAACCGATCACCTTCACAGGTCAAGGTTGCTTGGCTTGGACTTTAATCGATCTTGACCCTTTTTGCAAACGAAACGCGTAAAAATATTTCAACCCAGGAGACTCTCAGACGATCAAGCCTACTTTAGCGTCATTTAGCATAAATCCGGGAGCATAATATTTTATAGTCTTCGAGCTTTATATTCGACTTTTTTGCTCGCTTTGTTTAGAATCACGCCAAAACACTTCGGGGCGTCGGCAACGATCGATTTAGATGAGGCCCTGCCCGATAACTTCTTAGAATAGACAGGAACCATCATGAACGACCTACTCAACAACCTGAACTCCTGGGCATGGGGCCCGGTCACTATCATCCTTTTGGTTGGCACGGGCATCTTTTTGACCTTTCTGGTCGGCGGAATCCAGGTCCGCTGGTTCATCTACGCCTTCAGGCTGATCATGGGCAAATTCGACAACCCGGACGATCAAGGCGAAATCACCCATTTCCAGGCTCTCAGTTCCGCTTTGTCGGCAACTATCGGCACGGGAAACATTGCCGGAGTGGGTACAGCGATCGCCCTTGGCGGGCCCGGCGCTTTATTCTGGATGTGGGTGACGGCTTTTTTCGGCATGGCGCTTAAGTATGGGGAATGCCTTTTATCGCTTAAATACAGGGAGATTCACCCCGATAAAAGCGTCAGCGCGGGACCGATGTACTACCTGGAAAAGGGACTGGGTCAGAAATGGCTGGGGTTGCTTTTCGCGTTTTTCGCGGCAGTGGCGTCCTTTGGAATCGGCAACATGGTCCAGGCCAACTCGGTGGCCGAGCCAGTAGCGACCTATTTCGGCGTGCCAAAGATCGTGACCGGAATCATCATCGGGCTTTTGGTTTTCGCGGTCATCATCGGGGGCATCAAAAGAATCGGCCAGGTCGCCAGCAAGCTGGTACCGATCATGTCAGTCTTTTACATCGTGGGATCTTTGGCGGTCATTTTGATGAATTTTTCGGGAATCCCAGCGGCTTTTATGATGATCTTCAAGGACGCTTTTACTGGTACGGCCGCAACAGGCGGTTTCGCCGGAGCCGCGGTTCTTCAAGCCATCCGCTTCGGCGTGGCCAGAGGTGTTTTCTCCAACGAGGCGGGACTGGGAAGCGCTCCGATCGCGCACGGGGCGGCGCAGACCAACGAACCGGTCAGGGAAGGTCTGGTCGCGATGTTGGGTCCTTTTATCGATACGATCGTGATCTGTTCCATGACGGGACTGGTGATCATCCTGACCGGAGCCTACACAAGCGGGATGACCGGGGCGGGTTTGACGGCCGAGGCCTTTAATATGGGACTACCGGTTATCGGGGGTTATATCGTGGCGATCGGGATCATGTTTTTCGCTTTTTCGACGGCGATCAGCTGGTCATACTATGGAGACCGGGCGGTGGAATATCTTTTCGGACCAAGACTGATCCTGCCCTACCGCATCCTGTACTGTATTCTGCTTCCGGTGGGCGCGTCCATCCAGCTGAGTCTGGTCTGGACGATCAGCGATATCACCAACGCCCTGATGGCCTGGCCGAACCTGATCGGTTTGATATTCTTAAGTCCGGTTATCCTAAAAACGACACGGGAATACTTCAGCGATCCAAAACGGGTCTACCCCTTTAAATCGTCTTAAGTCTCAAGGCGATGGCGGTTTAAAAAAAGACGGTATTGCTCGGGATCGTTGAGGTTTATCAGGATATGGGCATCATCGGTCTTAACCAGATGGATATTATTTTGTGGAAGTTTATTAAGCTGAAGATCGAGCCTGGCCTCGGGGTGAGCGGATTTAATCCCCGCCATGTTTTTAAGTAGCGGGCTTGAGACCAGTACCGGATGGCCGCCCTTGTTCAAATGAACCGGCTTGACGAGTCCCACCCCCGGCCTCATCTCATTCGCCATCAACCGCCAGAGAGTCCCGCCTGCCGCTGGAACATCGACCGGCAGGATAAAGGCGGCCGGGCGCTTTAACTCCTGGACGGCTTCGACGGCGAGAAGCAGTGAGGAAAAGGGACCCTCATCAGGATTGGGATTGATCAGGGTTAAGAGATCAACATCAAATAGGCGCTTCCAGATCCCAAGCGTTTTTTTTAGTCCGGGAAGCCTCTCGAAATACTGCTCGCGGTCTTCCCCCAGCGCCAAAACGACCTGAGACCCACCCGCAATCCTGAAACACTTCAACTGGTTTTCAAGCAGGGTATGATCGCCTATTTCAAGCAGGCCTTTGGGCATTCCCATCCTGCTTGACTTGCCAGCCGCCAGCAGAATCAAAGGAAAATCAAAATTCCCTGACGCCATGATAAATCGAGAGAATTTCATTAGACAGAGCGACCGCGATTTCCTTTGGCGACTTGCCCCCGTTGTCCTGGCCCAAAGGGCATTGAATCCGCTTGAGTTCAGCTTGGGTCAGCTTTAAATTTTTCCTGACGATCGCCCATTTGTTCTGGCTGCCGATCATCCCGATATAGCGGGTGGAACGCTTCAGGATGGCTTTAAGAATCTCCTGATCCAGACCGCCATCGTAAGTCATAATGGCCACAAAGGTTTTATCGGGGTTCCAGTCCGCCTTATTTATGAACTCCAGACTGGGGGTGGGATGCCGGATGATTTCCGGGGGGATTTTCTCTGAATCAATCCATTCGGGCCTCTCGTCGATCAGGTGAACCGTAAAAGGGGTTCCCGCCAAGACCTGAGAGACTGCCTGGCCTACATGACCCGCGCCGAAGAGATAAAGCGCGGGGTTATCATTGAGGACTTCCATATAGATCTCCATTGACCCGCCGCAGCAGGGGTCGGGTTTATCCTTGATCAGGGGATAGCTGATGAGCCTTGAGACCCCGTCGGCCAGACAGCCCAGCGCGTCTTCGATCGCCTTCTTCTCCAAGGAGCCGCCACCGACGCTGCCCAAAAATCGGCCGTCCTCAAAAACCAGCATCTTGGCGTTTTTTTTCCGCGGCGAGGAACCCTGATCGGCAACCACGATCATCAGCACTGACCTTTGAGCCTTACTTCTGGCCTCTCTTATGGCTTCGATCCAATCCCACATCATCCATCACCACACAGGTTATTCCGCTACCAGACTGATTTTATTAAGCGCCGTCTAAATCACGACTCAACGGCTATCAT
>Ga0224496_10002909_pt1 | contig 10039 bp, 7 predicted proteins | sample SF_Jul11_sed_USG_2_FD_168127 | JGI IMG/M metagenome (GOLD analysis project Ga0224496, IMG submission 168127) | Sediment microbial communities from San Francisco Bay, California, United States - SF_Jul11_sed_USGS_8_1 | ecosystem: Environmental > Aquatic > Marine > Sediment | place: USA... | reverse complement strand
GAAAATGAACCTGTTCCCTTGAATGGGCCTATTTGGCCAGAACCAGCCAACAACTTCAAGTTTTTTCATTCAGGAAAATTTTGGATTTCCCCCCTACCACTCTTTTTCTCCATCCAACGCCTGCTGTCCGCTCTCTTGGTGGACGCTCTTGGGAAATGGCGGGGTTTGTTTGTGTCCTTCGCTCCTTCGACAAACTCAGGACTCAGGACAGACCCTGCGAGTTGGCGCGCCTCTCACATGTCCTCGTCCGCCTATTCTGATGGAGCCGGACTGGGCGTCAATGGTTTTGATGACTTTCCCCGAAAGGAAAGCCACTCCGCTTCCGGGCCGAAAACCGGCTTGCATCAACGAGTCCTCTTCCTACAGTCGCTTAATGGCTGATTGGTATCTTCACCCTCATCCTACCCTTCTCCCTCAAGGGAGAAGGCACTTCAGATCCTCCTAGTCAGAAGGTCAGTAGTATGCTCATTCTGAGCGGGAGCGTGCAGAATTGCCTTGCCCCGTTTTCAGATTGTGACTTTACAAACCGATATCTTCTCTAACTGTTCACAACTTCTCTTAACAGCACAAGGAACCCTTCATGTCCTCAATTTCTAATATCCCAAACCAATTCCCTAATTTTCAGAATCTCATATTCAATACACCGTTTGCGGTGAGAACCCAGCAGTTCCAGGCACAGGCGCAGACCTCGACCACCTCAAATTTTACGTTTACGACGGCAGAAGGCGATCGCGTGTCATTGTCAACTGGCTCGGCAAGCCAGTTCTCTTTTGAATCCTATAATTTTCTGGGGTTGGCAGAGGGACAGGCGGTGAATGTTCGGAGTCAACAATTGAGTACATCGGAGCAGTCACATTTCAACCTGCTCATTGAAGGCGATCTGAATGAACAAGAATTGGCTGACATTCAGGCGTTCCTTCACTCCTCCAAGAGCCTTTTACAAGAACTGGCAGCGGGGAATGACGAGCATGCGGCGGAAACGGCCCTCTCTTTGAGTGAGCTGGATTCCCTCTCAAGCGCCTCACTCTTCTTTCAGCAGACCACCTCGGTTTCCTTGGCCTTTCGCTCGACCGACTTGGCCGTTCAAGAGAATGACCCCACTCATGACTCTCAAGGACGAGGGCCTCAGGAGGAACAAGGACATGGTCAAACAATTGAAAATTTTTTAGACAAAATTCAAAAAGCCCAAGACCAATTTCACATTGATCCCGAGAAATTAGGAAAACGGATTCCCCGGCTTCTCTCAAAGTTGGTCGAAACCCTGGGGAACCCGGTTTCTGAGGAGGGCTCTCGACCGTCGCTCTTTGACCAGATTCGACAAGCCTTGCTCCCCTCTCTTCAGCAATCGCTCCAAGAGGTGACCTCCGCAGAAGAGACGCCGGAGGATTTAACGGAAGAAACCCACGCACCAGGCCCCGAGAATTCGGCCTTTCCCCCAACAGAGAAGAATGGCGGCGTTTTGGCCAACCGTCTGACGTAATTTTCGGGTAGCGTCTTTCAACTTCCAACAGGCAAATGATAAGAGTGATACTTCACCCGAGGATGTGAGGATTGCTCTATCAAATGATGCCTTAGATTCTTCTCCACTCTCCACTTTGTTAAAGGGAAGTTGGAGGGGATTTTCTCCAAGCAGTGACCTAGGGCTGCATATGGCCCCTCCTAGGACAATCAGGAAAAATCTCCCCTTCCCCTCTTTGCCAAATAGGAGTGGAAGACGGCCCAATCCCGGTAGCCCGTCCCTCATCATGACACGATAGAGCTTCATGGAAAGTTACCATAGTATTTCTGACTAACAACTATTTCAATTCCATACTCGTTGCCAGTTGGTACTTTCCTGATTCCACATATTTTCGTTGAGCGCAACGGGTACGAATTGTTGCTGCTGGGTCGTCGATATCTGAAGATCCGATGAGTTGAGAGCCCCTTCAATAATGATGGCGCCATCTTGATCGGTCCGATAGAGGGGAATCCCTCGCTCTTCATATGCGGCGACCACTTCAGAAGCCGGATGCCCATAGCGATTATGGGATCCCACCGACACCACCATGGCTTGAGCCTGGATCTGATTAATCCATCCGTTGTGGAGAGAACTTTTGGCTCCATGATGCGGGACTTTCACGATATTCGCCGAACGACCATGAGGCAAGTGTTGTAAATGGTCTAATGCTTGCTGCTCCGCATCGGCCGTGAATAATACCGAATGCGGTCCACAATCTAGGCGAGTCACGAGCGAGCGGTTATTTAACTCTTTCCCGCTGATGTCATGGGTTGAAACCAGCATGCTTGATGGCCCAGACAAAATGGGGCTTACTACGACCAAGGCACAGGGACCTGAGGTGATAATGCGCTCCCCTGCTCCAATGATCTGGTCATCAAGGTGTGCCGCCTGCACAGCCGTTTGCAGTCGCTGGTAAAAGGCTTCCGATCGGGAAACCCCGTTGCTCCAATATTCTCCAACATCAAATGCTTGAAGGACCCAAGGCAACCCCCCGACATGGTCCCATTGCGGATGCGTCGCGACCACATGATCGATTCGATGAATGCCTTGATTCCAGAGATACGGGCCGATCACCGCTCGACCCATGTCTAAGCGGCGATACGCTGGCCCGCCATCAATCAACACAGTTTGGCCATCCGGCAATTCAAGAAGGGTCGCATCTCCTTGGCCCACATCTAAAAAGGTCACGCGTAACATTCCTGGTTCCCAATGTGTTCGTGGCGACCATGCCCACCAGACAAGAATCCCGATCAACATAGCGGCACAACTCCATTGGACTATCGGCCGATGCCTGAGCAGCACCAATCCCGCCAATAGACACCAGAAGACCACCATTGAGGCAATATGAGGCGATGCAACATGCCACTCCGCCCCTGGAACATGCGACAGAACAACCACCATTTGGGCAAACACATCAAAAATCCATTGAGTCCCTAATCCGAAAGGAAGTGTATCCGTTCCGCTCAGTAAGACTCCTACTGCGGCCATGAGGCCAACCGGTATCACCACAATTCCGACTAAGGGGACAATGACCAAATTGGTGACCAAACCTAACCATGGAATTTGATGGAAGTAGAACGCCACTAACGGTAAGGTTGTGAGACTCACGGCCAACGTCATGAGCCATGCCAATTGACCTTTTTCCCAAAAATTAGCAGCCCAATTTGGGGCCTCACGCGGAACTGCATCCGGGAGGTCTAACCTGTCGGAATCTTTCGTTTTTCTGGCTAATAGCACCAGCCCAATGGCTGCAACCGAGAGATAGGATAATTGAAATGAAATATCGTGGATGGCTTCGGGAGAGGGCACCACCATCAAGAGCGCGGCCACTGCCAAGGCCGTCACCAGATTGCGCTCGCGTCCTAACCACATTCCCAGACAACAGACCACGATCATGATCCACGATCTCACGGTCGCCATTTCTGCACCGGCCAAGAGCATATAAAAGGAGACGATCGGGAGGGTCATGATGACAGAGCATTGCGTGGCGGTCAGATACATCGAGAGCCTTTCCAACCAGGACGAAGGCAATCGACGGACACTCCACCGCGTTGCAGCAAAGACGACAAGGGCCAACAAGCCAAGATGCGACCCTGAGATGGAGAGAATATGCACCGTCCCGCTGGCCATAAAGGCATCCCGTAGATCCTGTTCAATATAGCTTTGCTCTCCGATAATCATCCCCAAAAATAAACCCAACGCTGGATTAGAGAGGCTTGCCGTGGCCGAGTGATGAATCGCTTGACGCCATTCATCAACCAACCCAAACAGTCGGTCCCACATCCCCGACCTGCCGTTTTTTTGAACTTGGATGCCCTGTGGTCCGGATACGGTCGCAACGGCCTGAATGCCTTTTTGTTTCAAATACTTGCCGTAATGGAACCCCCCAGGATTCAGCGTCCCGAACGGTTCTCGTATACGTGCGGTAAAACTCACCTCATTGCCATACAGCACAGGCACATTGGAGGCGCGCCAGGTCAGACGAATCCGTCCTTGAATGGGTTGCAATATTCCATCTGCGATGATGTGCTTGGCCTCCACCAACAGAATGACCCCATCCGGCGTCTGGCGGACCGGCGCGACGATGGCGCCCTGAATTGTAAGAGGCTGTTCAGTCGACAGGGTAAGCAGAGGCGTATCTATCTTGCTTATGGCAGCCCAATGGGCCTGCCCCATACCGGCCACCACAACGGCAAACACACAGACCCCTACCCATCGGGAAAGCGATCCGCGCTGTTCAAGCCACGTTAGGAGTAGACCAAAACTAAGAAGAGCCCCAAGAAGTGAGAGGGGAAAGAGGGAGAGAAACGGACCGAGCCAGAGCCCGACCAGGTAGGCAACAATTCCATGCAGTATCACAAATGTTCACGCACATGGTTAATGAATACATGATTTCACCACACTGACTAAATCTTCGGCAATCTTTTGAATGACCGTATGATCTTGGCCTTCGACCATGACCCGCAGCAAGGGCTCTGTACCAGAATACCTGACCAAAATCCGCCCGGTGCCATTCAGCTGATGTTCTTTGTCTTGAATGGCTTGCTGGAGGATGGGCAAGGACTCCAGATCCGGTTTATGCGGCACGTTTACCCCTAGCAAGACTTGAGGAGTGGAATGCATACATTGGGTAATTTCCGAGAGGGGTTTCTGCGCTCGTTTCATGAGTTTGAGCATTTGCAACCCTGAGATCAGCCCATCACCGCTGGTATGATAGTCCATAAAAATCATATGCCCGGATTGTTCACCACCTAAATTGTATTGCCCAGAGACCATTCGCTCCAAAATGTATCGATCCCCCACGGCCGTACGAATCAATGAAATTCCGGCTTCGCGCATGCACACGTCAAAGCCGAAATTACTCATAACGGTTCCCACAACAGTATCTTTTTTTAATCGACCTAGCCGCTTAAGATCCAGGGCAAACGCCGCCAAGGCATGATCCCCGTTCACCACCTGCCCTTGTTCACACACAAACACGGCACGATCGGCATCCCCGTCCAAGGCGATACCGATATCAGCCTTTCGGTCACACACCATTTGTTGGAGCCGCTCCGGATGCACCGCTCCACATCCATCGTTAATGTTCAGCCCATCCGGTTCATTCCCCGTGACCCAGACTTTCGCGCCTAATTCACGAATAACTTTTGGAAACACGTGATACCCGGCTCCATTGGCACAATCCAGCACTATCCTCATATTTTGAAAATCCATATCACGAGGCAACGACCGTTTGACGAACTCAATATACCGCCCATCCGCATCATCGATACGAAAGGCTTTGCCAATTGCATCGGCCGTAGGACGAATATGCTCAATTTCATGAGACAAAATGAGCGCTTCTATTCGTTGCTCGATTTCATCTGGCAATTTCATGCCATCATTAGAAAAAAACTTGATGCCATTATCTTGATAGGGGTTATGGGAGGCTGAAATCATGATTCCTGCATCGGCTCGAAGACTCGTGACTAGAAACGCAATGGCCGGGGTGGGCAACGGTCCCACGAGCAGCACATCGACCCCCATTGAACACAGTCCAGCCGTTAAGGCCGACTCAAGCATGTAGCCAGAAATACGTGTATCTTTACCAATAATGATTTGATGGCGACCTTCCCGCTTCCGAAAGACATAAGCCGCCGCTCGACCGACCTTCATCGCCATTTCACTCGTCATCGGATCGAGGTTGGCAACACCCCGAATTCCATCTGTGCCAAATAGTCGTCCCATTACGTTCTCTCTATAATTATTACAATATGACTTCTTCTATTACTTGTCGCACGAATTTCGCAAACCTTGAGCCACTTGAATAGCATCTTTCATGGCGGCTACATCATGAACTCTGAGAATGTGGACACCGTGCCATACGGCCAAGGCCATGGCGGCCGCATTGCCCATTTCTCGCTCAGCTACCGGCTTTCCAGTCAATTCCCCAATAAACGCCTTTCGGGAAAGGCCAACCATAAGCGGCTGTTCTAATTGAAGAAACTCTCCAAGCTTGGCGAGAATCGTCAGATTATGCCTGCAGGTTTTTCCAAATCCGATTCCCGGATCAATAATGATTCGATCAGATGAAATTCCCACAGACAGAGCCATCGCAATGCTTGTGGACAAAAACGCCTTCACTTCGGCAACCACATCCGAATAATGAGGTGTTTTTTGCATGGTCCCACTTTGTCCTTGACGATGCATGAGCACCACACCGGCTCCGGATTCCTGGACGACCTGCGCCATTCGAGGATCATCCTGCATCGCACTCACGTCATTCACAATCGACACCCCACAATCTAACGCCATTTGGGCAACAGCGGCTTTTCGAGTGTCTATCGATAAGGGAATATCCATACATTTTCCCAAGGCTTCGACAATCGGACGGATTCGCTCAATTTCCTCTTCTTCGCTCACGTAAGAAGACCCAGGTCTTGTTGATTCTCCGCCAATGTCTATGATATCGGCGCCTTCGGCGACCATTTTCTGCGCTTGGTCTATAGCAAGGGCTGGATCTAGGAACCGCCCCCCATCAGAAAACGAGTCCGGTGTCACATTCAGAATTCCCATGATCAGCACCTTGGTCCCTAAAGACAGGGTTTTCTCTCGACAACGAATCTCTGGAAAGGCCACCACAGACATAGAACCCAATTTTCCTATAGAAGAATCACTAATAGCTTGAAGGCATATACGATTCAGCACCCGCCTTCGGATTCATGTCGCTCGCCGAAGAAGGAGTTCTAAAAAACACAACGTAGAGGATTATCGTCTCTTGGGGGAGATTTGAGCAGAAGTTTACGCGTCAGACTGCAGCAATGGGTTCGAGTGACGAAGTCCGTTGAACGATTTGATCGACTTCAATGCCGTCTAACACCTCTTTTTCCAACAAGGCTTCGGCCAGCGCACGTAGAGTATGTATATGTTCTGTCAACATTCGAGTGGTTCGTTCGTACGATTCAAGAACCAGTCGTTTCACTTCCTTATCGATTTCTAAGGCTACTTGATCACTAAAGTCCCGTTTTGAGCCAAAATCACGGCCGAGGAACACTTCTTCATCTTTTTTCCCAAAAGTCAGAGGCCCGAGCTTTTCACTCATCCCCCATTCACAAACCATTTTTCTCGCCAAATCTGTAGCCCGCTCAATATCATTCCCGGCGCCAGTCGTCACGCTTTTAAAGATTAATTCCTCCGCCACACGCCCACCAAAAAGAATGGAGAGAGTATTGTAGAGAAATTCCTTCGAATAACTATGACGGTCATCGATAGGCAATTGCATCGTCATACCCAGGGCTCGACCACGAGGGATAATCGTGACCTTATGGACAGGATCCGTGCCTGGTAATAATTTCGCCATGAGGGCATGACCGGCTTCGTGGAACGCCGTGGTACGCTTCTCCTCTTCACTCAGGACCATGCTCTTACGCTCGACACCCATTAACACCTTATCTTTGGCATTTTCAAAATCAATTTGATCAACAGATTTTTTATCTAAGCGAGCGGCCCATAACGCCGCTTCGTTGACTAAATTTTCAAGATCCGCTCCAGAAAATCCTGGAGTACCACGAGCAATCTGCTCCAGATCGACGCCAGGAGAGATCGGAACTTTTTTGGTGTGCACGTGCAAAATTTCTGCACGCCCTCGGACATCTGGACGATTGACGACCACCTGCCGGTCAAAACGACCAGGTCTCAACAACGCCGGATCTAGCACATCAGGTCGATTGGTAGCCGCAATTAAAATCACCCCTTCGGTTGTATCAAACCCGTCCATTTCAACAAGTAACTGATTGAGGGTTTGTTCACGCTCATCATGCCCACCGCCAAGACCAGCTCCTCGCAACCGACCGACCGCATCAATTTCATCAATGAAAATGATGCATGGGGCATGTTTTTTCCCTTGCTCAAATAAATCCCGAACCCTAGATGCCCCCACGCCCACAAACATTTCGACAAAATCCGAACCACTGATACTGAAGAAGGGAACGCCCGCTTCACCGGCAATGGCTTTGGCTAACAGCGTTTTACCCGTGCCAGGCGGTCCGACGATCAAGACGCCTTTAGGAATTCGTCCTCCAAGCTTTTGAAATTTTTGAGGGTCTTTGAGAAATTCAATGATTTCAACAACTTCTTGCTTCGCTTCATCAACCCCGGCCACATCCGCAAATGTAATTTTTTTCTTGTCCTCCGTTAACATCCGTGCGCGACTTTTACCGAATGAGAGCGCTCGATTGCCACCAACTTGCATCTGCCGCATAAGAAAAAACCACAAGCCTAAAAACAGGATAAATGGTCCCCACGAAAGAAGGAAGGTGATATACCAAGGACCGTCATCTTGTGGTTTCGCTTCTATTTGTACGGATTTTTCTCGTAAGACTTTGACTAGATCAGGGTATTCAACGGCATACGTTTGAATGCGGGTACCATCTTTTAAAATGGCGCTGATGTTATTCTGTTTAATAATAACTTTTTCAACATCCCCACGTTCTAAGTGGGCCATAAATTCACTGAAAATGACAGGATCTTCGGGATGTTGATTGGGTACCGTAAACAGATTAAACAGCAGAATCATAAAGAGACAGACAAATACCCAAAACAAGAGATTTTTCACACGTGAATTCATACTCAGGACAACTCCCTTACCAACGTATCGACGTTGATTACGCAACTTAATGGGAAAACATTAAGAGAACCAACTGATTGTACCATGCATTTTTAAGAAGTGACAACCGTAAACGTCCTAGGACTCTACTGGAACCTTGCACAAATCCATTTTGGCCAAATAGGGAAGATTTCGATATTTCTGCTCAAAATCTAACCCGTAGCCCACAATGTACGTTGATGGCACTTCAAACCCAACATACCGAACGTCAATCTCAATCTGCCGATTAGCCGCTTTATTCAACAGGGTACAGACCTCAACTGAGGCAGGCCTATGTTTTTTTAATCGAGAGAGCAAAAATTTCGCCGTGATGCCAGAGTCAACAATGTCTTCCACCAATAAGACATGGCGGCTCGTAATCTTCTCGGTCAACTCCGACCAGATTTTGACGGTTTTTGAAGAACGCCCGATTTTTTTGGTTCCTGTGGCAAGAAGAAAATCAATGTGGATAGGCAATTGAATGACCCGAACTAAATCAGCAAAGAAGACATACGCTCCTTTTAAAACCCCGATCACGACTAATTCCTTGCCTTGATAGTCTTGAGAAATTTGATGGCCCAACTCACGAATGCGTGTACGCATCGCTTCTTGCGTGACTAAGGGCTTTCCAAAAGTTTTTGGCATAGGGCCTTCCATTCAACTTAAAGGAGTCATCGAGGCAATGACGACCGATGTTGTGGTCGACGACGGCTGAAACCGCTCATCCTCGCGTAATCCTCCAACCCAAAGAATGCCTTCTGGGGCCACCAATAACGGCACCTTCTCGCGCTGGGACCGTGGCAGCTTGATATCGGAAAAGAAATCTTGAAGTTTCTTCTGTCGTCCGCCCAAGCCTTTGGGACAAAACACATCGCCAGACCTCCAACTCCGTACCCGCAATTCCGGAGTAAACGAATCGGCATCTATCTCCATGGCTAAGGAATGCGGTTGGCTAAAAATGTTTTGGTCGTATTTCATGGAGACGGCCAGACGTTGCCCTGTCAGGGGCCAAACAATCTCGCCAGGGATCTCCACACCAATTTCTCTTAACGGAGAAACGCTCACGTTATTGAAAGGCACGGTCTCTCTTTTTGAAAAAATCAGTCGATCATATTCCTGGCCAACATCCACGGTATTGATTGATATCGTCCACCCGGACTGCCCCTGTTCCACGCAATCTAACACCCGTTGAATAATGTCAAAGCGGGAGCTTTGCATATTCCCATCCATCTTCTGAAGAACATGACGCACCACTCGACGTCGAATCGACATTGGCCATGCCAGCAAGGCCTTTCGATCTAATTGAATGCCTCGTTCATCCTCAGACACACATGCTTGTTGAAAAGCTTTTGCGGCCACATGCTCCAGATAGGCATGGTCATCACGGATAATCTCGGCCTGGCGCGACAAGATATGAA
>Ga0224496_10002905_pt1 | contig 10044 bp, 9 predicted proteins | sample SF_Jul11_sed_USG_2_FD_168127 | JGI IMG/M metagenome (GOLD analysis project Ga0224496, IMG submission 168127) | Sediment microbial communities from San Francisco Bay, California, United States - SF_Jul11_sed_USGS_8_1 | ecosystem: Environmental > Aquatic > Marine > Sediment | place: USA... | reverse complement strand
GCTAGATGATTATGCTTATGGCCTGTCACGTCGTCGAGTGACGGTGAGCACATCTGGATTGATTCCAGCGATGGATCGCTTGCGTGAACGTTGTCCGGTTGCACTGGCAGTGTCTTTGCATGCTCCCAACGATAGATTACGCGACCAACTGGTCCCAATCAACAAGAAATATCCGATTAAAGCGTTACTAGCGGCATGTAATCGTTATCTTCAATCAGCACCCAGAGATTTTGTTACTTTCGAGTATGTTATGCTGGATGGTGTGAATGACGGTGTGTCGCATGCGCGTGAATTGGTCGAACTGGTCCGGGAAACACCATGTAAATTTAATTTGATACCATTTAATTCATTTTCCAGCTCTGGTTTCAAGCGTTCATCGCCAGAAACAATTCGAATATTTCGTGATATTTTGATGCAAGCTGGATTGATTGCTACGATTCGTAAAACACGTGGCGATGATATTGACGCTGCTTGCGGTCAACTGGCCGGACAAGTACTGGATAGAACGCGGCGAACAATGAAAAAAATGCAAATGATTGAGGCAGTCAGATGAAAAAAATAAGCGTCGGTTTTTTGCTCGTGTTGTTAATAATATTGTTGGCCGGTTGTGTGCAAACTGGCGGCGAAAAGAAATTGACACAGGAACAGAAACGTAAGCATGCACAACAAAGTGCAAAATTGCATACTGAGTTAGCGGCGGAATATTATCATCGTGGCCAATATGAAGTGGCGATTGAAGAAGTAGAAGAAGCTTTTCAGGCTGCTCCCAATTATGCGCCTGCATTCAATATGATGGGCCTGATCAATATGTCATTGCATGTGAATGAAAAGGCGCGAAAGAATTTTGAGCAGGCACTTAAAATTTCTCCGGATGATTCAGAAATCCATAATAATTATGGATGGTTTTTATGTCAGCGGTTGCCTGAAAAAATGGATCAAGCGATCGGACATTTTATGACCGCGTTAAGCGACCCACTATATAAAACACCTGAAATATCATATACGAATGCCGGCATTTGTGAGCTAAAGCGGAATAATTTTACGGCTGCTAAAGATTATTTTAACAATGCGTTATCCAAGTCTACAGCATATCCACCTGCATTGATTGGGTTGATAGAAGTCGATTTTAACAGTGGGAATTTGACAGAAGCCAAGTCAAAGCTTTCTCATTACATGCGACATTCAACTCAAACTCCGGAAAGTTTATGGCTGGCGGTAAAAATCGAACGCAAGATTGGTGATCGTTATGCTGAAGAGAGTTATGCGTATCAATTAATGAAACGCTTTCCAAATTCCAAGGAAGCATCAGCTTTGCGAGAAGGCAGGTACGAATAATGAGCGAAATTAAAGATAATGATCAAAATACTGATGAAGCTGACACCACATCTGAGACGGCGGTGGAGGCAGGCGCAAAAGTTCCTAATGAGCCAGCTAAAATCCCCAATGAGCCAGCTAAAATTGATTCTATCGCAGCAGTGCTTGTTGAAAAAGGAACCAGTGATCCAGAATCAAATCAAGAAGATAGTGATGAAAAAATTGATACTAATAGAGAAATAATTGATACCGGTCCTGCAAGTATCGTGCAAGGTATTGGGCATCAGCTAAGAGCCGCAAGAATGGCACGATGCATGAGTTTAGAAGATGTATCACGGCAATTAAGAATTTCAGTGCAACAAATTGAAGCAATCGAAAAAGAGGATTTTGCGAAACTGCCTGGCCGTACATTTTTGCGTGGCTTTATTCGAAATTATACAAATTTAATGCAACTGGATCCAGCGCCTATACTAAAGCTATTGCCTCAGTCACAATCAACTGGCGTCACCTCAAATTCAAAATATCAGACGCAGGATACGTCTTTTACTTCCAGAAAAGCATGGAGCAGCCATGATTACAGGCTGAATAAAGGACATGATTATAGAAAAAAGAAAGGTATTGGTTTTTTATTAAAAGCGGTACTCATATTATTGCTGTTACTGGTTATCTTTGGCATCTATCAAAGCATCAACTGGGAACAGTTTTCATTTTTCAAGAAAGAGGCTAAAACAGATATTCCCTTAGAGACCGGCATTGAACCTGGAATGGGCGTTATGGAATTGGAATTAGATTTACCATTACCCCCAGTCATACCGCTGGATAATCAGGATACTGACCATCCAGCACAAACAATAGGAATTACGCCACTCGAAAACTATTCGGCGCCACCTGTCGAGTCAACACCATCATCTGTTCCCTCCACAAATTCAACAGGTGACGACTCGGGTGTTCTGCATTTTAAGTTTACGAATGAATCATGGGTTGAGGTGAGGGATAGTACGGATAAGATTATTTTCGAACAACTTAACGCCAGTGATACGGAACAGATGATTGGTGGTAAGCGACCGCTATCACTAATAATAGGTAACGCGGCGGATGTCAATCTTACCTATAATGGCCGTTCGATTGATTTGGCGCCATATACTGATACAAATAAAGGAGTTGCACGCTTTACACTCGAGTAACTTCCACGTTTAGTCCTGACTTCCAAATGTTTATAAAATTTTTTATTGCTTACTTTGTTTTTTAGGTTGTAAAAAGCTAGCGCGAATAATTTGACGAACATCTAATTTGGCAAGATTTATCCCAGTAACTTTATTTAGATTTATTATTATAATTATGCCTCCAAATAATTGTTTTGCGCAGCGACGGTTGAGTGTTGGTGTCCAGGTGGATTCAACAACTATCGGGGGTGACGCTCCGGTAGTTGTTCAATCAATGACGAATACAGATACAGCAAATGTAGCGGCAACCACAGAACAAGTTGCTGCTTTAGCACGTGCTGGTTCGGAATTGGTTCGGATTACGGTTAACTCATCGGAAGCAGCCAAAGCGGTGCCAGTTATTCGCGGAAAACTTGATTTGATGGGCTGTTCTGTCCCATTAGTCGGAGATTTCCATTTTAATGGCCATAAGCTACTGACAGAAAATCCGGATTGTGCCAAAGCATTATCCAAATATCGTATTAATCCAGGCAATGTCGGGCAAGGAAAAAAACGTGATGAACAGTTTGCCACGCTAATCGAAACGGCTTGTAAATACGACAAGCCAGTCCGTATTGGCGTTAACTGGGGTAGCCTGGATCCTCAAATGCTAGTGCGCGTCATGGATGAGAATGCTAAATCAAGTGACCCAAAAGATGCAAAGTATGTCATGCGTGAAGCATTAATCACCTCTGCGCTGGAAAGTGCCGCCAAAGCAGAAGAAATTGGGATGAGCCGTAACAGAATTGTATTGTCATGCAAGGTCAGTGGCGTGCAAGATCTCATTGCGGTTTATCGTGATTTGGCAGCACGTAGTAACTATGCGTTGCACCTTGGATTGACTGAAGCTGGGATGGGCTCAAAGGGTATTGTTGCCTCAACTGCTGCATTGGCCGTTTTGCTGCAGGAGGGTATCGGGGACACGATAAGGATATCACTGACACCCGAGCCAGGTGGTGATCGTACGCGTGAAGTGATTGTGGCGCAAGAAATTTTACAAACTATGGGATTACGTGCTTTTGTGCCACTAGTAGCGGCTTGTCCTGGTTGTGGCCGAACATCCAGCACTTATTTCCAGGAACTGGCAGAGAGTATTCAAAGTTATGTGCGTGACCAGATGATCGAGTGGCGTGAGCAATATGAAGGCGTCGAAAATATGTCACTGGCGGTAATGGGCTGTGTGGTAAACGGTCCCGGTGAAAGTAAACATGCCAATATTGGAATTAGTTTGCCGGGTTCGGGAGAAAATCCGGTAGCGCCTGTTTATGTGGATGGTCAAAAGACAGTAACGTTAAAGGGCGATAATATTGCCGCAGAGTTTCGCCAGATTGTTGACCAGTATGTGCAGGAAAAATACCCCAAAAGAACTTAACGATTTATTTTCTTAACTTTTGGCATCATGATCACACCAAAAATCTCATTGATACCTATAAACTGTTAGCAGCTTAAGCTAGGAAATACCACGCTGAATGGCTGCAAAAAAATAATAAATGACTAAAACAATCCAGGCCATACGCGGGATGAATGATATCCTGCCAGATGAAGCTTATTGCTGGGAATTTTTTGAAGATATCGTGAACGATTGGTTGTCAGCTTATGGCTATCAAAATATTCGCATGCCAATCGTCGAACAAACGGACTTATTTGTCCGTTCGATAGGTGCGGTGACTGATATCGTTGAGAAAGAAATGTATTCCTTTGTGGACCATCTTAATGGTGATAGTCTGACATTGCGTCCGGAAGGAACGGCATCATGTGTCCGTGCTGTGCTCGCGCATAATTTATTATATCAAAGACCACAACGGCTGTATTATTCTGGCCCAATGTTTCGCCATGAACGCCCTCAAAAAGGACGTTACCGCCAATTTCATCAGATTGGAGTCGAGGCATTGGGTTTTTCAGGACCGGATATTGATGCCGAACACATTATTATGTGCGCGCGATTATGGAATAAATTAGGTATTTCCGGGGTTCGTTTGGAGATTGGTACATTAGGAAGTGTGGAGTCAAGAACATTGCATCGAGCAAGGCTGATTAAATACTTTGAGGGTTGTCAAGACGCCCTTGATGATGATGCCCGTAGGCGGTTATACAGCAATCCATTACGTATACTTGATAGCAAAAATCCAGCAATGCGTACAATTGTGGATGGCGCGCCTAAATTAATCGAAGATCTGGATGAAGATTCACGCATTCATTTCGAAGCATTGCAGCAAATACTTCGAAACCAAGGAATAGATTTTGAAATCAACTTACAACTTGTTAGGGGATTAGATTACTATAATCGCACTGTTTTTGAGTGGGTTACCGACAGACTGGGTGCCCAAGGGACGATTTGCGCTGGCGGACGCTATGATGAGCTGGTTGCGCAGATTGGTGGAAGCAGCAAGCATTCGGCACCCGCTTGTGGTTTTGCGATGGGTGTAGAACGGTTGCTGACGTTAATACAGGAATGTGGCACGGAAATATCACCACCCAAGCCGGATGCATATGTGGTGCATCAGGGCGAAGCAGCAACCAACTTTGCTTGGAAGAGCGTGGAATTTTTGCGCAATCATGGACTCAAAGTGATATTTCACTGTGGTGGTGGAAGCTTTAAATCACAAATGAAAAAAGCGGATACCAGTGGCGCACGATTTGCACTTATTATTGGTGACGATGAAGCACAAGTTGAAGCAATTAGCATCAAACCGTTACGCGAGCCTGCCGACCAAGTAAGTGTTGGATTGGGAGAAGCAGTTGATTTAATTAAAGAACAGCGTTAAAACATTCAGAGTTTATATAAATTTTTGGAATTATTCAGGAATAAAAAAATGGCAACATATAATCTGGAAGAACAGGAAAAAATTGATGGCATTAAATCCTGGTGGGAATCATATGGCACGTCGGTTATTATGATTTTATCTATTGTAATCGCAAGTTATGCCGGTACTCAGGGATGGCAATATTATCAACAACAGCAGCGCACACAAGCGGCTGACCTATATGTTTTACTGCAGCAGGTTCAGCAAAGTGAAGATACAGTAAAAATTAATGATGCCGCATATTTGTTGCTGGAAGGATACCCTTCAAGTGGTTATGCGCCGCGCGCTGCCATGATCGCAGCACGTGCTAACGTCGACGCCGGAGACATTAAGAAAGCTAAAGAAAATTTACAATGGATATTGGATAACGCCAAAGAAGAAGAATTGAAAGATCTGGTTCGCCTAAGATTGGCTGGTTTACTGTTGGATGAAGAAAAATATAATGAAGCGCTAAAGTTGCTGGATGTTCGGCATGGCGAAGCTTTTGCAGGCCTCTTTGCTGATTTAAAAGGCGATATTAATGTTGCTGCTGGTCGAAACGTCGAAGCACAGCTAGCTTATCAAGCAGCGATTAATATGCTAGGAGCAAATAATAATTATTACAATATTGTACAAATGAAACTTGATGCTTTAGGTGAAGTAAACGAATAATTAAAAAAGAACGTTGTAATGAGGATTATTACTGCGCCACGATTTGCTGTAATACTGTTATTGTTGCCGTTGTTAGTCGGCTGTGGCACTACGGATCTAGTTAATTTTAGGTGGCTAGATTCAATGGGCGCACAAGTATCTGATTTGTTTAGCAGTGACGAAGAGATTGAATTTGATGAAGAAGAGCTGGCCGAATTAGAAGGTACCGATCCTGCGTCATTGTTATGGCGTAGTAGTATCGGAGAGAGTGAAGAAGCGGTTCTCTCACCCGTATTTCGTGAAGATTCCTTGTATGTCGCTGACGAAGATGGCAGGCTCACTCGTTTTAATGCTAAAACGGGAGAGGAGATTTGGAGTTTTGACACCGAACATAAGTTATCGAGTGGCGTGGGCGCTAATAACGGCCTGGTCTTAGTGGGTACTTTTAAAGGAGAGGTACTGGCCTTTGATGGAGCGGGTAATAGTCAGTGGAAAGCACAAGTTAGCAGTGAGGTGTTAAGCGCACCACAAATAGATAATGATATTGTGGTGGTTAGAACTGTAGATGGTCGGGTTTTTGGGTTAGATGCAATTGACGGCAGCCGGCATGGGTTTATCAGGGCGCGACGCCTTCCTTGACCGTTCGCAGTCATGCAGGCGCACTGATTTCACGTGGCGCTGTATTTGCCGGGTTCGCAGGTGGAAAACTGACAGCGATGAGTTTGAACAATGGAAATGTTGGCTGGGAATCAGCTGTATCACAACCGCGTGGCGTCACCGAATTGGAGCGAATGACGGATATTACCAGCGCACCAGTTGCTGATGAGCAGCTGGTTTGCTCAGTTGCTTATCAAGGGCGTATCGCGTGCTTTGACTTAATCGATGGCAGCCAGATATGGGCACGGGAGGCATCTAGCAGTGCTGGGCTTGCCATGGATACTGATTATATTTATGTCAGCGAAGATGGTGGTGCAGTTGTTGCCTATGATAAGCGCAGCGGCGCTGGTGTCTGGAAGAGAGACAAGCTTGGTAGCAAGAAATTAACCGCACCGACGGTTGTGGGGCATCATATCGTGGTAGCAGATTTTCTCGGTTATGTTACCATTTTTCGGAATTATGACGGTTTGATTATCGCCCGTTCTGCGACGGATGACAGCGCCATTATAACAGCGCCAACCCCTTTACCCGATGGTTTCGTTGTACAAACGATGGAAGGTGGTATTTACGTATTCTCTACGCCATAGTATGTTAATCCCCCAATTTTATGATGCATTCTGAAGCATATGTTTTCATCTTTCATAGAAAGCACCTGAAAACATGAAACCTACACTTGTATTGGTTGGACGGCCAAATGTCGGTAAATCTACATTATTTAATCGGCTGACACGTAGCCGTGACGCTATCGTTGCTGATATTCCCGGATTAACGCGGGATCGGCATTATGGCCATGGCAGAGTTGGCGATAAATCCTATTTAGTGGTCGATACTGGTGGTTTTGAGCCAGTGGTCAAGGGCGGTATTTTACACGCCATGGCGAAACAAACCTTGCAAGCAGTTGATGAAGCGGATAGGGTGTTATTTATTGTCGATGGCAGGCAGGGGCTAGCGGCCCATGACAAAATTATCGCGGAACAATTACGAAAAACCGGACGTAAAATTCTGCTGGTTGTCAACAAAACTGAAGGTATGGCCACGACAGCCGTTACGGCTGAATTTCATGAGCTCGGTTTGGGTGAGCCTTGTGCTGTTTCGGCCATGCATGGCGACAATATTCATGAATTGGTAGCGCTGGCGCTGGAAGATTTTCCTGAACCACAGATCGAAGAAGGAAAAGAAAGGAATCCAAAAATTGCCATTGTTGGTCGGCCTAATGTGGGCAAGTCGACGCTTATCAATACATTACTAGGTGAAGAGCGTGTCATTGCTTTTGATCAACCGGGAACGACCCGGGATAGCATTTATGTCGATTTTGAGCACAATAACAAGCAATATACACTAATCGATACCGCTGGTCTTCGTCGCCGAGGAAAGGTTCAGGAAACAATTGAAAAATTCTCGGTTATCAAAACGTTACAAACGGTAGAAGACGCTAATGTCGTCGTACTGGTTTTGGATGCAAGAAGTGAAATTTCAGATCAGGATGCACATATTGCTGGCTTCATACTGGAAACAGGACGCGCGTTGGTGGTCGTGGTAAATAAATGGGACGGGATGGATGATTATCAACGTGACACTATAAAACGTGAGCTGACACGAAAACTTGGATTCCTGAGTTTTGCTAAGTTACATTATATTTCGGCATTACACGGCAGCGGCATAAAAAAACTAATGCCTTCGATTGACATGGCATATGCGGCCGCAATGGCTGATCTATCAACCCCTAAATTAACGCGTACGTTAATTGCTGCAGTAGAAAAACATCCACCCCCACGTGGTGGCATGTCCCGTCCAAAACTACGCTACGCGCATCAAGGTGGCTCCAATCCGCCGCTGATTATCGTTCATGGCAGTATGCTTAACCATGTGCCAAAAACCTACCGCCGCTACTTGGAAAATACTTTCCGCGAAGTGTTTCAGCTTGAAGGGACGCCATTGCGTGTTGATTTCAAAACTGGGCATAATCCTTATGCCAATAAAGTACCAGCGCCGATGACGGCAGACGAAGCTAAGCGAGCGCACCGCCGCCGTCGAATGGGTAGAAAAAAATATGGTTGATTGTTGAGTAACTGTCCAGCTGGATTAGTTTATCGAGCCTGTATTGAGTAGTCTTCGACCATATAATAAAGAACAAAACATGGTTTTTTGTTTGATTTTTTAAAGGGGGGCAATTAGCATGAAACAGATAAGATCACTTTTTTTATTAGCAATCATTTTTGTTTATCCACTTTCGATTGCCTATGCAGAAGTTTGCGTTAGCCCTAAAAAGTTTTTCACCAAGGGGGATTCAGCAGATTGGACTTTGCCTGAAAATCAGGATCGCATCTCAGATACGGTATGGATTACCCGAGAAAACCTAAGGGGTATTTTTAATATTGCATCAGAAACCGCCTTTTCTCCGACAACTTCACCGGCTAATACCGAATGGGCATTTGGTTCAGCGTCCGATTTTGAGAGCCTGACTTTCACCAATTGGCAAACCTGGCATGGATCAAACCCACCGAGCGCAGTTGGACGGGATGCGGTGATCCATTTGATTGATGAAGATATTTATTTAGATATTAAATTTCTTAGTTGGACCCTAGGCCCTCAGGGTGGTGGTAGTGGTGGTGGTGGATTCTCGTATGAGCGTTCAGTATGCAGCACGGTTGCGATTGACGTCAAAGCCAACAGTTTGGATGGGCCGGTTACCATCCCACAGGCAGCATCTTTAAGCGTGACAGTTTCTCTTGATCCCGGTGTCCAAACGGGTGTGGATGCGGACTGGTGGTTAGTTGCGACAACCCCTTCTGGCGTAGTTCATTATGACTTGGCAAGTGCTTCTTGGTTACCCGGTTTGGTCGCGTCCTTCCAGGGCCCATTATTTAATCAGCCGTCATTTGAAGTATTAAATATGACCGGTCTACCGGCAGCAGACTACACTTTCTATTTTGGTTTTGATACCACTATGAATGGGTCATTGGAAATGAACGAGTTATTGTTTGATAGTGCAGAAGTAACAATAACGCCATAATCAATCAAGTATAAAGTAGTTTCTTCAAAAAAGATCAGTCAAATCAAGCCTTCCGAATTAAAACGATGGATGTCCTTATTAACTGATCTTTTGAACCAACAGAATTTTATTGCGGTGACAGGCTATTCAATGCCTTCTTATGATCCCATTTTCCATGAAAGAGGTGACCTTTCTTTTCAGGTGTGCGGTCGCTGGTCCAAGTCAGATATTTCCCATCGGGTGTAAAAACAGGAAGGCCATCAAAACCTGCCTTGTCGGTTACTCTAACTGGCGTTTGTTTTCCATCGACATCCACAATGTAGAGCTCAAAATTTCTGTGCCCATGGATATTGGTGGAAAAAATGATGTATTCCCCGGAGGGATGATAAAAAGGCGCCCATGACATTGCATCTAAATGGGTAATTTTCCTTTGATCCGACCCATC
>Ga0224496_10002904_pt1 | contig 10045 bp, 10 predicted proteins | sample SF_Jul11_sed_USG_2_FD_168127 | JGI IMG/M metagenome (GOLD analysis project Ga0224496, IMG submission 168127) | Sediment microbial communities from San Francisco Bay, California, United States - SF_Jul11_sed_USGS_8_1 | ecosystem: Environmental > Aquatic > Marine > Sediment | place: USA... | reverse complement strand
TTTTTTCATCTCCTCGACCGTCGGCATCCCGATCTTCGGCATCATGCCGCTCATCATCTCACCACATTGACGCATCTTTTCCATCTCATCGTTGACGGCGATTTCACGACCAAATTCCATGGCGCGTTTTTGCGCTTCGTCCCGCTTGCTTGACTGGCATAAGCTTTTCACCTCCTGCTCCATCGTTTTGGCCTTCTCCGATAATGACATCAGCGCGGCCTGATCAATATCTGCCATGCACGCCTCCATCTCCTTCGCCTGTTGCATCATCTGCTGCATCTCCGCTTCACTCATTCCTTGTTGGGCACAAACACCCATCGGCACCATGATCAAGAATAGTAGAATGATTTTTTTCATGACTTTATTTCCCCCTTTTTCACTGTTAAACTAAAAAAGTCTATAATTATCAACTAAAAAATGTTATTTGTCCTTATAGAACTGGCACAAAAAAGGGAATTAGAAAGAAAAAATAGCATCAATAATTTTCATACCTATAACGAACGAACATTTCTTCAGACTAATAAACCCGTTCAAAATGAAACTAATTTTAATCTGACAAAGTAGAACTAAAGGCGAAGGTTTAATACCAGTAAAGTGTAAAAATAAAATATGAAAAAGAATACTAAGATCGTGGCGGCCATCGGAATTGTAACCACAGTAGCAGTGGCGGGCGTCATCTATTCCAAAACAATGAAGCCCATCCCGCCGGATAACGCTCAACTCACAGAACTCAAGTTCGCTGGGCTCATGGGCAGTCGCTACACGGAAATCCTGCTGGTGTTTGGTAATGGCTTGACCAAAAACTTCACGGCCGGCGTCTACAACACCATCGGTCTTAACGGCGCCAATCCAACAGGTGGTGGTGACAGTTCCCCCGCAGCCTTCCTGGACAATATAGATATGCAGAAGATAAAGGAAAACCATGGCGCGTTGAGCACCGTCAAGAACGGACCGCGTCGCTGGACGGTTGACCATATTGCTGTTAAGGTCGGCAAAGAGCGCGATTTCCAAGGCCTCAAGGCGCACTGGGTCATGTGGTTCCCGATTCCCCCTGAACTTGTCTCAGGCGAGGCTCTCGCCTACTCGGTCATGCACGCGAAACGTGACACTAGTATGGGCATAAACAAGGGATCTCGCGCTTACATCCTGGATGATCCAGAGGGCAACTCGTGGTGTATGAAATCCATGAGCCTGATCGTGGACCCAAACCAAAAATTCGAAGATCTGAAGAATCTTGGCTCACGCCTGAAACTGCCCGCGGGCTGGAAGTTCCGCACACTCCTCCTTGACAAAGACATGGTCTTCATGACCGACAACGGCAAAACCCAGATAACCCAGGACAACATCGGCAACACCTATGACCGTATCGGCGGCCCCTACAGCAACTTCAAGCCGTAGTAAGAGGTTTAACTGAACACTCAACACCAAATACCTGGAGCTTGTATGAATATTTGCATTTCAGGTAAATGGCAGACAGGGAAAATAGCAACTCAACATTAAAGAAAGCAGCAAAAGACAAGTAACGATTTAAGATCAAGCTGGCCCAAAGAAATCAAAGCTTCTTACTGTCATTCAACATTCAAAATTTACCTCCAATCAACACCCAAAAGTTACCAGCTGCAGTTTGCCGAGCTGTTTGGCGCGGGTTGTTTTGATGGGACTGGGTGCGGGGTATGGTCGTCGACATGATCTTTGCGAACGACTAATTTCGTTCTCAAAGTATCGATCAGCTGCTGCGCTTCTTGAGCCAGCAATCCGTTGAAAATCTGAATACAATAATTCAAATACGTAACGTATGTTGAGTATATAGCCTGTTTACTAATCGGCACATTTGCTCTCGACGCTTCGCGTTATAATCAGCCTTTTATAAAATAAATAAAATCGCATCCATGCAAGAAAAATACCACCCCCAGGAAATCGAGAAAAAAACCCAGCAATACTGGGAAGAGACCACCGCATTCAAAGCAGTTGAAATTCCTGGCAAACCAAAATATTACTGCCTGTCGATGTTTCCCTACCCTTCTGGGAAGCTACATATGGGGCATGTACGTAATTACACCATTGGTGACGTGCTGTCACGATATCACCGAATGCTAGGCCACAACGTTTTGCAACCGATGGGCTGGGATGCTTTTGGTCTGCCAGCCGAGAATGCGGCCATGCAAAATAATGTCCCACCTGCACAGTGGACTTACGACAATATCGCTTATATGCGCAAGCAATTGAAAAGCCTGGGACTAAGTATCGACTGGAATCGTGAACTGGCCACCTGCGATCCGAATTATTATCACTGGAACCAGTGGCTGTTTCTTCGCATGCTGGAAAAAGGATTGGCTTATCAAACGACCGGAAAAGTTAATTGGGACCCGGTTGATCAAACCGTGCTCGCCAACGAACAAGTGATTGATGGCTGTGGTTGGCGCACGGGCGCGCCCGTAGAAAAACGCGAAATTCCAATGTACTACATGAAAATCACCGCCTATGCCGATGAACTGCTGGAATCCTTGAACACCCTGCCCGGCTGGCCGGAGCGTGTAAAGACGATGCAGGCTAACTGGATTGGCAAAAGCTATGGCGTCGACATTATCTTTCCTGCTGATAAAGCGTCAGGAACGCCGCAAGCACTGAAAGTTTTTACCACGCGCGCAGACACTCTACTAGGGGCAACCTATGTCGCCGTCGCAGCAGAACACCCGATTGCACTTCATGCCGCAAAAAATAATTCAGCGCTTGATGCCTTCATTGAGGAATGTAAGGTCGGCGCGACCAAGGAAGCTGATCTGGCCACCCAAGAAAAGAAAGGCATGGATACCGGTTTATTTGTTATCCACCCACTGACTGGGACGAAACTGCCGGTATGGGTCGCCAACTACGTGCTCATGGGCTATGGTGAGGGTGCTGTCATGGCGGTTCCAGCACATGATGAGCGTGATTTTGAATTTGCCACGCAATATTCACTGCCAATTAAAGCCGTTATTAAGCCCAAGGAGTGCGACCTGGAAAAACCGCTTAAAGAAGCATTCGTCGAGTATGGCATTACCTTTGCTTCAGGAGAATTTTCTGGACTGGAATTTCAGGCCGCAGTCGATGCCGTGGCAACAGCACTCAAACAAAAAGAACTGGGTGAAAAAAGGGTCCAGTACCGCTTGCGTGACTGGGGCATCTCACGTCAACGTTACTGGGGCTGCCCAATTCCCCTCATCCATTGCGAAACCTGTGGGGTCGTACCGATACCGGATGATCAGCTCCCGGTGACGCTACCCGAAGATCTGGTTCCTGATGGCGCTGGCAATCCACTGGCTAAAACACCTGCTTTTTATGAATGCACCTGTCCGCAATGTGGCAAATCCGCACGACGGGAAACAGATACCATGGATACGTTTGTAGATTCTTCCTGGTACTACACCCGTTACGCCTGTGCTGATCAGGATCATTCCATGACAGACAAACGGGTAAATTACTGGCTGCCGGTCGATCAATATATCGGTGGCATCGAGCATGCCATTTTACATCTACTCTATTCGCGATTCTGGAGCAAGGTGATGCGCGATCTTGGTCTGGTAGCTTTCGACGAGCCATTTACTAATTTACTGACCCAGGGAATGGTATTAAACGAGATTTTTTTTCGCAAATCAGACAATGGACGCATTACCTATTACAATCCTGCGGAAGTCGATATTCAATTGGATGAGCAGGGTAAGCGTTGCGGTGCTGTGCTGCATACCGATAACCAAGCGGTAGAATCTGGCGGTATTGGCACCATGTCAAAGTCAAAAAATAATGGCGTTGACCCGCAACAACTCGTAGAACAATACGGCGCCGATACCGCCCGCTTGTTTATGATGTTTGCCAGCCCACCCACGCAAACACTGGAGTGGGCGGACACCGGCGTTGATGGCGCTTTTCGTTTCCTGAAACGTCTGTGGAAGCAGGTATATACCCATGTTCAACAAGGCGTGATCGCTATAGATCCGGCACACCGTCAAACACTTTCTACTGAACTGAAGCCGATACGCTTCCAACTGCATCAAACAATCGTCAAAGTTAGCGATGACATGGATCGACGCCACACTTTCAATACAGCAATTGCCGCTGTGATGGAATTAATGAATAGTCTCGCAAAAATACACGGAAATGACCCAACCAGCCGTGCTCTAATGCAGGAGGCACTGGAAAATATCGTGTTACTGCTTTCACCGATTGTTCCTCATATATGTCACACGCTGTGGCGGGAACTAAAACCTGGCACCGAACTATCAGACCAACCATGGCCGCAAGCCGATAATTCAGCACTGATTCAAGACGAAATCACGCTGATTGTACAGGTCAACGGTAAGCTACGCGGTCAAATACTGGTCGCAAAAGATGCTGAACGTGAAGCAATTGAACATATTGCACTGGAGAATGAACAGGTGATGAAACATATTAACGGCCAGGCAGTCAAAAAAGTAATCGTGGTGCCGGGAAGACTAGTAAATATCGTTGTATAGTTATCGCACTAAATAGTATAAGATCGATGATTCTAAAATGGGTGTTATGAAACTCACTATATATAATATCTCTATTGTATTAATGCTGCTTGCACTAACTGCCTGCGGCTTTAAACTGCGCGGACTCATTTCCAGCCTGCCATTTGAAACACTCTATATTGCCGCGCCCTTTGGCAACCCAATTGGAGCGGATCTGGAGCGTGCTATCAATAGTGGCACGACCACCCGCATTGTCCATGTAATGGAAGATGCAGAAGCCGTTTTGCATGTCATCAGCGCAAGAAATGATAAGCGAATATTGTCGCTTTCAGGGGGTGGCGACGTACGCGAATTTGAACTGATTTACCGGCTGAATTCGCGTCTCGTTGACACCAAGGGCAAGGAAATTATCCCGGCCAATGAAATTGTCCTGACGCGCATTTTACCTTTCCTAAACACGCAAGTACTCGCAAAACTAGCGGAAGAACAATTGCTCTATGAGAATATGCAACAAGATGCGGTTCAACAGCTCATCTGGCGCATGGCTGCAGTGAAACCGGAATCATGACGCAAAATCGTTGGGATAAGAATGGATCGTTGATTTTTTCAACCTTGGCATGCAACAGATTCATTCATTACCATGCATATTAAACCAGATCAGCTTTCCCAACAGCTAAAAAAAAATATTGTCCCGCTTTATACGTTATTTGGCAACGAACCGCTCCTACTCATCGAAGCAGCTGACTTAATTCGGTCCACAGCCCGTCAGCAAGACTATATCGACCGCGAAATTTTCTACGTTGACCACCGCTTCAACTGGTCGGATCTGCAATTTTCCAGTAACAGCCAGTCGCTATTTAGCAATCGCCGGATAATGGACATACGCATTCCTTCCGGCAAACCAGGAAGAGAAGGCAGCAAAGCGATTGAAGCCTATTGTCAGGCATTGCCGCCGGATACAATTACCCTGATCACACTACCCAAAATTGACAAACAGAGTCAATCAACGAAATGGTTCAAGGCACTTGAAAATACGGGTATTGTTGTAGCGATAACCCCTATTGAACGTAGCCATTTACCGAAATGGATCGAACAACGCCTAGCCATACAACATCAAACAACGGATGCCGGTACCCTGCAATTTCTTGCAGACAGCGTTGAAGGAAATCTTCTCGCTGCACATCAGGAAATGCAAAAACTTGCATTGCTCTACCCGAACGGGGTATTGTCATTCGACCAAGTGAAAAATGCGGTGCTGGATGTCGCGCGCTACGATGTCTATCAATTATCAGAGGCCATGGTCGCCGCAGATACCGCCCGTTATTCACGTATCCTGGAAGAACTGAAGGGAGAAGGAGCCGCACCGCCACTAATACTTGCTATCTTGGCAGAACAGATTCGTTCACTGATTCGCATTCATAATGGGCTGGGTGCAGGTAAACCCATCGGCCAATTAATGAAGGAAGCCAGAATATGGGGAAACCGGCAGCATATTATGATGAAGGCGGCCAAACGTACTCACCTAAAATCACTGAGACTTGCTATATTGCATTCAGCTAAAATCGACAGAATCAGCAAAGGCGTTGCCAAAGGAGATATCTGGGATGAAATGTTGCAATTGGGATTACGCTTCACAAAAAATAATTAATGCGAAGATATTTTTTGGCACATCATTTTCTTCAAAGTAACGCATATTTTATTCTAAACTCAGCTCAATTTTGATTCTTAGGTTCACATTGGGAATATAAGATGACTAATGACGCTCATCATCAAGGTAAAGTCATTGCGGTGCGTGGCAATGTCGTCGACGTGCATTTCTCGCCACCACTACCCGGTCGCAATCACCAGTTACGTACCGGAACCAACAAAAATATTATTCTTGAAGTACAAACCTTTATTGATACTCATACGGTACGTTGTATTGCACTGAACGCCACCCGTCGCCTAGGCCGTGGCATGGTTGCCGAAGATACCGGGCGCATGCTGCAAATGCCGGTCGGCGAACACCTGCTGGGACGCATGCTCAATGTATTTGGTGATGCGATCGACGGCAAGGATGCGATTGATGCACGTGAATGTTGGCCCATCCATCGCCCCCCTTTGCCGCTGGCAGACCGGGTTACCAGCACCGAAATATTTGAAACGGGCATCAAAGCCATTGATCTGCTTGCACCAATGGAAAAAGGAGGCAAAGCAGGCATGTTCGGCGGCGCCGGAGTAGGCAAGACTGTCCTGATCAATGAAATGATCAATAACATGGCAAAGCAATACAAAGGCGTCAGTCTATTCTGCGGCATTGGAGAACGTTTGCGTGAAGCGGAAGAGATGTATCAAGCCATGAAGGAATCCGGGGTTCTAGAAAAAGCGGTACTCATCTATGGTCAAATGAATGAACCGCCGGGGGCACGTTTTCGTGTTGGACATGCGGCATTAACCGTTGCCGAATATTTCCGTGATGTGATCAAGCGCGATGTCTTGCTGCTTATCGATAACGTTTTCCGCTTCGTGCAATCTGGCACGGAAGTTTCTGGCCTAATGGGATATATCCCTTCACGGGTTGGCTATCAGCCCACGCTGGCCACTGAACTTGCTGCGTTGGAAGAACGTATTTGCAGTTCGCGCAATGGCAACATCACGTCAATTCAAGCGGTTTATGTTCCCGCCGACGATTTAACAGACCCCGCAGCAACCCATATCTTTGCGCATTTATCGGCGTCAATCGTACTCTCGCGCAAACGAGCCAGTCTGGGCCTCTACCCAGCGATTGACCCACTTCAAACTGATTCAAAGATGCTCAACCCGAGCATCGTAGGAAAACGGCACTACCACGTTGCCCAAGCGGTACGCAGCACAATCGCGGAATATGAAGATCTCAAGGACATCATCTCCATGCTCGGCATTGAAGAACTTTCCCACCAAGACCGCGCCACAGTCAGTAAGGCGCGTCGACTGGAACGGTTCTTAACCCAACCATTTTTTGTTTCTCAGCAGTTCACCGGGCAAAGCGGCAAATTCGTGCCATTGACGCTGACAATAGAAGGTTGCGAACGTATTCTAGCGGATGAATTTGCAGGCGTCAGCGAAAAAACACTTTATATGATTGGCGCATTGGATGAAATTAGCATTGAGAAGTCAGTCGATGAATGAAAGTAAAAAAAACAGCATGAACTTGCAGGTACTGTTGCCAACCGAAGTGTTGGTGAACGAAACCGCAACTAAAGTCATCGCGGAAGCAGATAATGGCTCATTTTGTTTACTGCCACGGCACATTGATTTTGTAGCCGCACTGGTACCGAGTATTTTGTATTTTTATGACCAAGCAGATCATGAAAACCTTGCAGCAATTGATACGGGCATTCTGGTGAAGTGCGGCCAGGATGTATTCGTGTCCACCCTGAATGGCGTGCGCGGCGCTGATCTAGCTAACCTTCAGGCTTTGATAAAAGATCGTTTTCTAACATTGCAAGAACATGACCGCAAAGTTCGCGCCGCACTGGCACGCCTGGAAGCGGGTGCGCTACGCGGATTCACTGAAATACAGGAAAAATCCCATGGTTAAGAAACAGAAAGAACGCAAGGATAACGATTCGCGAGAAACGTTTGATAAACAGGTCAGCCGCCAGGCTGAACGAAAACTCAGTGCCAGGAAACAAAAAAATCACTCCACCTGGTTTGGTCTAGGCATGTTTGGGTTGGTGGGTTGGTCTGTAGCCGTACCCACGCTCATTGGTATCGCCCTCGGTCTCTGGCTTGACCAAAACTGGCCTGGACAGGCTTCCTGGACGCTCAATTTCCTAATCATCGGTGTTGTACTCGGCTGTCTTAACGCTTGGTATTGGATTAAACAGGAAAGCAGACGTGATTGAGCATTTATTAAACAAAAAAATCGTAACTATTCAGTTTACCCCTACAATTTCACCATTTCGGCGTTACAAAATGATCATTTACACGTGTAAACTCACATTTTGCGCCTTGAACTGACGAATTATAGGAGCAATCTGAACAGTTACTTCGATGCACTGAATAATTACAAAAAATCTAAAACAAAGCATAAAATGTAATGAATGACATTCTACTACTCATCGCCTCATTTGTGGCAGGCGTACTACTTGGTCTAGCATTTTTCTGGGGCTTATGGGCAACCGTAAAACAGCTCGGTCAAAAACGTCACCCTGTCTTGATGATACTTGGCAGTTTAGCACTTCGGTTCGGGCTGGTACTCTTTGGATTCTATTTACTCGCGCAACATGGTGGCTGGCAACAGGTGCTTAGTGCGGCAATTGGCTTCACCTTAATTCGCGTATTAATTGTCCATCGTTTAAGGCCTGCCACGCCAGCAACCGAGAAAAACAAAAAAGAATCCGTCGCATGACCATCACTCCGGACAGCATCATTTTTTGGCAATGGGGCAACCTGCATCTCAACGGAACCATTGTATTTACCTGGTTAGTCATGGGGTTGCTCACATTCATTGCCTGGCTGATAACGCGCCGCCTGTCAACGGGTATCGCTATTTCACGCTGGCAGCATCTATTGGAAGTATTAATCATCGGCATCCGCGACCAGATCAAAGAAATCAGCCATCAAGAACCCGGCAAATACCTGCCTTTCGTCGGCACCTTGTTCTTATTCATTGCGATGGCCAATCTGCTCGGCGTCGTACCGGGCTATATTTCTCCGACCGCGTCATTATCCACTACCACGGCATTGGCTATTTGTGTCTTTATTGCGGTGCCGCTTTATGGTATTACCTCTGAAGGGATGCTAACTTACTTCAAGCATTACGTTAAGCCAACCGTGTTCATGCTGCCTTTTAATGTCATCGGCGAGATTTCACGCACCATTGCACTAGCGGTGCGTTTGTATGGCAATATTATGAGTGGCACGGTCATTGTGGCCATCTTGTTGAGCCTGACACCCTATTTCTTCCCAGTGATTATGCAATTGCTCGGCTTGCTTACCGGCATGATCCAAGCCTATATCTTCGCCGTCCTTGCCATGGTATACATTGCCTCAGCCACCTCGGTGCAAGTGAGCAAGAAAAAATTGAAAAATGATGCTAATCCTGACATCCGGATAAATAAATAATTCTAAAAACCACAGTTGGATGGCAGGCAGTAATTTGGCATATGCCAAAATATAATATCGTTGCATGTGATTTATAGTGTTCAACTACGGGTTTTAGAATAGTGTAAAAGACAGTATGAAACGAAAAGAGCAATTAATCCCACTTTCACGTGAACATCAACAATCACTTGCGCTGGCAAAAAAATGTATTGATATCAGCCAGTCTAATGATAGGGCGCTTATTTCAGCACAGTGCACACGGGTCGTGCAAAAGTTTGATGAAATCTGGGAGAACCATTTCGCGATAGAAGAACAAACCCTATTCATCCTGGCATCTTCATATAGCGATCAATTGCGATGTCTATGTGATGATTTAGTATCGCAACATCAATTGCTAAGAGAAATAAAAGTATCCGCTATAAATCTCATGGAATCGGTTCATTGATTATCTCATGCTCGAGACTTTTTTCGCGTATCAACTGAGCAAGCGAGGGTAATTTAAGCTCACC
>Ga0224496_10002903_pt1 | contig 10045 bp, 8 predicted proteins | sample SF_Jul11_sed_USG_2_FD_168127 | JGI IMG/M metagenome (GOLD analysis project Ga0224496, IMG submission 168127) | Sediment microbial communities from San Francisco Bay, California, United States - SF_Jul11_sed_USGS_8_1 | ecosystem: Environmental > Aquatic > Marine > Sediment | place: USA... | reverse complement strand
CAGATGTCGCGATGTTGGTAAGATGAGACGCTATGCGTCTGATGTATCTGGCGGTCAGGGCCATGCATACGGCCTCGTTGACAGAAAGCTCGCTGCGGGATACCTTGTATATGATATCGTCACACCTGCGCTTTATGCTGCGCTGGTACTCCCAGGCCCTCTTGGCCTTCTCCTCGTCCGATTCTATGAAGGCCTCCCTCGTATTCATGAAGAGGTCGAGGATATCGCTCTCCATGTTCCCGAAGAGCTCGTTATAGGTCTCCTTGTTAAAGGGCTTCACAAGCAGAACGGAGTTCTCGTAGATGTTCTTTGCGAAATCCCCCAGGCGCTCGGCGTCCTTTGTAACGCTGAACAAAAGGAGGCAGGCCATTACGTCCACTGTGGGGTTTACCGAGAGGTGCTCGATAATCCTCTTTCGTATGTCCTTCTGGCGGGCGTTGATGCGCTGGTCCAGGTCATAGACCGCCTGCCCCATAACGTCGCTGTCCTCGCCGTGGACGAGCTTGCCGTAAGAGGAACGGAACATTAGCATTGCGTCCTCCAGCATGGCATTGAACTCTTCGAGCACTTCGCTCAGGAAATCCTTTCCCTTCCAGAAATCAAGCAGGTTCTTGAACATTTGTAATACTTCCTCCTATCTCAGGACCCTCGACACGAAGATCAGCATTGTCGGGATCAGAAAGAATACGCAGAATACATAGGCCAGCGCATAGTGCCTCTTGCGGAAGGCCAGGTCCCCGAGCCATTTGGCAAGGGATATGGGGATGCTGCGGAAAATGGCGATGGGGTATATGAACAGCACCCCGAAAGTGTTAAAGAGAAAATGCACAAAGGCTATGGTGATGGCAGCCTGGTTGCCGGCGGCAAAGGATGCCAGTATTGCCGTGGTGGTGGTGCCAATGTTGGCGCCCATGGTTATGGGGAAGGCGGACTCCAGCGTCAGCACTCCGGCCCCAAGCAGCGGGACCAGAAGCGAGGTGGTGATGGAGCTGCTCTGCACCACCACAGTAAAGGCAAGGCCAGCCAGTATGGCCATCAATCCGCTCCGGTTCAGGACGTCGTGCAGTGCCCTCTCTATCTTTTCCACCAGAAGGGATTTCATTAGTTTTACTATAAAGTAAAGCGAGAGGAAAAGGAATACCACCGAGGTCACCAGCACCAGTATGTTGCCCACATTGTGAGTGAAGCCGGCGTCCGTGGTGAGAAAATGCTTTATGAGGTCTATCAGCGGCTTGGTGGCTGTCTTTACCGGGCTTGTGAACTTGATTCCCCCCACATTGAGGAAGGCGCCGGAAAGCATGGTGGCCGATTTCTCAAGAAACCCGGTTGCGAGCTCCAGGGGGAACATGATGCTCACGCATATGAGGTTGAAGAAGTCATGCACGGTGGAGCCGGCCACGGCCCTTCTGAACTCCTCCCGGCGTGTGATATGTCCGATTGATACCATGGTGTTGGTTACCGTTGTGCCTATGTTTGCGCCCATGATTATGGGAATTGCGTTTGATATGCCCAGAACGCCGGAGGCAACCATCCCAACCACTATCGACGTTGTCGTGGATGAGCTCTGTACAAGGCTCGTGGCCAGGACACCGACGAACAGGCCGATGAACGCATTGGAAGTGCTGCTCAGCAGCGTCTCGGCAAAGCCCTTGCCAAAGCCCTTGAAGGCCGCGCCCATGAGCCCGATGCTTACAAGGAAGAGATACAGGAACCCCGCCACCAGAAGGAGTTTCAGGGCTGCGGTCAGAACGCTCCGCTTCTCGATGCGCCTGAGCTTGACCCTCATCTTAAGGTATTTTCGTTTCATGAGCTCAATGATACTACAGGGCATGTGAGCTCTTTATGAGGCCTGTGTGAAGATTGCGTGAAGCAAGGCCATTTAAAGAAACGGTGATGCAAATGCGAGGGGAGGCCCGGGGGAGGGATGCAGGGTTCAGCCCTGCTCATGAGCAGGAGGGCCTGGACTACCGCATAACCCCTGCATCGGGATACCGTGGCAGCGAGATGTTTACCACCGTGCCCTTGCCAGACTCGCTGTCTATCTTGACGCTCCCTCCGTGCAGGGCCACTGTGTGCTTTACTATGGCCAGACCCAGGCCCGTTCCCCCGACGCTCTTTGAGCGGGCCTTGTCGACCCTGTAAAATCTTTCGAAGACACGCCCCAGGTGCCTGACCGGTATCCCTATGCCGGTGTCGCTCACGGAGATGTCCAGCCTGTCCTTCTTGTCCCGGACCACAACCCTTATCTCCCCGCCATCTGGAGTGTACTTCACTGCGTTGTCGATCACGTTTATCAGCGCGTGTTCTATCTTGATGCGATCGCCTGTGACCCTCATATCAGCGCCCTTGTATTCCTTCAAGAGCCTCTGCCCCCTGGCCGATGCTGAGCCCCCGAAGCCCAGGGCCACCTCCTCTATCAGCTCCCTCAGGTCAAACTCCTTCATGGCAAAGTCGCCTGACTCCGCGTCCTCAAGCTCTGAGAGCTCCAGGAGGTCGTTGAGGGTGTTGCTGAGCCCGCGGGCCTGCCTCTGGATTATGGAGAGGAAGCGCCGCGCATTGACGGGGTCCTCAAGGGCCCCGTCCTCGAGGGTCTCTATGTAGCCCATGATGGAAGTGAGCGGCGTCCTCAGCTCGTGCGAGACGTTCGCAACGAGCTCGGCCTTCATCTTGCCTGCAGCCTCGAGGCTCTCCATCTTGTGGGCAAGTTCGTCTGACATGCGGTTGAGCGATGCCGCAAGGATCACCAGCTCGTCGCTCCCCCTAAGCTTCAGCCTTCTTGAGAAGTCCCCCGCGGTGATTGAACGGGCCACCTCGGTCATCTCCCCAAGCGGCCCGATTATGCCCTTTGATACGTAGAACCCTATTATTATCACAAAGAGGACGGCGATAACGCCTCCGGTGAAGACCGTCCTATAGATGTCCTTGACGCCGGAGTCAACATCAGAGAGCGGAAGCGCCAGCCTGACGACCCCTGTGATACCCTTTCCCGGGTTGATCCGCAGGGCAAAGTATTTCATCTCGTAGCCCAGGGTATCGCTCCTGTGTGTGCTCTGGCCTGTCCCGCCCTCAAGCGCGGCCCTTACCTCCGGCCTCTCCAGGTGGTTCTCCATCGAAGATGCGTCGTGCCATGAGTCGGCCAGAACACTGCCTGATTCGTCAATGACGGTTATCCTGCTCTCAAGGTCCCCTGCTATCTCGTCCACCGTCTCCTGTATGGTCCTGCCGGGCTCACCGAGCTCGTGGGCAAGCAGCCTCTCAACCAGATGGGCGTTTGCGGCGAGCCTGGCGGTCACAGACTCGTCAAAATACCCTCTTAGTTTTATGCTCACGAAGAAGTTCATGATGACAACCGATACCAGGATGATGAGCACAAAAGAGGTCACGAGCTTCCATATGATCCTGTTGCCCATTACAGGTGGTCCCTGAAGCGGTAGCCTGCGCCGCGCACGGTCTCTACGGCCTCCCTGGCCTCACCGAGCTTCCTTCTGAGGGTCTTGATATGGGTGTCCACCGTGCGCTCGTATACGTCCGAGCTGTAGCCGAAGACCGCGTCCAGTATGCGCTCCCTGCTGAAGACCTCGCCCGGGTGGCGGGACAGGAACTCTATCAACTTGAATTCCGTCGAGGTCAGCGGGGCCTCGTGGCCGCCCACTGTCACCTTGTGCTTCTTGCTGTCTATGACGAGCTCCCCGGACCTCAGGACATCTTTTGCGGGCGCATGCGCCGTTCGCCTCAGGACGGCCTTGATCCGGGCGATGAGCTCCCGGGGGCTGAAAGGCTTGACCATGTAGTCGTCCGCACCCAGCTCAAGGCCCACCACCTTGTCAGCCTCCTGGCTGCGGGCTGTGAGCATTATCACTGGCAGGGCGGAGGTGGAGGGCTCTGCCCTGAGCGATTTGAGGACCTCGATGCCGTCGGCCCCGGGAAGCATGATGTCCAGCACTACCAGGTCGGGCATGATGCGTGCGGCCGCAGTGGCGGCCCCGTTGCCCCGGCCAAGAGCTGTGACGCGGAAGCCGGTCTTCTGGAGGTTATAGGAGATCATACCCTGTATGTCCTCGTCGTCCTCCACCACAAGTATGTGCTTCATTATTCCCTGCTCTTCGGGCATGATTAAATATATCAGAAATGGCCATGGGGAAGGGCCTGCCTTGACGATTTACAGTAATCATATGGTCTAACGTGGCAGGAAATGCCTCATCTGTGCCTACATTACCGGAGTACAAGGCAACGTCTCCTTTCAAGGGGGCAGACGGGTGAGAAGGAAGTAAGGGGTAGAGGTGAGCGGGTCAAGAGAAGTACGGGCAGGAGAGGAGGCAGGGCGGCACCTCCGGACGCCCCGGCCTTGCCAAGCAGGGGGGAGTTTGGATAACATACATTCTCAATCTAGAAAGGCCAGGTGAGTGAGCATGAGTCTCAAGGGATACAAAGCATTCATAACCATGATAATTCTCGTTTTGGCGGCCGCGTTCCTGGCGGCATGCGATACAACGGACACGTCCGACTACTACGGTCCAAGAATACTGAACACGAGCCCGGAAAGCGGCGCTACTAACACCCCCACAGGAGCGAGCATAAGCGTACAGTTCAGCGAGACGGTCCAGGCGGATTCCATCACAACCGCTTCTTTTCTCGTCAGGGAGCTTGACGGCTCTCTCGCCAATATCAGCGGGACCATATCGGTCGGCCTGAACACAGCGGTTTTCGTGCCGGACTCCGCGCTTGCGCCGCTGACCACATATCTCGTGACCCTCCTCTCATCCATAACAGACGAGCACCTCAATTACATGTCCACAAGCTATACTTGGTTCTTCACCACAGGGCTCTCCACTGACGCATTTGATACGTTCAGCACGGCCGTGACGGTGCTCGGGCAGCTGGACTTTACAGGCAGCGCGGCAGGCGCTTCTGCCGCAGCCCTGAACGCCCCGGGCCCCGGGCCATTTGTCTATAACGGGATGCTGTACGTTCCCGATGCCGCCAACAACAGGGTGCTGGGGTACATGAACGTGCCTGCTGTCAACAACGCGCCTGCAGACTTCGTGCTCGGGCAGCTGGACCTTGTTTCCGCTGGTGCCGGCAATTCGCCCACTGAGCTGAGAGCGCCGTCTTCTGTTTATGTTGATGCGGACAGGACATATGTGATCGACGGCGGGAACAACCGCGTACTTATCTGGAACTCGGTCGCGGTTACCAACGCGCCCATAGCGAACATCGCGGTGGGGCAGCCTGACCTTGATGAGAATTCCGCAGGCTGCTCGGCTGCCATGCTTAACGGCCCCTCCGCGGTCTGGGCTGCAGGCGGGAGGCTCATAGTCTCCGACACCCAGAACAACCGCGTGCTCGTATGGAACAGCATCCCCGCCGTGAGCAACACAGCGGCCGACGTGGTGCTCGGGCAGGGGCTCATGAATTCCTGCGCCGCCCGCACGCCTGTTGGCGCGGATACGCTGAATTTACCAAGCGGCGTATGGAGCGACGGGGCGCGGCTCGTGGTTGCAGACTACATGAACAACCGCGTGCTCATCTGGAAGAACTTCCCCGCGGTCAGTAACACCCCGGCTGACATAGTTCTCGGTCAGCCGGATATGACAGGGTCGGCCTCATACGTCTCGGCCCTGGACATGAAAGGGCCCGCCGGTGTCTCGGTATCCCCGGACAACATGCTCTATGTGGTGGACTCGGGCAACAGCAGGGTTATGGCCTGGAACAGGGTCCCATCTTCAAGCTATACTCCTGCAGATGCAGTGCTCGGGCAGGCGGCATTTTACTGGAGCGCATGCAATGACAGCAACATGGATGGCATGCCTGACAGTCCGGGTGCAAGCACTCTCTGCGACCCATCTGGAGTACACGCCTATGGTGTTGGCAACCTGGTGGTCAGCGATACGGGGAACAACCGCGCCCTGATCTATAACGCCCCGTAGCAGGGGAGGTCTTCTCGGGCTGTTTTCTGACGGCGGGCATGTCCGGCGTGTCTACAGGCCTTTCCCCTCAAGCTCCGTGAGCTTTCTGACCAGGCCTTCCCGCTTGAGGTGTTCCCGGTAGCGCTCTCCGGCGTGCTCGGTGAGTATCCTGCTGAGGTATGCCATGTTGTTCTGTATGGCGCGGGTATAGAGGTCGCGGTCGTCGCCCCAGCGCACCCGGAAGTGGGCCCTCATATGCTGGGTGTCATATTCCGCCTCGTCGATTATCTTCTTCCAGATGTTCCGGTAGAAGTCCAGCGTCTTCTCCAGGAGGTCCTCTTCGCTCTTGTACTGAGGGAGGTTTGCTTCCATGAACTCCTTGTAGAGGAACAGGAGCTTCTCGAGATATATGCGGTCCGCCATCTGTCCTATGAGGTCGGAGATGAAAAGGGTTTTGCCAGCGCGCATCTCAGCCGAACCTGCCAGGTTGAGCCTGGGGAACTCCACGGTGACGCTTGTGGCCATTATCATGTTGGCCACAAGGCCTGTCTCTGAGTCGGTGAAGCCGGCGTTTGGGAGGTAGTTGAGGGAGTAATCCGCGCTTCGGCTGATGTGAGCCAGCGTGTACTGTCCCCCCGTGCCGTGGTCATCGTCAGTGCGCTGGATGTAGCCAGTGTCATGCATTAGGGCTGCGGCCATGGTAGGCTCTACCATATCGTCCGGCAGCGAGCATCCCGCGATGCTCATGCCGTGAAGCAGCCTGGACATTGCGAGGAAGACGTCGGTGGTATGCCTGAGGTCATGGAAGCCGGTATTGCACTCGCGGTATCCCGGGATGCGCCCCCGGTAGAGGGCCACGGTATGCTCGAAGACCTTTGCCAGACGGGAGAACATCTCAGAGGGGACGAAGAGCCCGAGCGTATGCGCGGCCTCCTTGAATACCTCCTCAGGGCTGTCCATCCGCACGAGCGATGAGATATCGTCCATCTTGCGGATGTTCTCCTGTCTGTTCTTCATCTCACCCCCGGCTGCTGGTCTCAAGCCTATAGATATATTACCATAGAGGCGCAGGGGGATTTTATATCCTGAAGCGGGGTGCGGGAAGGGTCCGGGCGAATATTCACGCCTTTGGCCTATTCAGATAAATCACGGGGGCGGCATTGCTGACGCCCCCGTTTGATAACGGAATCAGGGTCGCTCTCTCAAACCTCTAGTGTCCGAAGAACCCGCGGCCCATGCGGTCCGGGATCTGGTAGAAGGCAATGCCGGCCTCTTTGCAGAAATCTGCCACATCCTTGTCTTTCACAGAGCCGCTTGTGCCCAGGACTGCCTTGATCCCGGCCTCTTTCAGTACCTCTACCCCGTCTGTGAAGGGGAAGAAGCTGTCCGAGGCAGCGGATGCCCCGGAGGGGTCGTGGCCGCAGTAACCCGTGATGCTAACAGCAAGCTTCGCTCCCCTTACGCGCGCCTGCTGACCAACGCCGTTGCCTATGAGCATGCCGTCCCTGACTATGGTTATGGTGTTGGAGTTGCTGGTGTCGCAGATGGCCTTGGCCAGAAGCATATCGTTCTCCTGGGCCTCCGTGGCATCCATATTACGCGTCAGTTCCTTGTCCTTGAGGTCTATGACGTATGTGTAGTTGGGCTGCACAAGCATGCCGCCCCTGACGCAGCGGTAACGGGGCGTGCTGTCCAGGCTTTTTTGGGTAAGGCTGCCAAGGGCCGGGTTTGCCAGCAGGCGGCACTTGTCGCCTTTGCGCTTGAAGAGACCCTGTGCGCTCTCGTCGAAGGCGGGGGCGATGATGCCGTCTATTATCCTTCTCTGTCCCTCCGGCATGCCGTAGGCCACGATGGCCTCCGCAACTTCGTCGGTGACAGTGTAGTTGAGTATTATGAGCCCTCCGAAGATGGCAAGGGGGTCGCCCATCACCATCTTGCGGGCCACTTCCACGGGGTCGTCGCCCACTGCAGCGCCGCAGGGGTTTCCGTGTTTGACGCCAACTGAGATCAGGGGAACTCTGCCGCGGTTGAGCTCGAAGGACGCGGCCACGTGCGTTACGGTCTGGAGGAGGCGGTCTATGTCGCACATGTTGTTGTAGCTGGGCTCTGTGCCCGCGATTATCTCGAACTTGTCCAGCGCGAGCGGGTCGGATGTCCCGGATGAGTACAGCGCAGCCGGCACCTGGTAGCCGTTCTCGCCGTACTTGCATGTAAGTTTCAGGGTCCCCTCTGCGGCGAACCTCTCGTCAGCCTTTTTGTCGCTCATTTTCTATTTTCCTCCGATAATATCTTGATGCACTGCTCTGATATCTCACCGGTCAGCGCATCATGAAATTATACAGGCACGGGCCCCAAGGCGGCAAGGCTGGCTGAACTTCATGGCATGCAGTGCTTCTTGATCCTGTGCAGAACCATCTCACGCACGTGCCGGTCTACAGCTACTGCAGCATGGTTCACGTGATAATCCAGGTGTTCCACAGCGCCCGGGAGCCGGGCGCTTCTTGCCGATACAAGCCCGTCCCCTTTCCCCTCGGTCATCTCATCGGGCAGGAGTCTGGCCGGGAATACCGTCTCGAAGGAGGTGGGAAAGGAGAGGATTCCGGGAAGGCTGAGGAGCGCGGGATTCGTCCCGCCGATGGAGAGAGAGTATATGTCACTGGGGGCTGCTGGGGGCAGGGACCGGAGGAACTCGGAGCCCGGGAGGAGCTCTTTAACGCCCCTGCTCTCCACAAAGTCCATCAAGCTCTTGAAAGTCCCCAGGACGGAGCGTTTCTTGCCCGGGTCATCTATTCTTTCATTGAGCAGTGAGGTAAGCCTGCTGGCGTGTTCTGCCCATCTGGACAGTTCGCTTCCAGCGTGCGGAGAAGAAAGAGTGATAAGGGCGAGCAGCTTCTCGCCCGCAGGCAGGAACCCGCTGTCTGCAAGTGCGGCCCGCGCAACAAGCCCTCCCCTGCTGTGTCCGATGAGTACGAGCCCCTTGTGGGGAATCCTCTCTAGAACCCCCACTGCACGCCTGAGTTCCTCTACCGACAGGCGGGTTGGGCCCACGGGCCTGGCCTGGCTCCAGGTGATGACGGTGAATCCCTCAGCAGAGAGGTCGTGGTACAGGGTGCGCATCTCGTCGTACCCGGACAGCATTACGCTGAGGGGGAAGAGCCCGCCCATGACGCGGGCTTCCTCAGGCTCTGCCCACATATGCTTGTTCATTCCCACGCCGTGAATGAGCACACAGGCGGGCATGTCTGGACTGCCGTGCTCCAGCGCTATGTCCAGGGCGTGCTCAGCCAAGGAGGCCTTCGAGGATTCCCTGCAGCCCGAGCCGTATCATCATGACGGCGATGGATGCCAGGAGCACTGACATAATCTTTGAGAGCGCCACCAAAAAAGGGCGAGGCACGATCTTTCCCATGAGGCGGACGCTGGCCATGGCCAGCCATAAGACGAGCATGTTAAGGAGCAGTCCAGCGAGAGTGGGCACGGTTCCGTAGTGCTCAATGAGCACTAGTAGCGTTGTGAGGAGCGCGGGCCCGGCTATCAGTGGTGTGCCCAGGGGGAAGACGCTTGCGTCCTCGTCACCCAGGATGCTCCGGCCGGGGCTCATGAGGTCCACGATTGCAACAACAAGAAGCAGGAGGCCGCCGGCCACCTTGAAATCGTTAACCGTTATCCCGAGCACAGAGAAGAATGCCTGTCCAACAGCCACGAAGCCGAGGCTCACTCCAAGGGCTGTGAGCGTGGCCTTCGCGGCGGTCCTCAGGACTGTAGAGGTATTCTTGCCCGCGGCGTACGGGGCATAGATGGCTGTCACCCAGAAGGGGTCCACCGCAACGAATAGCGGGATGAAGGTCAGGGGGAGTACTGTTATCAGATCGTCCATTGTATCTCAGGATTATACCAGCGAGCATGGAAGTGTACAAGAGGGGGGATGGGTTTAGAGAATAGATCGGAGCGGACGCCTGGGGAAAGTGGGGCGGGCGCGGTAAGTCATCAGACGGGAGCGCGGCAGGCCTGGATGCTAAAGGCAGGCTTACTGGTGCGAGAGGGGGGACTCGAACCCCCACAGGTTGCCCCACTGGATCCTAAATCCAGCGTGTCTACCAATTCCACCACTCTCGCTAACTGATTTTAAATGATTTTTC
>Ga0224496_10002902_pt1 | contig 10046 bp, 6 predicted proteins | sample SF_Jul11_sed_USG_2_FD_168127 | JGI IMG/M metagenome (GOLD analysis project Ga0224496, IMG submission 168127) | Sediment microbial communities from San Francisco Bay, California, United States - SF_Jul11_sed_USGS_8_1 | ecosystem: Environmental > Aquatic > Marine > Sediment | place: USA... | reverse complement strand
GAAGAAATATCTGCTGATCTCCTCGGGTTGGGAGGCAGCAAAGATGACATAGAGGAATTGGACAATTTGCCGTATCATGAAGCCCTCGAGCGGTTCGGCACTCGTATCTTGGAACAAGCGATGCGCCGAAGCAATTGGAATCAAACCAAGGCCTCCGAATTGCTGGGCTTGCAACGCACCTATCTCTCCCGTCTCATTAAACAAAAAAATATTCAACAAGGGACGGATTAGCAAACCTTCCATCTCAGGCTGGATGCCGAATGGCATGGGACATCGGCCTCGGTTAGAAACTCTCGCAGATCTGCCGTTAAAACTGGACGTTTACGCCCATAAAAAATCGTCGGCCGGGTTCCGGGTATCCAATATTGCGAACATAATTGGAATCCGTCAGATTTTCAATTGCCAAAAATGGCTTCCAGCCCTTCCATACTTCATAGGAAATTTTCCCATTGATGAGCACAAAGTTCACGTGCCTCTCTTCATCTGGGAAATTAGTTGGAAACGCATCCGGGTCACCATCGATATAGGAGAGCTGAAGCCCGGCCCCTAACCCCCAGGGTGCGTGATATTGGATTCGTCCATTGAGCTGATGAAACGAACGATGGAAATTTGGATCCATCGGTGTGTCCACATCAATGTGGGTATAGGTATAGTCCAACGACATATGAGTGGATTCAGTTACGGAGACCGATAATGAGGCTTCTATTCCCATAGCGGTAATTTTTTCTATATTTTGATCTTGCCCACGGCGCCCGGGTCCTGGGAGTTGGACGAATTCAATTTTGTCTTTTACATCATTCCGAAATCCGATGACTCCCGTGACCACTCGATCATCCAAATACGATTGCCGGACTCCGATTTCGGTTGCCAGATTCCGTTCCTCCTTGAGGTCGGTATTGCCAATACTCCCATAGAGATTAAGTAGTCGAGGGAGGCGACTCTTTTGACCAATGGCAGCATGGAGTCTGGTCGAGGGTTGTGGTTGGAAAATGATTGACCCACGGGGGCTCACGGCTGAAACCGTCTCATCCTGATTGATGTACAGGACATCGTAATTCAAGCCAGCCGACAACACGATCATGGGCATGGGCGCCCATTCGGTATCCAGGAAATAGCCCGTGGTGAACGTATCATGTTCCTCTTTCTCAACATCATCACGTTCCCTATGCTGATCTTGTTTCAAAAAGATCCCGCCCTTCACCTTCAGCTGGTCTGTCACCGTTATGGTGGCTTGCCCGTTAAAGCCCATGACAATATTCGTGAATTTGCTGTTGCCGCTCACAGTCTGGTAGGTCGAATCGGTAAAGGTGTCCAACGAATTATGAAAGCGATCAATATACCCATTGCCACGGAGACTCAGTCGGTCTCCCACCTTCGTTTGTCCGTAAAGGTCGACGTACCAACGTGACCAATCCACAAATCGATTAAAAGGAATGCCAAACCGTGGAAAGGCTTCGGCGTTAATATTCGGGGGAGTATCTAATTCGGCGGTATAGTAACCGGCTAACAGCGCTACACGATCTTCTGGTCCAAAATCGTAACCAATGTTTGTTGAGATATTTTTCTTGCTAAAGGAAGATTGCTCACGAAATTCCCCAGGTTGCACGACCGTAGGAGAAAAATCATTGGCGAGGGAAAACCCATTAGTTCGTCTATAACTGCCCGTGACGTAATAATTCCAGTTGCCACGACGGGCCCCATGTTCCGCCCAATAATCCTGGGTGTTATGAGATTCGTAAGAAATCGTGGCTCGAGTCGTGGGTAGAGCGGTTCCGCGCTTGGTCACGATATTGATCACACTGCCTAGTGTATTCGGCCCGTACGCCGGGTCTACCGGTCCTTGAATAACCTTAATTTTCGCAATGTTATCAATCGGTAGATTTTCTAATCGTAAGTCACCAAACCAGGGATCGTAGACAGGTCGCCCATCAATAAACACGACATTTTGTCTGGCTGTCAGGCCACGGATACTGGCATAGGTTTGTCCGGTAGTGGCCCAAACCGAAAGAAAAAGACCTGGCATAAACCGAAGGGCATCACCCAAGGATCGTGCGTTTTGATCCAACAGATCCTGATCCGTGATTTCAAAGACCGAGGTGGAAGACCCAAGGGGTTGATTGGTCGCATTAACGATTTCGCCTAATTCAAACTGTTGTAAGCTCTGCTCTTCTTGGAGAAGTTCAAAGAGGTTTTCAACTTGAGTAACGGTTTCGGGCTCGGCTCCAGAGGCGATTGGGGTCAGCCAAAGAGACAGAATCAGTATCGACCAACCTAATGCCTGGCCTTTGATAAGGAAAAAACGCGAGGTTGGGATAATTGATCGTGGCATATCTGGCTTTCGCACAGCTGCTCCCGGTTCCTGTTTACGCCTGCCTCCCGGACAAAGTGGGACGAATAAGAGCGGACGTGCTTCTGTTAATGGGATAGGCGCAAAACGCCTGAAATGGCTGTGGCTGTGCCCTTGGATTTCGTCTTGTCATGATCACGGTTGTGTTCTCCTGGCAATTTCAAGAATGATGGGGGGTTCCCCATACGTGGTGTCGGATGGATGATCGAGGGGAGAAAGCGTCCTGGTGATCGCACAGGTAAATTCCTGACCATGAAAGTTGATAAGATTAACAGAAATTTCAATTGGAAATTCCCGCCCGTCTTTGGTGCGATGGATAGACTGATAGGTGAGCGGCTGACCCTGCTTTAAGGTTTCAAGATGTTGACGAAAGCGTGCGGTATCGTGCTGTGGGGCCACATCAGGAATGCGGAGGGCCATCAGTTCTTCTCGGGTATACCCCAAGGAATCACAAGCGGCTTTGTTGGCGAAGCAGAAGCGTTTATCGGGGCCAGCCACCAAGACTGGGTCCGGCACGTGATCGAAGGCACATTGCATGAGCTGAATATTTTCGGTCAATCGCTGATATTCATCCAACGAAAGTTGGTAACTGGGCCCTGTGGTCTTTGGCCTGGAGGTGGGATGGGGTTGAATGATTGAAGGAAACGGGGGCGGGTTCGTTGAAACAGCTGATGCGGGTTCCCCTTGTTTTTTTAATGCCGTAGCTCCAAAAACGGCTCGACGAAGCACCTGCCGAATCTCTTCACGACTATAGGGTTTTGTCAGATAGGCAAAGGCTTTATTGAGAATGTCCGGAGGGGTTGATTTGTCCAGGGAAGTAAACGCGGTTAAAAGAATGATGGGTAACGCCGGTTTCTGCCTGGCCAATTCTCCGAGGATTTCAATACCGTTCCGATCGGGAAGGCCCACATCTAAGAGAATGGCGTCATAGTGCTCGGCCAACCCCTTCTCTAAGGCAGCATTTCCAGTATCCGCGACGTCCACATCAAAATTTCCCTGGCGAAGATAATCTGCAAGGGCCAGGCTGATATCAGGATCATCATCGACAACCAACACTCTCGGCATATCCGGCATAACCATTCATGTGACCTAAGAAGAAATGGTACAGAATACAGGAAAGGGAACGGACCAAAGGGGATAAAAATGGGTATTCTTGAGCCGGCCCCGAGACTCCGATTGATACTGCAATTTTGAGACTTGGTTAACACGTTGTTTTTCAAGAAAGTGATAAGAACGAAATATCCGGAAATGTATCCTTTTCGATAAATGATGTATCAAAAGAGATACGTTTTTTGAAGATCAAGCGAATGGTCGTGGCTAAGATAGGTGTAAGAGCCCGTGATAAAAATCATGTCTGAAGAATAATGCCGTTTAAAAAAAACGAGAACTCTCACGAATAAAGCGATTCCCCTAAATTTCCGGTTTGTTGGGAGCGAAAGCATACATGCTTTTCTCCACATCTCACTCACTTGGAATGATTGGCTTGCATGAGAGAGGTGGGGGAGTTTCGGACAGGCTTAGAGGAGGTTGTTTGTTTCGGCAAAATGAACAAAAGCCCCTGATGTCCTGTCCAGCCTCATGATGATGGGATGGACGGGACCTTAAGGAGAGCGTCAGCCCCAAGGGTTGGACGGTAGTCGGCGGCCTTCCACTAGGGAGGACACACCGGCAAGAAGTCTTAGAAGAATTAAGGGGGAAACACGGTAACTCATGCCATCTCCTTTCCTAGGCCAACCATCGAAAATGGTGTGCCCAAAATTTGGCGGGATGGCATCAAGCTTTGGTCAGGTTAGTCCGATGAGTGAGCCGGTATCGTAAAACAGAACCGACTGCCTTCACCTGGCTCGCTGGTGACCCAGATTTTTCCTCCATGTAACTCCACTAAACTTTTGGTAATGGCCAGCCCCAGGCCAGCCCCACGATTTTTGATGTCGGCTGTTTGCCCCCGGTAGAACCGTTCGAAAATCGTCTGCTGTTCGTGCAAAGGTATGCCGCAACCCGTATCCTGGATGCAGGTTTTCACGCACCCATCCTCTTGCTGGCACACCTCTACGGTTACCGTCCCAGAAGGGTCGGTAAATTTGATGGCATTCATGATCAAGTTCGTTAGCACTTGGATGAGCTTGTCGCGATCAGCTTGAATGAGAGGTATTGGATCGATGATCTGGGCAGAGAATGTCAGATGGCGTTCTTGAGCCATCGGCAGTAAGAGTTCCACCACTTCACGCGCCAAACTACCCAGGTTTACCGGACTGGCTTGAAGCTCCATCTTGCCCGCTTCAATGCGTGACAGATCCAACAGGTCATTGATCATGCGTGTGAGACGTTCAATGTTATGTTTCACACGACCTAAATAAAAAGATTGTCGCTCGTTGAGTGTCCCCGTCAGCCCATCCATCATGTTTTCCACTAATCCTTTGATGGATGTCATGGGTGTGCGGAGTTCATGCGACACGATCGAGACAAAAGCAGACTTCAGTTGATCCAGTTCTTGCAGCCGTTCATTGGCTGCCTGCAAATCTTCGGTCCTTTCCACTACTCGTTGTTCCAGGTTTTGGGCCAGTGTTTCCAGATCTTGATAGGTCCGGGCGTTATCGATCGCCACCGCCACATGATTGGCAATGGTGACCAACAGATCTAAATCTTCTTGGGTGCAGCGGGAGTGGCCTTTGTCTGCACTGAGATACCCCAAAATTCGTTGATGACTGATGAGTGGCGCTGACACAAAGGAAATCACTCCCGTTTGCCGGCATAAGGGGAGAATTGTCGGGTTCATGCGGGGGGCGATCTCTTCTATGTCAAACGCAAGAACCGGGGACCCCTGGATTAACAGCATCTCATCTAGGCTGCCTGCCGCAATGGGAAATTCAAATCCTTTAAGTTGCTGCTCGAGGTCGGAGGGAAGGCCAACAACTTCTGTGAGCACACCTTTCTGTTGATCCGGTTTGAAGAGGACAAGAATCATTCGCTCAAATTCGAGATTTTTCTGAAGCAGTTTGAGCACGATGGCAAAGAGTTTTTCCATGTCCAGGGTTGAGGTAATGATGGTGCCGGTTTGGTGTAACGTACTGAGTTGTGTCACTTGTTTGGTAATCGTGTTCAAATAAGTGGTGATAGCAATTTCGCGTTGTTGAAGGCCCTTGGCCATTTGATTGATACTGTGCGTCAGTTGCCCTACCTCGTCTTGCGTATCGGATAAGACGGAAACGTAAATATTGCCTTCAGCAATTTGGTGCGCGACCTTTGCGAGCTCCCGCATGGGAGTCGTAATGCGGTTTGTCAAAAGAAGGGTCAGACCAATTCCGACCACAATAATGCCAAAGGTGAGGAGCCCAATTTTCCACACGGTCTGGTTTAAGGCATTCTGCATATGGGTTGTGGAAATACCCACTTGAATCATTCCAATGATGGCCCCTGGCGGTGGTGGCGAGGCTGGTGAGGGACCAAGTGTTTCTGAGGAGAGCAGATCTGTTGTGGTTGAGGAGCGCGGCTGGCGGTAGACCGGGAGCGCAAAGTCGTAAATGGTTTCCTTTGAGACTGCCCAGGGGCGTGGCCTGGCGTTCTCGCCAGAAGGCTGGAGTGTAATCGTCCCCTCGGACTCTATGGTGTGGAGCTTCGTCATCAACGGGTACTTTGAGCCGGAGACATCTGGTTGTTGAGAAAACAATGGCGTGGTATGGGTGTTATCGGGAAGGAGTGGCTGGCTGTGATCACGGATAATCTCAGAGGCGTTGGTGAGAATGCCTTTGGATTGGCTGACTAACATCCGACCATCCTGATTCCGAATGAGGGCATACACGACTTCTGGGGCAGCCAGAGGTCCTTCTAACATTTTTTCCAGATAGTCCGTGTCATGGATAATCAAACGGTTGAGACTGACCTTATCCAAGGTTTTAACCAAGATGGTTCCGGTGTTAAGTAATGAACGTGTCATGATCTTGGCTTCCTGTTGGATGAGAAAGCCACTTAGGCCTGTACACACCAGGATGATCACCAGACTGACAAACAGAGAGAATTTTGCTCGAAGGCTGAGAAATCTCGGAATGTCTTCAACCGGCTTGGCTAAGCGGGAAGGCGGTTGTTTGGGGGTACGGTCCTCAATAGTGTTCATCAAAAGACCTCAAATTATCCGGGGTGAGTAGTAATCCCAGATACTGCGCGGACTTTACGTTGATCGCATGGTGGACCACCTCCGGGGGGATCATCGTGCCCAAAATCGATGAAGTCGTTGATACGAGTAAACGTGGAACGAGGCTCGCGGCATGTCGCCCCAAGTCGGCATAATTGAGGTAGGCGCCCGTCGCGGCCCCACTGCGTACGAGGCCAGCGGAGAAACCGATGAGAGGGATATGGGCCTCCAACGTTGAACTGATGAGGAAGTCTAAGGTGTTTTCAGTGAGGACCGTACTATCGGGAAGGAGATACAGGGCCTCTACTTTGCTTTTTAAAGATTTCAGCGCACCGGATACCTCTTGTTCTGAATGTACTTCCTGGGCAACGAGCGTAAGCCCTAACGTTCTGGCGCGTTGCTCTAGTTGATCCCTCTGCCTTTGCGTTTTCTGTGGATCGAACAGCACGCCGATTCGTGAGATCCGAGGCGCAAGCTTCTGAAGGGATGTGAGTTGTTGCTCAAAGGGGATCTGTAATGAGAGGGCAACCATGTTACTGGTTGGAAGGTCATATTTTTCAGGGTCCAGTACTAAGCACACGATAACCGGAATGTCTAGAATTTCCAGCTTGGCGGCGAGGGCGGCTTTGAGGCCTACCGCCAAGACGACATGAGCATTGGAGGCGCGAATCCTTCGAGCCAGACTTCGACCTTTGGCCATATCTCCCTGGAGGTCGTATTCCAAGGTGACGTTGAAGGATGAAGGAAGGGCACGTTTAAAGGCTTCAATGGCTTCAGAATAGGCTCCAATCTCGGCAGATTTGAGAATGGCGATATCCTCGGCGTAGGCGGGGGAGGAAACAATGAGGCACGCGCCCACATACAAGACCATCCAGACATGCCTCACCCAGGATGAAAATCCTGGGAATCTGTAGAAGGCATTTTTCATGAGACGATTAGTTTGTTGGCGATACCTGTTCCCATTGGAGGGTTTACCAGATAGAGAAAAGAGACTGTAGCTCTTGCCCATACGCCGACCACGTGCTTTCCCCTTGCAGTGACACACCGCCCTCTATTGAGAAGCAAAGATGGTACCTTGTTCTTGTGAAAGAGGTCTAATGCAGAAGTGCGGGGAAAATGATCAAGAGAAGTAGGGTTGAAGCCAGAGGAGGATGTCTTGCAAGGGAGGAGAGCGAAAAGGCTGACTTTTCGATAAGAAGCCTTCGTGCAGAGACACGTCCCTGACGACGGTCTTCAATCATACGAAGTCCCACAGGCTCCTAGATGGCTGAGTCTCGTGAGTTGAGGCGAATGACGTTCTTACCACCCAATCGAGAGTCGATCCCAGTCGCATCCCGAAACAAATTGGTTGGTGAGGGTTCGCATGGTGCGGGCTGCTTCGGTTTCTTGGATGTTTGGGGCCTGATAATGTGGTTGCCATCCGCAATTGAGGCATCGGATGATCGTTTCCCTCGTGGTTTCTCCCGCCTCAAGAAACACCAATCCTTGGCATTTGGGGCATTCCGAAAGTGAGCCATCAAGAAAGGCCGTGGGCGTGGGTTTAAGCGAGTCGAGATAGATGCGCGTATGACGCCGTTTATATTTTCGACCCGGCTTCACGGGTTGGTTAAGGGTGGTCTTTGTCAGGCGAGGTTGTTGAATGTTCATAGCCATGAAACTCCTGGTTAACAAACAATAAAAAAAGCCGTCTGTTCGAGGACTCTGGGTATCAACCACATTTTTCTCATTCTTTATTCAGCGTCTTGGGTTATCTGAAAACAATGAGATCTAGTTGAGAGATGAACTAGAGCAAGACCAATGCCGTTAGGTATTGTTACGGGAATTCTTTGAAAAATAGCTGGATTATCAGGTTTTTACGGATTGTTCCCTCTAAGTCGGTTGGGGGTGACACGAGAGGAGGAGATAGGGAAAGGTTATCTAAAGAGATACAACGCGTTATCTATTTAGATACAAATTTGAGAAAACCGCTTGCAAGTTGGTGTTGAAAAGAGCGGAAGATTTTTTTAGAGGTAAGTTGGCAAGGAAGAATGATTTATTTGGAGCAGGGCACCCGGAAAAGTTTCCGATCTTCCAGCCGCATGGTGACTAATTCCCGTCCCCACACGCAGCCGCCATCCAATGCCACCAGATGTTTTTCCTGGACGATGCCTAATGCGGACCAATGGCCGATAATTATGGTCTTGTTTCGGATGGCACGATTGGGAATGCGGAACCATGGAAAATAGCCAGGCGGAGCCTCTGTGGGCGGACCTTTAAATGAAAAATCTGGAACGCCTGCATTGGTGCACACACGTAGCCGAGTTAAGATATTGGCAGTTAGTCCCAGCCGTTCTTCCGTGCTTAGATTGGCAGAGGGTGCGGCGGCTTTTCGAAAATAAATAGCCGGTAACATTTCTTGGAAGTTGTCGCGTTGCAAGGCCTCTTCGACTTCCCGTGCTAAGGTCGTGGCTTGGGCCAAGGACCATGACGGCAGCATTCCGGCATGAATCATGACATGCTCGCCTTCAGTATGGAGTAATGGCCGAAAGCGTAACCAGTGGAGCAATTCATCGGCGTCTGGTGCGGATAAGATAGATTGTAAGGTGTCTTTCCGACCTGGCTTGGTCATGTGGCACCACAATGCGAGGAGATGAATGTCGTGATTTCCTAAGACGGTCACGGCCGATGCGCCCAGTTGTTTCACAAAACGCAAGACTTTCAGTGAGTGAGGGCCACGATTGACCAGATCGCCCACGAACCACAGGCGGTCTTGGGTCTGATCAAACTTGATGTGGTCCAGGAGGCGGCGCAAGGCGCCCATGCATCCTTGAACATCTCCAATAGCGTATGTGGCCATGCGAGTCTCTTCCACCTCCTGTGAAAACGCAAAGGATCAATTGTACATGAAGTTCCCTATCGCGCAAAATTGCATCCGTGTGGAGATACCATGGTTCCTGGTAGTATCGATGCATGCTTGAAGACTTGTTGGTCTTTCAACCCTCACCCTGGGAGGATCGGAATTGGGCACCACTGAGTGGCCTGCCCTTAGAAGAGGTCTGGCTAGCCGTTGATGAGGTGGTCACGGTCTTTGGCTGGTTTGTCGAAGCCGGACCGACTAGCCCTGTCCTACTCTGGTGTCATGGCAATGCGGGGAACGTGAGTCATCGTGTAGAAAATATGCGGCTCTTGTATCAACGTGGATTTTCCCTCTTTATTTTCGACTACCGTGGGTATGGGCGAAGTACGGGGGTGCCATCAGAAGTCGGCCTCTATCAGGATGCCCTGGCCGCTTATGACTATCTCATTCATCAACGACGGATTGCCTCTGCGCGCTTGTTGCTCTTTGGGCGTTCGTTAGGCGCAGCCGTGGCAGGAGAAGTGGCTGTGAAACGCCCGGTTCCCGGATTAATTGTCGAAGGGTCTTTCCCGTCTATTCAGGCCATGTCCGACCAACATTTTTGGGGCGTGCCGGCTCGATGGCTTATGGATCTGGAATTCAACCTTGCGGCAAAAGTTCATGCGTTGCACGTTCCCTTGCTGGTGATTCATGGAGAGCAGGATTCGATTGTGCCGATGGAATTGGGGAGACAG
>Ga0224496_10002901_pt1 | contig 10047 bp, 11 predicted proteins | sample SF_Jul11_sed_USG_2_FD_168127 | JGI IMG/M metagenome (GOLD analysis project Ga0224496, IMG submission 168127) | Sediment microbial communities from San Francisco Bay, California, United States - SF_Jul11_sed_USGS_8_1 | ecosystem: Environmental > Aquatic > Marine > Sediment | place: USA... | reverse complement strand
GTTCCAAGCCAGGTTCTGGTCGTCGGCCACGTTCGAAATCCTTGATTTTTCGGCGATTGAAATGCCGCCATTATAGTCACTTGCGTCGAGCAAGCTCTCTTGTCGTCGGTCGGCGCCTCAATCAGGTTTTGCATTACTCTTGCGGGATCGGCGCGGCGCCCAGGCCCCGGCCTCTCCCGACACCTGAAGGTTCTTCATTATTCTCTTTATTTACAACAAGTTAACCCAGTTCCTTTTTTTGAGCAGAAATTCCTTGACTTGGAAAGCAAAAACATTATTTTTACGTCGAAGTATTCAGAACCGTGGACCGATAGTGGTCTCGATTCAACCCTGGAACCAGCAATGAACGATGAAGACCTTGCGTTTGACGATATCGAAGACGGTGACGACCTGGCAGAAATGGTCGACGTCGGCGATACACAAGACGATTTAACCGCATCCGGCCGCGGCCTGGCGTCGTGGCGACGAATCGAAATGGCGAAAGAGGACAAATACCTCCAGTCCGTCCTCGCGGATCTCGACGATTATTACGATTTTGATGACGTCGATGACGATATGGTAGCCAATTATTCGAACTGAGCCCTATTGGCAAGCTACTTGAATCTTGTTATTTCACGGCGACAGTCGATCGGCGGCGTGAGCACTACCGCAACTGATAATTGAGACGAGTAAAGTGAGTAAACGACACTATCACGACAATCAGGATGATGTGGATGAGGCGACTTACGAAATGCTTGGGAGTCGATTCAGCCATCTTGGGCCTACCCATGTCGGTAAGCCACTTAGGAAGCTGCACCAGGAGCGCGAAGATTCTGTTAAGCGCGAATTGATGCGAAAACCCAAGAGAGAACGTTTCGAAAATTAGTCCGCCCGCCGGGTTTTAGGGCTGAACCCTTGGCACTCCCGGCGCCCTGCCGGGACGGCGCTTTTTGGCGCTTCGTTGTTGGTGAATAACATCAGCGACCTTTGGTATAGTTCGCGATTCGACGCTTGAAGGAAAACGTCAATGTCGCATGCTATTGACTCCCGTATTTTTGAATCCCACCTTAGCCGCCTCATGGAAATGAGGGAATTCGGCGGTGCTCCGTTGACCACTGGCCTCGCGGACGAGGTCATTCTCGATTTCCTGCAGTCCGGGTATCACAAACTCTCGGCTGCGATCGAGTTCGCATACGCTAGTTTTCTTGAACTGAAGAAGAGCCATCCGGATTTCCTCGCTTTGGATGAGTCTGGGCAGATCAAGGCAGCCCACGATGGGCTGACCAATTTCTATGCGAAAGACGCCGTCAACCCCTATATTGCCGTCGGTGCAGCGGGCCCATGGATCGTCAGTCTGAAGGGCGCCGTAGTTTACGATTGCGGTGGCTACGGCATGCTCGGTTTCGGCCACTCTCCCGAAGCGGTTCTGAAGGCCATGAACAAGCCTCACGTCATGGCCAACATCATGACCGGCAGCGTCAGCCAGGTGGAGTTTGTCAAAAGCCTTAGGCGCGAGATTGGTCATACGAGGACAGGCGGGACGCCGTATCACAGCTTCGTTTGCCTGAACAGCGGCTCCGAGTCGATGTCATTGGCGTCGCGATTTGCGGACGTCAATACGCGAAAACTCACCGACCCGGGCGCCAAGTACGAAGGTTTCGAAATCTGCGGATTGACCTTGAAAGGTAGCTTTCATGGCCGTACCGACCGCCCCGCCCGATATTCCGACTCGAGTATGAAGCAATATCGCAAGCACCTGGCGTCGTTCAGAGAGGACGATTACCTGCTGAGAGTACAGCCGAACGACATCGATGCGCTTGAAGCGGTATTCGCTGAAGCCGAAGAAGACGGCATTTTCATCGAAGCCTTCTTCATGGAACCCGTAATGGGCGAAGGCAATCCGGGCATGTCGATCGATCCCGAATTTTACGCACGCGCTCGCGAGTTGACGCTCGAACACGGCTCTTTGCTGGTAGTGGATTCGATTCAGGCCGGGCTTCGCGCACACGGCGTATTGTCGATGATCGATTATCCCGGTTTTCAGGATTTGCCGGTACCCGATATCGAGTCCTACTCAAAGGCGCTTAACGCCGGGCAATACCCTCTTTCAGTACTTGCGCTATCGGAACGAGCGGCGGAGTTGTATCAGCAGGGCTTGTACGGCAATACGATGACAACAAATCCACGCGCACTGGACGTCGCCGTTGCCGTACTGCACTCAATCAGCGCCGAGCAACGCGAGAACATCCGGATCCGGGGTCTCGACTTGGTCAATGGCATGAAGGCCCTGGCGAACGAACCCGACAGCGGAATTGTGAGCGCGCAAGGCACCGGCCTGCTCGTGAGCTGCGAGATCGAAGAACGCTACAAGACCTACGGGGCAAACAGTACGGAAGACTACCTGCGCAAGATGGGTCTCGGCGTAATTCATGGTGGCAGGCATTCGCTGCGGTTCACGCCCGTGTTCGATATCACGCCGAAGGAAGTAGCCCTGATACTGTCGCTCGTACGAGAGGCAATGCGCAACGGACCTCTGCAAACGGACAGCTGATTTCATCGGTTTGTCGCGCACCCTCCTCTGCATCCAGGCGGGGGTAAATCGTATTTCTGTGCGCCAATTACGGTACTCGTCGATTATTTGGCGGCAATATGGCGTTTCCAGCGACAAAACAGCGATCCAGGCTCATGTTGTTACCCGATAGCTTGTACAGACGTGTTCCCCATTTCTGGCTGCTCATGGGATGTTTCCTGATTTTCTATTCGCTGGTCGCCTGGCCGGATCTCTGGTACTTTTTTGGCTGCCTGTTCCTGGGCATCGTGAGCATCGCCCGAGCGTCCTGGCTGTTCCAGGCGCGCAGGCGCGTCGTCCGACGCGCCGAAGTTACCGTGCTGACTGCGACCCAGAAAATGGAGCGCAACCGCACTTAGGTTTGGCAAGCGATCCTCGGCCCGCCGATCCCGGTTCAGTAGGTTTTGGGGCCCCGAGTCAGGACCAGTAAATTACCAGCCAGAACCAGCGCAAAGCCCGCCACGATGTAGGCATCGAGCGCCAGCCCCTCAAAGAGCATAGACAGTATCAACGCCACCACGGGAAACATGACGCTGGCGTAGCCCGCCTTGTGCGCGCCAATACGACCGAGCAGAGTCAGGTAGGCACCGAAGGCGATTACCGAGCCGAAGACGGTCAGGTAGGCCAGCGATGCCAGGTATGCGAGGCTGGGGTCAAACGTAAATTCCTGTCCTTGGAATACGGCCACGAGCAGGGTCATGAGACCGCCGTAAAGCATGCTCCAGGCATTCGATTGCAGGACCGGCAACTTCGCCTTTTGCGCGGCCTGGGAGGCCATGTTGCCGAATGACGCCATCGAAGCCCCGATGATCGCGAGGAGCGAGCCGAAGAATACACCATCGGATAACGAGATTGCGCCAACCTGCGGTCCGAACAACACGATGATGCCTATGATTCCCAGCGCAGCACCGAGGTAAATGCGCCCGCCGACCCGGGCGCCAAAAAACACCCGCGAGTTGATGATGTTCATCCACAGCATCGACGAAAAAGCGATGGCGGACAAAGCTGAGGTAATGTAAAGCTGGGCGCGGTACGCCAGGATGTAGTTCAGACAAAACATCAGCAGTCCCATCAGGAGGAACCATTGATGAGATTTCAGATTAAAACGTACGTTTAATCCGTTGATTTTACACCAGGAAAACAGGATTCCACTGGCGGCCAAATAGCGGTACACGATCGAAACCTCGGGCGCCACCACGCCCAGCTGGAACTCGATCGCAAGCCAGGTCGAGCCCCAGATCAGGACCGCGATAAGGTAGAGAAATGTGTTACTCAGCGGAGAAACTCGCGACGTATGAGCAAGAACCAGCAGCATAAACGGATAGCGCATTGATGCAACAAGTCCTGATGACACTGCCGGTCGTCATTCCCGTCATCTTCTGGGCCGCTTACCACTATCACAAGGACAGGCATTTGCCTGAGCCGGCCTCGAACCTCGCCATCTGTTTCGGACTGGGTATCGGAGCTGCGGCACTCTCAAAACTGCTGTACGTCGGCCTCGAGCCACTGGGCCTGCGCTATGACGCACTCGCTTTGGCCGACGCTAGCCCGGTTGGTCTCCTGTTCTACTCGCTGCTGGCAATCGGTCCGATCGAGGAGCTTTCCAAGCTTGTACCCTTCATGCTCGTCGTCATGCGCTTCAAAGCCTTTGACGAGCCTTTGGACGGCATTATCTATGCCTCGTTTCTGGGTCTGGGCTACGCGGCGGCGGAGAACGTTTACTACCTTGAATACCTGACTCCGCTGGAGTCTACCGCGCGCGGTTTCGCCAGCCCGGTGATTCACATTCTGTTCGCCTCAATCTGGGCATACTGGGTTACCCGGGCGAAACTCAATCGTGAGCCGACCACCCTGCCATTGCTGCAGGGGTTCTTACTGTCAGCCACGCTGCACGGGATCTACGACTTCCTGGTATTGCTATACCCGGTAGTGGCGCTGCCGGCGGCAGCCTCGATGATCATCGCAATCTGGGTTTGGCGCCTGTTACTGATGCGGCACCTGCGCCGCATTGCCGAGGGTGAGTCGTTACCGCGTCAGCCGCGATTGTAGGGATTTCGGTCGTCGGCTGCCGCCACCGGCTCTTCCAGCGACAAGCCTGCAATGGCATCGGAATCGACGATGAGTTCGGCACAACGCCGTTGAATGTCCGCGAGTTTCAGGGACACGTTTGATTGCGACAGAGGTACGTCGTCGTATTCCTTGTTCATGTTCCCGGGGGTCATATTCCTGTCCATGGTAGCCCTGTCTCTGTTCAGCGACAGCTGATATGTCGCAGTATAGAGACAGGGAATCCCTCGAAATGTGAACTGGATCACACAAATTTTTTGCGAAAAACACTTTTTGCGGCACTTATGTCAGATTCCGGAACGATCCGGCACAAAAAAGGCCGTCCCTTGCGAAACGGCCTTCCTGCAGACCCGCATCTGCAAGCTGCAGCGTCAGGGCTTCAGTTTTTCATACAACGCGACCAGGATGATCGTGATTGATCCTGCAGCGTAAAGGCTGCCCAAGCTCCCCATGACATTTGAGATGTACCCACCTACCGCCGGAATGGCACCAAGGCCGCCGCTGACCACCGATAATGCTATGGCTGCGATAAGGACGCGCTGCCGATCTTCCGCCGCAACGAACCAACCCCCTACTGCGCCCAGAATGGCAATAACCATCGCAGCTTCAGGGAAGCCGCTCCACAGTCCCGCAACCACAGCGGCGAGAACAGCAACGATCTGAATGATTTTTCCTACACCCATGAGAATCCCCTTTACGCTTTTGTTGTTATGAAAAGTCTTATTTTTTGTAAGCCGCTGTTTCAGCACGGCCGGAGATAGTCTAGCAGCATTTATGGAAAAGTACTTTTTATATCAATAACAATTACTTATCGACTATTTCGCATCTTTTTTCGAGTTTAAAATAGGCCAAATTGTCAATATTTGACGACCGCGGATCCCCAGGTGAACCCGGCACCAAACGCGGCAAACATGAGGGTGTCGCCGCGTCGGATCCTGCCGTCACGAACGGCCTGATCCAGCGCGAGCGGAATTGAAGCGCTGGATGTGTTGGCGTGTTCGTCGACAGTCGCGATAACGCGCTCCATCGGTATCCCCAGTTTTCTTGCTGCCGCCGTGATGATCCGCATATTGGCCTGGTGCGGCACGAACCAGTCGATATCGCCAATCTCGCCCTCCAGGTCGGCCATCGTCTCCCTCGCGATCTTGTCGAAAGTCTCCACTGCCCGTTTGAAAACGGCATTGCCATTCATTTCGATGAACGCCCCGCCCGAACGAGTCTGGTCGTAACCGATCGATATGCCGCAGCGTACCTGTAACAGGTCTTCATACTCGCCATCCGCGTGGATATGCGTCGAAATTACACCCGCCTCGTCACTCGCCTGCAGGACCACGCAGCCTGCGCCGTCGCCAAACAACACCGCCGTGCCGCGATCTTCCCAGTTGGTGATCCGCGACAGCGTTTCCGCCCCGATCACCAGCGCCGTTGTCGCGCCGCCGGTCTTGATAAAGCGGTTGGCGATGTCCAGCGCGTAAATAAAGCCGCTGCAGGCAGCTTGAATATCGAATGCCGGGCATCCCTTCACACCCAGGCGCCGTTGAATCATGCACGCCGTTGCGGGAAACACCTTGTCGGGCGTCGTGGTACCGACAATGATGAGATCGATATCGGCCGGCCCGACCCGTGCATCGGCCATTGCCCGTTCCGCGGCGGCGAGCCCGATGGTAGCGGTCGTCTCGTTGTCGGCCACCACGTGCCGGCGCCTGATGCCTGTTCGCTCCCGTATCCACTCGTCGGACGTATCCATCATCTTTTCCAGGTCTTTGTTCGTAACGACCTTGTCAGGAAGAAAACTCCCGATTCCGGCTATGCGCGCGTAATTCATGAGTTCTCCCTGATGAAACCGGCTATCTGCCGGATGGTCGGATAGTCGAACAAGTCGCTGATATCCAGTTTGCCGGGGTGCTTCTCTTCTATTGCCAACACAATTTCCGTCAGCGTCAGCGAACTGACCCCGACTTCGAAAAGGTTATCGTCTGGACCGATCTTACGATCCTTGGAGAACTCACGGCAGATCGCCTCAATCTCGGCGACCAGCGGATCGTCGTCCGCTTCCTGCGCCGCGCTTTCCTTCGGATGCAGCTCCGCAATAGCCGAATCGAACTCCCCATCGAAATAGGCCTGCAACAGTTTTGCCCGCTGCACCTTGCCGCTGGTGGTTTTCGGAATCTTCGCCACCGGAATGACTTTGTCGACTTCAAGCCCAGTCTGCTCGCCGATCAGGTCCCGGACTTGCTCGACTATCGGCCTGAAGCGGTCGATCGATTGCCGGTAGAGGATGAAGGCGATCAGCTCTTCGGTTTGTCCACCTTTGGGAGTGGCGCCGGCAACCACCACCTTGTTGAGGTCGAGATCGTCCAGGCGCGCGACGATTTCCTCGATATCGTGAGGATAGTAGTTCTGGCCGTTGACAATGATGATGTCCTTCTGGCGACCGGTGATGACGAGTTGATCGTCAACAAAAACGCCACAATCGCCGGTTCGCAGCCAGCCGTCCGACGTGAATAATTGCGCAGTTGCTGCAGCATCTCCGTATATACGCTCGGTCACGCTCCCACCGCGTAGCTGGATATTACCAATGACGCCGGCGTCCAGAACTCGATCATTATCGTCGCTTATGCGAATTTCCACGTCGCGTATGGCTTTGCCAACGCGAACAAAGCTGACCGCATCCTCGTCGTCCGGTGCGACAGGTCGATAGGGCTCGCCAACGCGCAGGCTGTGGCGATCGACCGTAATGCGGGAATACGCCGAGCCCGGCTCAGGAATGGAAACGCCGACAGTCGCCTCCGCCAGTCCGTAAACGGGAAACATGGCGCTGCGTTTCAAGCCGTGTGGCGCCAGCGCCGCCAGGAACTCCTCGCACAATTCCCAGGATATCGGTTCGGCGCCGTTCAGGATCAGCTTTACCAAGGACAGGTCCAGGTTGTCCAGGCCCTTGCGCTGGAACAGTTTCAGGAAGTGCTTGTAGCCAAAATTCGGGGAGCACAGCTGCGTGGCTCGCAGTTCGCTGGCTTTACTCATCCACAGCAACGGACGACGCACAAACACGCTGGTATCCATGACTGCGTGGTTCATGCCAACGCCCAGGACGCTGAGGTGGTAGCCGATGAGGCCCATGTCATGCGTCAGCGGCATCCAGCTCAGGCTCTGGTCATCTTTCGTCCAGTGGCAGGCCTCAACGATCGCGCGAATATTGATGCAGAGGTTGCGATGCGTCAGTACCACGCCTTTCGGATCGCTGGTCGAACCGGATGAATACTGGATGAAAGCGATATTGTCGGGCGTCGACTGGAATACCTGCCCATTCGCAGCGGCATCGACATCGCCGATCAGCATGGTTTTGGCTTCTAGCGTTTTCGTGATCTCGTGCAACCGGCTGCTGATCGAAAACTCCACCAGGCGCTCCAGCAGGTCGGATTCAGTGAACAGAGTCGCACGATGAAGTTGTGACAGTATCCTGAAGAGTTTCAGCCGGTGTTCGTCGCTGATACCCACGGCTACGGGTACCGGCACCATGCCGCCCAGTACAGCGGCCCAGAATGCGATGACGAAGCTTTCGTTCGACTTGCTGAATATGACGAGCTCGTCGCCCGCCGTCATGCCGCGCGCCTGCAGGGAACCCAGCAGCGCAACGGCACGGTTCCACAAATCGCCGAAACTGACCACACTTTCGTCGTTCTCGCCGTCGATGAACCGGATCTCCCGGTTTTTGCCGCGCGCATCGGCCAGCAGATCCGTCAGGGTGTTGTATAGCTCCATGTGTCTCTTAGCGTTCCATCGGTTTCAAGTAGATGTCTTCGGCTGCGCGCAAATTGATGCCAAGTTCCAGCTGCGGCTGCGTGTCGTCGACTAGTTGCATTCGAAATCTCGGCAACAGCAATCCCAAATGCACCTTCATTTCAAGGAATGAAAAGTACTCGCCCAGGCAGCGTCGCGGCCCGAGTGAAAAAGGAAAGAACGGCCGCTCATTCTTGGACTGGTCGGTTTCCCTGAAACGGTCCGGATCGAATCGCTCCGGGTCCGGCCAATAGTGTGGCGTACGATGCAGGATGAAGGGCGACAAGTAAATATCGGTATCGGGCGGCACCTCGAAATGCTCCAGTTCGTCCTGCTCGTGAGAGCGGCGCGTGAACAGCCACACCGGCGGGTAAAGCCGCAAGGCTTCTTCCAGCACCTGCTGCGTGTACTGCATACTCGCGAGCGAGTCCGCGCTGAGCGCGGATACATTCGGCAGATGCTCCCGGGCTTCCTCGATTAACTTCGCCTCGACCTCCGAATGCCTGGCAATCAAGTACCAGACCCAGTTGAGCGTATTGGCCGACGTTTCAAATCCGGCGACAATCAGCGTCATGAGCTCATCCAGCAGCTCCGCGTCCGAAAACGACTGCCCGTCCTTGTCAGTTGCCTGCAGGTACATGGACAGGAAATCGAAATCGTCCGCGCCGGCGCCGCGACGCCGGTCTTCGATGATACTCAGCAACAGGCTGCGCAGATGCCGGACCTTCATGACGACACTGAGGTCACGAGTCGAATCCCGGCTAAGGAAAGCGAAAGGATTTTCACCTTCCGTGACGATACGCGTGTGGTAGTCGCCGCTGAATATGCTGATCAGAATCAGTTCCAGGGCAAAGTCCGAGGTCTCGGAGGTGATATTGCAGGGCTCGCCTTTCGCGGCCAGTTCCGCCCAATGTAGTGCACGTCGATCACAGCACTCCACCATCACGGCCATGAGCCGATGCACGTTTTGACGACTGAACGCCGGTTGTATCATGCGGCGGGATCGTCGCCACACGTCTCCGTCACTGACAATCAGGCCGTTGCCGAGCAGCATTTTGACCCGCTCGAATCCAGGTCCTTTATTGTACTTGCTGTGGCGGCGCGTCAGGATGCGACGAACCTCGGCTGCGTCGTTGACAAAGTACGCCAGCCGACCGTTCGGTTTGGTCATACTCACCATGTCGCCGTATTCGGCCTGCAGTCGCTGCAGTGTCGCCAGCGTCCCGGCGTCGATACCCAGCGCGACCGGATCGACAGGGCCAGGAGGTATCCTGAATTTTCGCTGGACGGACGTCATGGGTGGCGGATTCAGCGGTATCGCATTGAAAAAGCAGGCGCAATATTACATTGACCCGCGCAGATTCGATACTGCAAACTCAAGAATGGCCGCGTGCCCGGTCGTCATTCACGACAATCTCCCGTTACCGAGTATAGGTCTCATATTGAGCAATCCGCCCCGCAAAGACTTCGATTCGATCGAGTCACGCCGCAGCACAGCGTCCCGGCGCCGCATGAGCAGCGTTCGGCGCCTTTATTACTTCCTCGGCCTGCCGGTGCTGCGCGGCGTCATTCGTTTGTTGACTTCGACCTATCGCATTGAGCACATCGCGGGTGGCGACAATATCGATCCCTATATCGGTGGCGACAAGGTT
>Ga0224496_10002900_pt1 | contig 10047 bp, 14 predicted proteins | sample SF_Jul11_sed_USG_2_FD_168127 | JGI IMG/M metagenome (GOLD analysis project Ga0224496, IMG submission 168127) | Sediment microbial communities from San Francisco Bay, California, United States - SF_Jul11_sed_USGS_8_1 | ecosystem: Environmental > Aquatic > Marine > Sediment | place: USA... | reverse complement strand
GCAGGCCTTGTCGACAGGACTCAGTGTTGGGGATACTGTGTCCGGAAAGGTGGTTGCCAGCTACTACTACGGCGTCTTCGTCGATTCCGGGCACGGGTTCCCCGCGCGCTTGGCCGTGCGCTACTCCAAGAATGGTAGCGCCGGCCCGCAACCGGCCGTAGGTGACGTGGTGTCCGCTAGTGTCAGAGAACTCGATGCATCGGAAAGGTTCATCGAGCTCACGCAGATATCCCAAGAGAATGATTCGGGGAAACAGCCGTCCAACAGCGGCATGCAACCGGCGCCCGCAAGCGGGCGCGGTTGATGCCGGACGTTGGGCGGCGCGAAGAGGCGAGGTGTCATGCCTGGGTTGAGCGACAAGTGGGAGGCCGGCGTGACCTACGAGGACTTCATGGGTCGCTGGAGCCGTCTCCTTGCACCCCGGTACGTGTCGTGGTTGCCGGTACGGCCGACTGCCCACTGGATGGACGTCGGGTGTGGCACGGGTGCGCTCAGCGACGCGATCTGTGCCGGGGCACAGCCTGCTTCCGTAGTGGCATGCGATCCTTCCGACGCGTTCGTCGAGTACGCTCGTCAGCATCAGGTCGATCGGCGGATTACATTCGTTGTCGCTGCTGTCGGTCAACTTCCAACCCGCCCTCGCGGGTTCGACAGCGTTGCGTCCGCTCTCGCCCTAAACTTCTTTCCCAAACCCGAGGCGGCCATCGAAGAGATGCGTCGCATCGCTGCGACGAATGCCGTCGTGTCGGCTTGTGTGTGGGACTACGCGGGTCGCATGGAATTCTTGCGGCGCTTCTGGGATTCCGCCGCAGCTTTGGACCCCAATGCCAGCGACCTCGACGAAGGCCGCCGCTTCCCCATCTGCCGACCAGATGCGCTCGTGGCGCTGTTTCGCGGCGGCGGCCTTGGCCATGTGGTCTGCGAGTCGATCGAGATCCGCACCCGGTTCTCCACCTTCACCGAGTTCTGGACTCCATTCCTGGGCGGAACCGGCCCGGCGCCCTCCTACGTCGCCAGCCTCGAATCCCGTCAACAAGAGGCCTTGGCCGAACACCTCGAGCGTTCGCTTCCTCGAGAGGCGGACGGCGCGATCTGCCTGGTTGCCAAGGCGTGGGTCGTGCGCGGCGTCGCCAGCTAGTGAGCGCGCCGCCCAACAAGCCGCTGAAGCTGACGGCCGCGGGCCCTCAGCCACGCGAGTGGCCTTGCTCGATGCGCGGCGTGATAGGATTACGCGCGGCCGCGGCTTAGCGGCGATCCGTTAGGCGGCAATGTTTCCGGAGGGACCTGATGTCTAATCGAGTTCTCGTGATGGCGTCACTTCTCCTTCTCGCTTCAGCATGCCGCACAGTTCCAATCCCGCATCCGACTGTTATTGAGGTTCAACCTGGGCTCAGTCCGCAGAACATTGAAGTCGCAATCCTAGCCGCGATCACCAATAGACCTCCCCCACCAGACTATTCACCCTCTCGCTCCCTCTCCGATGCCGACTTCGAACGATTCGTCTGGAAGGCATTTCTTCAGCGAGCGCATACCCGGAGTTGGTCCGTAGAAGGGAGGAAGCCGGGCCAGATCATTGCGGCGGTCACGGCTCGCAGACATTACTTGGAGCTTGGAATCCACTTTGACTCGAGCACTATCACACTCACGCTTCTGAGAAGCGAGAATCTTCAACAGACAGAAACTTCTATTCACCGGAAAGTTCCGCTATGGATTCTTCGGCTTGAGCAACGCATCAGACGTGAGCTTGGTAGACTGTCGTTCGCGACGGATGCTGCCGCCTAACAAGCCGTTGCAGATGACCGGCCAACGCACGGGCGTTCCGGCGTAGCGAGCCCCCGTGGTATGCTGGTGTATGCAACCTTCAGTGGGGCCGGCAGCTGAACGGCCGGTCCGTTAGGTGGCGCGGCATGCGGCGCTCAGCTGTGATTGTAGTGCTGGATCTTGCGACGGCGCTTGCTTGGTCCTGCAGACCCACGGGTTCCTGATGAGTTTGGACCTCAAGGTGATCGGCGCTGGACTCGCCCGGACGGCCACGACATCGCTCAAGCTGGCGCTCGAGACGTTGCTGAAGGGCCCGTGTTTTCACTGCCTCGAGTACAAGTGGCACCCCGAGCTGATGGATCCCTGGCGCGCCTTCATCGAGACCATGCCGCTGCCAACCGACCCCGATGCGTTCAGGAGCGTTCCGATCGCGCAATGGGAGAAGCTGATGCCCGGGTACATAGCGTGTGTCGACGAGCCTGCCAGCTACTACTGGAAACAGCTCGCGGAGGTCTTCCCCGAGGCGCTCGTCGTCCTGTCAGTGCGGGACACCGACTCATGGATGGCTTCGGCGCTCTCGACCGAGGAGAGCTACGAGAGGGAGATGAAGCGACCCGAGCTCATCTCAGCCGAACAACGCGCGTTCAACGAGTTCACGGAGGCGATCAACTCCCATCTCAAGGACGACTTTTCGGTGGATGCCGAGAAAGCGCGGTTTGAGGCTCACAATCAAAGGGTGCTCGAGCACGCAGAGCGAGATCCGGAGTTCGAAAAGCGCCTCCTTGTCTGGCGCGCGCAGGACGGATGGGAGCCGCTCTGCAATGCCCTCGACCTCCCCGTCCCCGACGTGCCGTTCCCCCACGTGAACAAGCGCAACGAGTACCACGGGTATTGAGGCTTCTTAGGTTCACATTTGAAGTGCAACACGCTTGCTTTGGAAAGGGCGCCTTCCAAGCCACCAGCCACCTAACCAAGCACTGCAGCTGACCGGCCACAGATCCTTCCAATCGATCCATGGTACAATTTGGCATCGAACTCGGGCGCTCCGAGCGACCCGGTCAGCGGGCGGGCAGCTGCGCGCCCATATGTTAGGCGGCAAGGGGTGGCATGAAGCATTGTCCGAACGAGAACTGCGACCATCTCGTTCGCTACGGCCGCATTGCCGAGTTCACCAATTCCGTCGCAATATGCTCAGATTGCGACTCTGAGCTCCGACAGGGTGAGGTTCCTCCCGAACCTCTCGTCGAGTATCTCGAACTCCAGACAATCTACGAGACCAATAACCAAATTCAGGCTCATCTCATCAAGTCAGTTCTTGAGGAGCATGGCATTTCAGTCCATATCATTGGTGAGTCCCTCCTAGGTGCCGTAGGCGAGCTTCCGCCCACCATGCTCTTCATCAGACTCCAGGTGTCCCTCGAAGAGGCTCAGCGTGCGCGAGAAATCGCTTTCAAGACTGATGCATCGCCTGAGTAAGCGGTCTTGCCGCCTAACAAGCCGTTGCAGCTGACCGGCCAACGCACCGGCGTTCCGGTGTAGCGAGGTTCCGTGGTATGCTGGTCTGTGTACCTTCAAGTGGGGCCGGCAGCTGAGTGCCGATCCGTTAGGCCGCACACGTCGGAGCACTTCGGCACGGGAGCAAGAGGTCAGCGCATGAGACACAGACGCGTCGTCGTCACGCACTACGGCGGTTCCGACGCGCTTCGGGTAGTCGAAGAAGAGTGCCCCGAGCCGCATGCAGGTGAGGTACGGGTGAGCGTGCTGGCCGCGGGCGTCTCTTTGCCCGACATCATGGCGCGCGAGGGCACCCATCCCGAAACGCCCCCGGTGCCCTTCACCCCTGGGTGGGATCTGGTCGGCGTGGTGGATCGGGTCGGCGAGCGTGTCTCCGGAATCGAACGGGGACAGATGGTTGCCGCGATGCCGATCCATGGTGCGTACGCGGAGTTCGTCTGCCTGCCCCACGGAGAGCTGGTTCCGGTGCCATCCGGGCTGGACGCCGCCGAGGCTGTCAGCGTCGTGCTGAACTACATCACGGCGTACCAGATGATGCATCGTTCCGTTCATGTGAAGCCCGGCCAGCGCGCGCTGATTCACGGCGCGTCCGGGGGCGTTGGCACCGCGCTCCTGCAGCTTGGGCGCCTCGCGGGGCTGGAGATGTACGGTACGTGCTCGTCGCGAGGGTCACAGGCCGTTAGCGACTTGGGCGGCGTCCCGATCGACTACAGCACTCAGGACTTCGTGAGGGAAATCCGACGCCTCACGGGCGAGGGAGTGGATGTAGTCTTCGACCCCATCGGTGGCTCCCACCTTTGGCATTCCCGAAAGGCGCTCCGTGCTGGCGGCAGCGTCGTAGGCTACGGCCTCATTACCTCGATACGTGGAGAGGGATTGGCCTCCTGTCGTCCAGGTCGTCGTCAACGCTTTCGTGGGACCGCCATCTTCGGCTTATACATCGCCGGCGGCTGGATTCTTCCTGGCCGGAAGCGGGTGGTCCCCTATAGCATCCAGACCCTCAAACGGCTGAAGCCGGCATGGTTTCGAGAGGACTTGATCGTCTTGCTCGATCTCCTTCATCAGAAGCAGATCAAACCTCTGATCGCGCAGCGACTTCCTCTCGCCGAGGCAAGGCAGGCGCAGGAGGTGCTCGGGAAGGGAGGCGTGATCGGGAAGATCGTGCTCGTGAGCAAAGGTTCATCGCTTGAATCGGGAGTGGCCTAACAACAGCATGCAGCGGACGGCACTTCGCGCCGCCGCTGATGCTGACCGTTAGGCGGCGCTGCGAGTTATTCTGATCTGCTCAATGGCGCATGCATCTCGCCGAGTCGGGAAGCTCGTTATCGTCTTTGCCCATGCCCTCATCGGGTGGGCTTGGTGCGGAGTTGTCATGGTCATTGGGCAACAGTTTCTTGCAATCAACGTAGTCCTGATCGTCCACGCTGTAGCGGCCCCCTTTGGCTTCTCGCTCATTTCCGCCGCCTACTTTCGGGCGTTTAGCCTCACTTCCCCCCTTGTAACGGCCGCTTGCTTTGTCCTGACGGTCATTACCCTAGACGCTCTCGTGGTTGCTCCTCTTATCGAAGGGAACTACTCAATGTTTACGAGCTTACTGGGTACGTGGGTCCCCTTCGTTCTGATCTTCGGGGCTACCTATGCCACCGGCTTGCTGGTTTCGAAATCCGGGCCTTCGGAGCTCCACTAGCCAGGTGTTCCGGCCAATTTTGGGGCAATTGCATCCGTCGAGAGGGCGCCGCCTAACAAGCCGTTGCAGCTGAACGGGTGATCCGTTTGTTAGGCGGCTGCGCGCATCATTCGAAATAACGTTCCATGTAGTCCCGTATCCGCTGGTCGGCGCCATGTTCCAGGGTGTCCTCAAGTAGAAGGATGCGCTCCCCTTTGAACGTCGCTCGCTCCGTCCCTTCGAACACGAGATCTGGGCATCCGGCCTTCTTGTAGATCCCACGCCAACCCATCTCGAACGCCTCTTCTTCGATCTTCGGTACACCCACGGGCTCAACACGACGCTCGTCAAACTTTCGATCCAGTTCATTCACGCTTTCCCGCAGGTGCCTAAGCAGCTGATTCCTTCCTTTCCACCGCCCGCCCAGGGGCGCCTCTCCGGTCACGGCGTATATCGCGTCTGGAGTAAAATAGGCCTCAAGTCTTACCCAGTTGTCGTCCGCGAAGGTCTGCTCAAACGCGGTTGCGTATTCAAGAAATCGTCTTGCAGATTCCATACTCGACTCCCCATAATGCCGCGAGAGTACGTTGACTAAGCTAGCGTTTACCGCGGGCTTCCGCCTAACACGCCGTTGCAGCTGCCCAGCCAACGCATCAGCGTTCTGGCCTAGCGGTGCCCTATCGTACGCTGATTCCTGTACCCTCAAGTGGGGCCGGCAGCTGAACGGATGGTCGGTTGGGCGGCGGACGGAGGATTGCAGATGAATAGGACGCTTGCCTCCTTCTTTGTTCTCATCTTGGCCAGTGCTTCGGCTACTCCATCTCCCGCACGCGAAATCTCACTGCAGGCCCAGTGCTTCAACGAGACAGACGAGTTGGCGGTCTTGGCAATCGATTCCGGTCCTTTCCCTGGGTCTATCTTGGTGGGAATCGTTTACCTTGCGGACAACACCCAACTCTCTCGGGAAGATCTTCGCTTCTCGGCAACACCTCGCCACGCTGTCTGGCAGGGCGAGCAGTTCTTGCTCCGGGTACACACCAATAGGCCCGTGGATACTGATCGGTATCTCGGCCGGTTCCGCGGCCTCGACGACAGCGGGCAGCCCCTGGTCTTTCGCAATCTTTCTTGCGCGTTCTTCACTCCATGACCGCACTCAGCCTTTCAATGCCTACGCGGACAGCTCACTGCGGCATCTCTTGGCCTCTCGCTCGATGAAATCGGGAGGTCCGCTGTCCAACAAGCCGTTGCAGCCGACCCGCCAACGCAGGGGCGGTCCTGCGTAGCGAGGCCCCGTGGTATGCTGGTGCCTCTATCTTCTCGTGGGGCCGGCAGCTGAATGGTCTCCCCGTTGTGCAGCAGCCACTGCACGAATCAGGAGTGAGCATGGAGCGCAGCCGTCTTGCGGAATCCATCGTTCTCGGCGCCGCTTTTTGCGTCGCAATGGCGGGGTTCCAAGACGGCGAGATCACGATCAACGCCCCAGCGGTCAACGACAAGCAGGCGATCGGGAACTATGACCCTGCGACGATCCAGTTTCGCTACTCGGCGACCCAGACCGTCACCATATACACCGAGAATCCGGCCGGTGTCCGGGCGGCCACAAGAGACCTCCTTATGCTCGGCAAGGCAGGTATCGTGCTCTCACAGGCCGGCTACCAGCAGAGCGCATAGTTCCTATTCAGCGGCCTGAATGCGATCAAGCCAGAGATGGTCGAAGAGGCGACCCGCAGGGCGCGTGAAGTGGCCGAAGAGTTTGCGCGAGATGTCTGTTGCCTAACAAGGCGCAGCAGCTGACGTCAGGGGCCGCGTTCCAATCGATCGTGGTACAGTCTAGCGGCAGGCTGAGGTGGCCAGGCGCCGGCAGTCGGCGCCCTTGGCGCAGCTGAGCGCCCGGTCCATCAAGAACGCCTTCTGAATCTCTCATGAAACCTCTCGCGCGATTAGCGGCGTACCTCGCGGTGGTCCTCGCTTCTGTGCTGGGCTCGGCTTCTCTCCTTCTACTTGTCTCCTTTCTGTTCCTGGGCAATTTCCACTTCTTCCAGCTCGGCCTCGGCTCTACCACTGCACTCGCCTGGGATGCGCTACTCAGCGCAGCCTTCTTCCTTCAACACAGCGGCATGGTTCGGCGCTCGTTTCGACAACGTCTCGAACCGTTTGTTTCAGATCCGTTTCATGGCCTCATCTTCACAATCGCCTCTGCCTCTACCCTTACTCTTTGCCTCATCTTGTGGCAGCGGGCCGGCGAACCAATCGGCCAACTCGATGGTGCCCCAGCCTGGTTGATGCGCATTCTCTTTATCTTGGCCATCGCAGGGTTCGCCTGGGGCGTTCGCGCCCTCGGATCATTCGATACGTTCGGTATCAGACGCGTCGTTGCTCTTCTGCGTAACAGTCAAACTCGGCAACATCCCTTTGTTGTCAAAGGGCCGTACCGCTGGGTACGCCATCCGCTCTACTTCTTCGCCCTCGTACTCTTCTGGTCCTGTCCTGCCATCACCCCGGATCGACTTCTATTCAACATCCTCTGGACCGTTTGGGTTGTTCTCGCCACTTTCCTCGAGGAACGCGACCTGGTCTACCAGTTCGGCGATCCCTACATCCAATACCAACGCGAAGTGCCAATGATCTTTCCGTGGCGCATTTCCCCTCCGGGGCCGCCCGCCCGTCCACCTGCGAACGAGGCGGCCTAACAAGGCGCTGCGCTTGATCCGTTAGGCCGCAGCAAGAAACTTGATCACAACTTCCTCATCGCCCCGCGGAGCAACATGCAACGGGGTGACCTTCAAGGCAGCTAGCCCGCTCGAAGCGACCGAGCGAGTCGACTACGGTACCCACACCTTCATCGCCCGTTGACGTAGATCCAACCCAGCCAGCGCAGTCAGCAAAACGGCCCGTGCTCACGCTCTCGTAGGCTTCGCTGTTCACCCAAGCCGACACATCTGGCAGATTCGGTATTCGCACACTTCGCTGCACTTCCTTCATGGTGCATGTACGACTCACTCGCCCGAAGCTCTCCTGGCACAGACCATGCAGCGCAAACAGCCCGACATCTCCCTGAATCGTCCTCTCACTGAACCCGACCAGGCCAAACGCTCCGTTTGCAGCTGAGATTGCGTGGGCTGGCCTTTGCCCTCCATTCCCCCAGTTTTCACCAGCGGCAGCCATCGCTGTTGTAAGTACGCACACGCAAAGCACAATCGTTCCCTTTCCCAGTGCCATACGCCTTCCTCCTGACGCGCGTCATCACGCCTTTCAGCCAATACCTGCTTCGAGGCCAGCTTCACCCATCTTGTTCCGAAATTCGAGCATTCGTTCGAGTCATCCTTACACGCACGCGCTGCGGTCTCACAGGCCGGGTCAGCTCACCGGCCAACGCACCAGCGTTCCGGCGCAGCGGGGCCCCGTGGTATGCTGGTGCCTGTACCGTTGAGTGGGATCGGCAGCTGAACGGCCGGTCGGTTGGGCCGCACAAGGACCGCGTGGAAGATCTAGCAACGCTCGCGAACATCGCCGAGATCCTAGGCACGCTGACCATTGTCGGCGGCGCGGTATTTGCCGTTGTCCAAATACGCGAGTTTCGGGCACAGCGACGCGAGTCCGTGGCGGTGGAACTGATTCGCTCGTTCCATGATCCCGAGCTGGCGCATGCTGTGAATCTTATTCGCGTGCTGCCAGATGGGGTATCCGCAGAGGAATTGCGATCCAGAGGGCCGGAGTTCGAGCGGGCGGCCGTCATGATCTCCACTACCTATGAAACGATCGCGCTCCTGGTCTTCCGGAACATGACTTCGTTCTCGATCGTTCGCGACCTGACGGGAGGTTTAGCAATCGTCATGTGGCGGAAGCTTGAACAGTGGATGGACTCGGTCCGCGCGGAGCAGGCTCAGCCATCCTGGGCAGAGTGGTTTCAGTGGCTCGCGGACCAGCTCGCCAGGCAAAGCGATCAAAAGGAAGAAAATCCGGCCTATCGGAAGTTCGCGAACTGGCGCCCTCGTGATTAGCAGGCGTGCGGCCCAACAAGGCGCTGCATCTGACGCGGCACGGCGCGTTCCACGTTCCAATCGGGGCCTGATCGCATTCTGGCATCCACCTCGACTGCCGCAGCGAGCGTTGCTGACCTGTGCCATGCAGCTGAGCGTCAGTCCGTTAGGCAGCTCGCGGAGCCTTCATGCGTCCCCATCCCTCACGCGAGGAATACCTGAAGGCTGTGCACCAGCGAGCGATACTCGCGGCGCCCCTCCAGCCGTGGCGCGCCCGCCGCCGGGGCGGCGGCAGGAGCGCCGGCGGGAGACATCATTCGCGGATAGATTGAGCGGCAGGCGGGCCGAGACCGTGGAGCGATCCCGGCCCGCTGCATCACTCAGCCAGGGATCCGGTAGCAGCCCCCGACTCCCATGATCGCCGGAATGATCACGGCAAGTCCGATCAGCAGCGCCCAGTGAACGATCGAATGCTTCATCCTGCAATCCCCCCCAATCTTAGATCGACGACAGCTGGGCCCGTCCCTACGGCTGAAGTTCCTGCTGCCGCCGAGCTGGCCGGTCCGCCGGCCAGTGCGTGATTTTCGGTTCCTCATCCTGCGCGGAGAGCTGACTGCCCAGCGGACTCCTTGCGCGCGACTAATCTAGCGCGGCCTGCGCGGCTGCCCCAGCGCGATCCGGCCGCTCGGCGCTCGGGGCCAAGCCGGAGCGCGCTCCTTGGCTACGGTCTCGTCGGCCGCATGCACGCTGCACAGCCAGGAGCCGCAGGCAACGCCGGCAGCGCGATCTGACGAGCTGTTGCCCGAAGAAGGATTTCCGACGAGTCTGCACGCCCGGGGCGCGAGCAATGGGCGCAAGAACATCCATGAAGATGGACCGGGCCTGCTCCCGAAGATCCCCTATCGGGATCTGCCCTGTCAGAAATGCCACGCGGAGACCTGCGCCGACGGTGCGGCAGTCGATGAGGCGAGTTGCGAACCGGGCTGTAGAGATTGCCACGCGACCCCGGGAGACAAAGTGCCGCAAGGTCGATGCCTCCAGTGCCACGAGACCGGATTCGATCGCTACAGCGTGCATCGGGAAGCGGGTCTGGAATGCTTGGACTGCCACACCTCGAATGACGTG
>Ga0224496_10002899_pt1 | contig 10049 bp, 10 predicted proteins | sample SF_Jul11_sed_USG_2_FD_168127 | JGI IMG/M metagenome (GOLD analysis project Ga0224496, IMG submission 168127) | Sediment microbial communities from San Francisco Bay, California, United States - SF_Jul11_sed_USGS_8_1 | ecosystem: Environmental > Aquatic > Marine > Sediment | place: USA... | reverse complement strand
ATATGCAACTAAGGTGAATTTAATTGTTTTACGGGTGATGTGAACTTATATCACTGCGATAGAATTATTTAAAACGCCTTTGCGTACTCGGTGTCTCTGCGATAAACATATTTTTAAAACCCCATCGTCGGACGGATGCCATAGGTCAATCCGCCCACCCAGTCTTTGAGCGGATGAATAACCAGTAATATCACCAGATAGATTGCAACCATGGCGGCCATGGGGGAAAGATCCATGCCCGATACGGGCGGGATCATATTTCTAAAAGGGCGTAAGACAGGAGCAGTAAGTTGGTTGAGTAGCGCGCCAATGGGGTTATAGTTTGCGCCCCCGACCCAGCTTAATATGGCCTGAATGAATATACTGAAAAGAAATACATTCACCAGCAAAGCAAGTAAGTCGACGATAGCAAAGAGAAAGAGTCCGGGGATCGCCGGTAGCGGCTGGCCGGGCAATAGACCTAGTAATAATAACTCCATGATTTTTAAAATCAGCAGTAAAAAAACAGAAGCCGTATCAATACCACGCATGCTGGGGATGAATCGTCGAAGGGGGATGATAGGCGGGTTGGTTACCTTGACAATAAATTGTGACAGCGGATTATAAAAATCTGCGCGGGCCCATTGCAGCAATATACGCAGCATGATCACCAGCAAATAAAGACCAAACAAGGTCTGGATAAGAAAAGCGCCCGCGTTACCAAAATAGCCCATAGTTAAACCCTTTATAATTTTAAATAGTAAATATTTATATGTAGGTGCGCCTTCAGGCGTACTCCATGTTTAAAGCCAGCGATCAGTTGTTCGCCTGAAGTGAACCTACCGGTGAACAGGTTTTTAGTTACCTAATTCTTTGGCTAATTCCTTCGCTCGATCCTGAGCCGCATGCAGTGCATCATGTACCAGCTTGGCCATGCCGCCATCTTCAAAGGTGTTGATCGCTCTTTCTGTTGTACCCCCCGGTGAAGTGACATTCTGACGTAATATGGCAGGTGCCTTATCAATTTCAAGCGCCATTTTTGCTGCACCAAATGCAGTTTGTACGGTTAACAAACGGGCGGTGTCCGCAGACAGTCCCATGTCCTGTGCAGTCTGAATCATGTGTTCCATCAGCAGGAAAAAATAAGCCGGACCACTGCCAGACAGCGCGGTAACAGTATCCATTAATTCTTCTTTATCAACCCATACGGACAGTCCGACTGCACGCATAATCGATTCAGCGCTTTCACGCTGGGGTTTACTGGTATGGGCATTGGCAAACAGTGCGGTGGCTCCCGCCTGTAACAGCGCCGGGGTATTGGGCATGGCGCGAATGATGGCCAGCCTGTCGCCTAACCAGTTAGCCAGTGATGATGTCGGAATGCCAGCGGCAACGGTCAGGTATAAGGAGTCGGCCCGAGTATTTAATTCACTACAGACTTCTTTTAATACCTGTGGCTTGACGGCAAATACAACGACATCGCTATTATCAACAATGTCCTGGTTGATCGTCGTGGTGCGAACACCAAAGTCAGCCGACAAGGCGGACAGGTGTGTTTCATCAATAGATGAAACCAGAATATTTTCAGTACTAACGCCACTGGCAATCAGCCCGCCAATTAAACTGCGGGCCATATTGCCTGCGCCGATAAAACCAATTTTAAGATTTTTCATTAAGCTACCTCGATGTTGCCTGCCATCAATAAGTATGGCTGATACAGCGGCTATATTTTAGTTTGTTAATCCTGAGGGCGAATGATGTCATTCATCTCTTCGGGTTAAATTCTCCGCTGCTTGCAGCGATGTACCACTGTAGGTTCGTCTTCAGGCGCACTTTAGAATCCTGTTTTGTACGCTTGAAGGCGAACCTACATAAGCAATCCCCGTCCGCTTGCGGCGGGGCAGTTTATTTATAAGCGGTTATTGTGCCTTATCGCGTTCGCCAAATATACCGCTACCCACGCGAACCATTGTCGCCCCTTCGGCAATCGCTGCTTCCAGATCGCCGGTCATGCCCATTGAGAGGGTATCCATTTCCAGACCACGGCGGTTTAGGTCTTCAAATAATTCACGCAAGGCCGCAAACGGGGCGCGCTGTTTTTCAAACTCGGATTCATAGCGGGGAATGGTCATCAGGCCGCGCAGTTTCAGTCCGGGTAAAGTGAGCAACTGTCGTGCTAAAAGTTCGGCTTGATCAGGGGCAATGCCGGATTTATTGGGATCCTGTGAAATATTAACCTGAATGCATATATTTAAAGGTGCTAAATTACCCGGACGTTGATCATTGAGTCTTTGAGCAATTTTTAATCGATCAAGAGTATGCAGCCAGTGAAAATGCTCGGCAACCGGACGGGTTTTATTGGATTGCAGGGGGCCGATATAGTGCCAGTCGATAGCCGGGTCGAGTGCTGCAATCTTGGGCAGGGCATCCTGTAAATAATTTTCAGCAAAGGATCGCTGTCCGGCAGAGTAAGCGGCCTGTATATCCGCAACAGGGCGGGTTTTGCTGACGGCCAGTAGCTGTACGGCCCCTGCGGGACGATTAAACTTGATTTCAGCTTGTGTGATCCGGGTCAGAATTTCTTGCAGGCGTTGGGCTATGGTATTCATCTTGCTTTATTCCGGTTCTGCTTGTAGCTTAAGAATACCGGTCATTGACCGATAAATAAATTCGAATAAGTTGTGTTCCTGAGTATATTAATCATTAAATCTGACGAGAGTGACTGTACATGGATATTACCGAATTATTGGCTTTTAGCGTTAAAAATGGCGCATCTGACTTACATTTATCCGCAGGACTCCCCCCGATGATCCGTGTCGATGGTGATATACGCCGGATCAATGTTCCTGCTCTGGAACATAAGGTGGTGCATAGTCTGGTCTATGACATCATGAATGACAAGCAGCGCAAAGACTTTGAAGAATTTTATGAAACGGATTTTTCCTTTGAAATTCCTGAACTGGCGCGTTTTCGTGTTAATGCCTTTAACCATAATCGGGGCGCAGGCGCCGTTTTTCGAACCATTCCGTCAAAAATTCTGAGTCTGGAAGAGCTGAATGCCCCCGTGGTATTCAAAGAAATTTCGGACACGCCTCGCGGTATCGTGCTGGTGACCGGGCCGACAGGTTCGGGCAAGTCTACGACGCTGGCCGGTATGGTCGATTACAAGAATGAAAGTGAATATGGCCATATTCTGACCATTGAAGATCCGATTGAATTCGTGCACCAGAGTAAGAAATGCCTGGTGAATCAGCGTGAAGTCCATCGTGATACCCTGGGTTTCTCTGAAGCCTTGCGTTCAGCTTTGCGTGAAGATCCGGATATTATTCTGGTGGGTGAAATGCGCGACCTGGAAACGATTCGACTGGCTCTGACCGCCGCCGAAACCGGGCATCTTGTTTTCGGCACCCTGCATACGACTTCAGCGGCAAAAACTATTGACCGTATTATTGACGTGTTTCCTGCCGCAGAAAAAGGTATGGTGCGTTCCATGTTATCGGAATCGCTGCGCGCCGTTATCGCACAAACCCTGTTAAAGAAAATTGGCGGAGGTCGAGTGGCCGCACATGAAATTATGATTGGTACTCCTGCGATACGTAACCTGATCCGTGAAGACAAGGTGGCGCAAATGTATTCGTCTATTCAAACCGGACAGGGGATCGGTATGCAGACCCTGGATCAGTGTTTACAGGATCTGGTTGCCCGTGGCGTGATTAGCAAGCAGGATGCAAGAATGAAAGCCATGAACAAGGATGCCTTTAAATAAGAATCACGGGGTCCCTTGAGATTCGAGTAACTTACACGTGTTAATAATATAGAGGTTTCAAGTGGTCTGCCTACTTGACAGCCGAAGGAAGTAATTATGGATTTTGATTCGTTATTAAAATTAATGGTTCACAAAAACGGTTCGGACCTGTTTATCACTGCCGGTGTGGCGCCCAGCCTGAAAATAAACGGCAAGATCACTCCGGTCACGCAGGCAACGTTGACGCCTGCGCAGGCGCGAGAAATTGTGACCAGTATTATGTCTCCTGCACAGCGTGAAGAATTCGAAACTCATAATGAATGTAATTTTGCCATTTCAGCTTCGGGAATTGGTCGTTTTCGTGTGAGCGCCTTTCGCCAGCGTAATCACGCCGGCATGGTCTTGCGTAAAATAGAAACCACCATACCGACGATTGAAGGATTAAAGCTTCCTGCGATTGTAAAAGATCTTGCGATGACCAAACGTGGTCTGGTTCTTTTTGTTGGTGCGACAGGTTCCGGTAAATCAACCTCCATGGCTGCGATGATTGGCTACCGTAATCAAAATAGCAGCGGGCATATTATTAGCATTGAAGATCCGATTGAATATATTCATCACCATGCCGGTTGTATCGTGACCCAGCGTGAAGTGGGGCTGGACACAGAGACATTTGAAATTGCCTTGAAAAATACCTTGCGACAGGCACCGGATGTAATTTTGATCGGTGAAATTCGTACCCGCGAAACAATGGATCATGCCATCGCCTTTGCGGAAACAGGACACCTGTGTCTGGCGACACTGCATGCAAATAATGCGAACCAGGCGATGGATCGTATTATCAACTTTTTCCCTGAAGATCGCCGTAACCAGTTGTTACTCGATCTGTCGTTGAATATGAAATCTATTGTTGCACAACAATTGATCCCGACCCCGGATGGTAAAGGACGGGTGCTTTGTGCTGAAGTGATGATTAATACCCCCTTGCTCTCTGATCATATTCGCAAGGGTGAAATTCATAAACTAAAAGAGTTAATGAGTAAGTCACGTCAGGCAGGAATGCAGACGTTTGATCAGGCACTGTATGATCATTATAAAGTCGGCAATATCACTTATGAAGATGCGATCAACCATGCCGATTCAGCTAATGAATTACGCTTGATGATCAAGCTGGGGGATACACATGGCGGCGATGTCGATGCCATGACCTCGGGGCTGGAAGGGGTGACTATTCAGGAAACCGAATCTCGCTGAGTCATATATAAAAGATCTCAACGCAAAGTCGCAGAGAACGCAAAGATTTTTTCAGTAATCTGAATTCAGAATAATATCGTTTAAAAAAAAGTGTTCAGCCTCCTCAAATCAAGGGAGTTGACCCCTTGATTTATTTGTTCGCAATAATGACCGCCCGCTTCGGTGCGGGGTAACCTTCAATGGTTTTAGCCGGATCATCCGGGTCAAGAAAATCTTTTAATGACTGAAACGTCATCCATTCAGTTGCGCGTTGTTCTTCTGTCGATGTGGTTGTGACATCCACCACGCGAATATTTTTCAGTTTGCAACGGCGCATCCATAGTTCCAGCATGGCGACAGAAGGAATAAACCAGACATTACCCATACTGGCGTAACGTTGCTCCGGTATCAGAGCCGCAGTGACATCGCCATCGATCACCAGTGTTTCCAGTACCAGTTCGCCCCCGTCTTTAAGGGTATCGCGCAACTGCAGAATATGATCAACAGGTGAACGGCGGTGGTAAAGCACGCCCATGGAAAAAACCGTATCAAAAAAATTAAGTGGTGAAGGCACATCATCAATACCCAGAGGTAAAACATACACGCCCTGGACTTTCGAAAAGTGACGCATGATCTGATATTGCATAATAAATAATGGCGAAGGATCCACGCCCATTACCAGATTGGCTCCGGCGGCCTTCATGCGCCAGCAGTGATAACCGTTACCGCAACCCACGTCCAGAACATTTTTACCCTGCAAGGGTGCAATATGATCCTTGAGGCGATCCCATTTCCAGTCTGAACGCCATTCGGTATTGATATCGATGCCGAATAAATTAAACGGCCCTTTGCGCCAGGGATGCAGACCTTTTAACTGTGTCGCCAGTGAGGCACGCTGTTGATCGGTAATATCATCAGGACGACCAATCGTTACTGCATTATTTCCTAATTCAATAATCGAAGGCGTGTAGTCAGGTAAGGCCTGAAGTATTTTTTCCCATTTAGGAATGTCACCGAAGCGGGTTCGGTCCAGACCATTTTTAATCTGATTGGGTAATATCTCGCGCCAGTGTGCAAGATAGTCAGCAACAGGCTGCTCACCCATCAAGGTATATAATTCTGAGTAGTCAATCATATAGTGATCGTTTATTTAATGGCGATGAGTGAGCAGAAGTTAAAACACTGGAACCACGGGTATGACTGTATGAAACCGGCTTCACGCAGACGTTGCTGGTGCTGCTGGAAGGTATCCGGGATCAATACTTTTTCAAGCGCCGTGCGTTTCTGGCTGATCTCCATATCGGAATAACCATTGGCTTTTTTAAAGGCCAGATGTAATTTGTTCTGAAAAATCTGTTCCTTATTATCGCTAAAGTTAAGTTTTTCAGATAAGACCAGAACACCACCCGGTTGCAGGCCGTGATAGATTTTCTGTAATTGCTGTAGACGTTGATCCGGCGGCAAAAATTGCAGGGTAAAATTCAACACCACCATCGAAGCATTATGGATATCAATATCCTGAATATCGGCACAAAGAATATCAACCGGGATAGAACTGGTATCGCGTTCGATAATTTTGCGGGCACGTTCAACCATGGCCGGAGAATTGTCCACCGCAATAATGCGGCAGTCCGCTGGTGTAATGCGATGGCGCATTGATAAAGTCGCGGCGCCCAGCGAGCAGCCCAGATCATAAACCTGGCTACCGGCCATAACATACTGTTTTGCCAGTAAGCCTAATAGTGTAATCAGGTTTTCATAACCGGGCACGGAGCGGCGGATCATGTCCGGAAACACGTCGGCAACATGTTCATTGAAATTAAAGTCCACCAGCATGTCATGTGGACTGGCGTAAATCTGGTCTTTGTTGGGAGGTGTTGTCATCGGGGAATTATACGTGGTTATAGCAGAACTATGTAGGGGAAAATAACAGCCGGGCTATTCAGCGAAACAGTAACTGCCATGATTTATTCTGGTTTATTTGGCGGTTTGATGGCAAATACAACGAGCGCAATAACGATAATTAGAATAAGGAGTTCCACGAGCCGAAGTTCCGATATTAAATAGCGTTTAATGGGATGACGGGTACATATAAGCCGAATTAGTGATGTTTTGTCAAGATGAGATAAAAATCAGTCGAGGTTGAGCCAATTGGATTTAATGTCATGTATTTTAAAGGCCGGGTTACAGCCAATACATTTTCAGAAACTTTCCAGTACCTTAATATTTAATTATAAAATATTTTAATCGGGGTTGACGCTTAAGGCAGTTTGATGTTTTCCGATAGCTAATCATGTCTTGAGATAACTCAATAATTGATACGTATTTGATAGCATGGATAGATCCAGATCAAAGTGGTCAATATAAATAGAGATAGCAATAACATTCAGGTCATCATCGTATTCCAGATCGCCTGTATTAACAGGCTCTTCATCTGCGACCGGTCAGATTGAGTGACTTCATTTATTGTGGTCGATATATCAACGATCACTTGCCTGATTAGTTATAGATATAGCGGCCTGTGTTTTGATGTGCAGTGCTAGTTGTCACTATCGTTAATGGATTGCACCATTTTAAATGCATCGATGATTGTTGGGGCATAGAGTTTGGCCACACAACAGGAACCCATTTGTGCCGCATGGGCTTTAACCAGACCAAGGATTTCATCCAATGGTTTTATATTGATACTGGCGTCGATGCTGACAGTGGTGTGGCTCGTTTTGGTGAAGAAAAAAATATCACCGCGAGAATCAATAAGATAATCGGCTTTATCATAATCAAAGTGGTGCAAGTCGGCATCCCTGTCCCATTCCGATTGATCGTTCACATAAACTAATTCGGCATCACCTGCGTGTTTGATCAGGGCCGGCCAATGAATGGATTTATTCGTCATTTTCTGGTTTACAGTGCCTGTAGTCTTATTAGCGAGAATAACCATATAACAGGTATATATTTATGGCGTGATATCAAGACCGATGACTTGGCCATGAAATAAAGACCAGCATACTTCCAGAGCAGGGAAATATGCAATTAGGCGGACAATATTTATTATGATAATTGAAGAGGCTTTATCTTGACGTAATACAATTAAATTTTATACCGGCAGACTTTATCACTAACTCGTCCATATATGTCTGCAATTAATTCAGGCACAAAGTTCAAACCGGTGAGATTGTTATAGGCAATATCCATCGTATGGCCATGATCTTAAAAAAATTCAACCAGGTTTTCCACCAGGTCGGGGTTGTCTTCAATCAACAGTAAATACATCGTATTACTTTATCATGTATTTTAAATTTCACGCGCATAGATGCGCACGGCATAAAAAGATGAACAAGCCTTTATGGTATTTTGATCGGGTTGACTAATGGTGCTCGGTATTTGAAAAATCTACATATGCAGCATGTCTGAAAACGGAACGGTAAATTACAGGCGGGGGTGATCAACCCGCATTAGCCAGATATATCAGTTTGAATATGACTTTGTTGCGTGTTGACAGGCTTGTTGGCATTAAACAGGTTAATCAATAGTGCAATGAGAAATGCGACAAGCGCAATTTTCAGAGACAGGGTAATGCTTCGGGGCATAGGATACTCCTTTATCCGTCGATAGTTTTATTGTTATTGTTGTTTGCGTATATTCAGGTTCAGAAAACCTGATAGGCATCAAAGACCGGGCCATCGACACACACCCGTTTCATTGCTGAGCCAGACTGTGTTTTTACCTCAACTACGCAACCGGCGCAACCGCCTACTGCACAGGCCATGAATTCTTCTAAAGAAACTTGACAGGGTAGACAATATTCGCGGGCTAATTTCGCTACTGCTTCGAGCATGGGGTGGGGGCCGCAGGAAAAAATTTCCACTTCATTACGTTGTTCTTCAGTCAGACTATCCAGCCACAGGCGGGCCAGATCCGTGACATAACCTTCATAACAACCCGCATACCCCCGGGTGCTGGTCAGGCGACAGGGAATGTTCCAGTCTTCCAGCAAGGGCATGGTGGCGATCACTTGTTTCGGCAGGCCATGCAACATTATTTCAGACGGTCGTGATTTAAACGGGAAGGGCACTTCAGAACCTAAAATCACAAAAGGTGAATAAGTATTTTTTTGCTGGCGTGCCGCATCAGCAATAAACACCATCGGCGGCATACCGACACCACCACCGATTAATAAGGGACGAGATTTTTCCGGATGCAGTTCAAAGGGTTTGCCTATCGGCCCCATCACGCTGAGTGTCTCGCCTACTTTACGTTGTGATAATAACTTTGTGCCTTCACCGAATACTTTATATAAGAGTTCTATTTCACCGGCCTGTTTGTTGGTGCGCATGATTGAAATCGGCCGGCGTAGCGGGCGTTGGGGATCACAGGTTATGTGCACAAAGCTGCCGGGCAGGGCATGCTCGGCTATGTCTCTGGCAAACAGGCGCAGGATATGCTGGTCGCCATCATAAGCCTGATGATCAAGAATGATAGCGTCTTCAACTGCAATGGTGTCGCGATGGTTTTTCATATATAAAATAGCTTCTAGAACCTGTGCTCCAGGTACTAGGACCTGGAGCCTGTGTTTGATTGATAAACAATTTTTCCGTTTAATAAAGTATGGGTCACCCGGCCTTTCATTTCCCAGCCGATGAAGGGCGTGTTTTTTCCCTGGCTGAGTATTGTGTCTGCGGTAACGGTCCAGAGTTGTTCCGGATCAAAGATACATATATTTGCCTGTGCGCCCGCCGTAAAGTGCCCGACGTTTAAACCCAGGATACGTGCCGGTTCAATCGTCAGTCTGGAAATTAGCTGGCTCATGGTCATGAGCTCATCATCAATCAGTCGCAGGGCCAGGGGCAATAATGTTTCTACGGCAGAAATGCCCGGTTCCGTTTCACCAAATGGCGCCAGCTTGGCGTCGGTATCATGGGGCTGGTGATCAGAGCAAATGGCACTGATGCAGCCCTGTGCGACGGCTTTACGTAAGACATCGCGATCCCGTTGCGTGCGCAGGGGGGGGAGCACATGACAGTGGCTATCAAAAAAGCCGATATCCATGTCGGTCAGATGGAGCTGGTGCGCGGCCACATCCATGGTCACGGGCAGG
>Ga0224496_10002897_pt1 | contig 10053 bp, 8 predicted proteins | sample SF_Jul11_sed_USG_2_FD_168127 | JGI IMG/M metagenome (GOLD analysis project Ga0224496, IMG submission 168127) | Sediment microbial communities from San Francisco Bay, California, United States - SF_Jul11_sed_USGS_8_1 | ecosystem: Environmental > Aquatic > Marine > Sediment | place: USA... | reverse complement strand
CGATATAAGGCTGGTTTCTATCAACTGGGTCATTGAATAGCCCTGAACCTTTTCGTCCTCACCAAAAAAAACGATCTGTGTATTCCCAAAGGCTTTCATATCCAGGATGGTAATCAGTTTACCAACAAATTCCTTTATTTTTTCGGCTGACCTGATTGTTTCCGGGTCGCAAGCATAAAGGTCCAGGGCCATCGACCAACCCCATGCCTCAGAGTGAGTTGTTGGAGCCATATTAATTCCTCGTCACATTGTAAATTGTTTGGAATTCCTCTAAATCATTATTGGAGGTGATGATTTCGTGATTTTTCGCCAGAATTTCCTTGATATAGTTGGGTTCGGCAATCAGGGAAAAATGCATCTCAGGGTTGTAAAGTTTAAGCCCACTCACGCCTCTTTCTTGGAGACGTGTTTGTATTTCTTCCTTTGTGATAACGCGAAAATCACATCGGTCTGAACAATAGCCAAAAGACATCACGGCACCATAAAGAGGAACGAATGAAAAACCATGCGTGACCTGATCAAATAGCTTTTTGAGTGTCTTGTTTATCCGTCCAAAAACATCCGGGTAGATGAAGGGATATTCCGTGTGCAGGGATAAAACGGAATCCTTGTTTTTTAGGGTTTTCTTTATGTTCGCATAAAAAGTTTCGGTATAGAGGTTCCTGGCCGGACCGATCGGGTCGGTTAGGTCCAGTATTACGGCGTCGAAGCGTTCTTCGCATTCATCGATATATTTTAATCCGTCCATGATGATAATCTCGGACCGGGGATCGTCAAAACTATTGCGGTGGATGTTCTCAAGGTATTTTTTTGATACCTTGATGACGGTCTCATCGATCTCAACCATCACCGCCTTTTTAACGGTATTGTGTTTGAGCACATGGTTGAGGACACCACCATCCCCCGCGCCGATGATCAAAACCTTCTCGGGGTTGGGATGGGAGACCATCGCCGGGTGCACCAGCGACTCATGGTAGATGAATTCGTCTTTTTCCGAAGTCTGAAAATAATTGTCGATCCTCAGGAGTCTCCCGAATTCCAGGGTCTCAAAAACCTCGACCGTTTGTCCGTCATCGGAACTTTTATATAGCATTTCGTTTGGTTTGATGAAAAAACCGTAATCTTTGGAAAAATATTCCGTGTATTTGTCGTCTTCGATATCCTTGTAGCCTTTAATGATTTTCTCGTTAAAATCAATTGGATTGAAAATCCGTTTTAAAGTTTGGCCTAATTCCAAGGCCTTGGGAAAGTTCTCGCAGGAATAATTGCAGACTGAGATATCGACATTAAGGTAATAGTCTCTCTCAGGCCAGGTATGAATATTGAGATGGGATTCGGATAAAACCAGCGTTGCTGTCACGCCCTCACCTTCCCCAAAACTATAGCCCGCCTCGGCGACAGTGCCCAAGCCCACCCTCGCGACTTCAATTTTTAAAATTTCCAGGAGTTTGTCTTTGTTCGTGAACAACTCCCTGTTTTCCTGACAGCCGATATACTCGGCTATGATATGAATTATTTGTCGCAATGCTTTCTAGTTTAAATAGATTATAAAAGAATACAGCGTTATGTTTTTTTCTAATTCTAATAGTTGGATTAAAAGAAAAAGTTTTTCAAGTCCTTTTTTACACATTAAATGCGAAAACCCTATTTTATTTAAAGATAAATTTGAGTTATTTTATGCAAAATATATAAGTTTATGATTTTCAACATGATAATAAGTTTTACCATGGGAGGTTTTTAGTGGTTATTAAGGATGAATTCAAATAAAACAATCTTGCGGAATTAAATCGAAGAAATTTTATGTGTAGAGTTATTTTTGATGGAAATCTGAGCTGATAAGTTTATAGGAGAACTATATTGTAGCCCTTAAAGGAAGCATTTTTCTTAAATTAGGGATGATTTTTTATAGAAGTTATATTACTTTTGTTAAAAGGCCACTCGGATTACAAAGTTATTATTAAATGAAACACCTTAGATAACCATCTTTTAACCGCATGGAAAACGAAAAAAATATCATTAAAAACCTCTTTGATAAGTTCGTTAAGGAATTTACCGACGCTTCCGATGAAAAGCTGGGGCAGCACTGGCGGCACTCCCTGCCGGGTTTTCGGGATTGGGAAGTGGCTTTGAACGTGATTCACCTGGCCTTAAAATCAAAACCCCACTATATCGGGATCGTAACCAATACCAGAAGAAGGCTTAACAAGCTTGTACCTGGGGTAAATTTCGACCGCAGAAAAGACGATTTGCCATCGGAAATGGTCGATCTATTCAAGATGAAACAGGATACCTTTAGCGAGTTAAGTCATAAGATTCACGATCAGGTCTTAAAAACCAATACCAGCAAAGACATCTGGTACTTTACGACTCCCTGGAAAGTGTTCGAGGAAGGCATGATCGTGATTCCACTACACCAGAAGCAGGAAAAGAAATTCGTCAATAAAGCGGTTTATTACAGGAGGGCTTTTGTCATCCTGGACAAGAATTGCTCTGTAGCCGCTCAAAATCAAATCATGTACATCATCCACAAAGTTTTCGAGGACAAGCAGAACATTAAGAAGATCCTGCGGCTTGCGGCTCTGGAATTCGTCAAGAAACCGACAAAGAAGAAAATACGCCCGAAATACACCGGGAGACTTCCAGGACGTATCATCGTTTTATTGAAGAGTAATTACGATAATACCTTAAGGACGATTACGGATGACGAAAAAAGAGTCCTGTTTGGATATTTCCAGTTTCTAAAGGATATGAATGAATTCAAGTCGGAGTATGAAAGACTGGAGACGAGGCTAAGGTCCGACTTAAGCAAGGAAAACGGTTTTTAAATATCGCTGATTGACGACAGGGTTATTTCACCTACCCGCTTATTCTCTGGTTAAATCTACTATCATCATCCCGCTTATTAAGGTCTTATTGCCGACTTGAGGTTTGATGGCGGTTATAAAACAATAATTACATTTAATTAATTTATATCTCGATTGAGGGGCATTTATTTTATGTTTTTCCTTTCAATTTTTTATCAAACCGATTAAATTATAAAATGAAGTTCCAAATATGTTTATCGGAGAGGATATATTGATTAACAGACGAGAGTTTTTTAACTGTTGTACAGGAAATTTATTTAAGGAAAGCGCAAATACTTAATTATGGAGGCATTATGACTTTTGTAAGACAATGGAAATTTATCTATATTCTATTATTTGTGATCACTTTAGGGGTCAGCTCATGTGAGTTGCCGCCTCCTGAGGAAGATCTGATTGATGATCCCGCGAATGGCGGACCGACCACGCCGATCGGCAATCCGACAACCCCGTCGGAGTTGGAAGGAACCTATTCCAGCTTGTGCCGAGGCAGCGCTTATAGCAAGGAAGGCGAACAGGAATTAATGACCTATACCAAAAACCAGATCGATTATGAAAGGCAGATGTATGATAGCGCCATCTGTCTGGGATCGCCTTTGGTCAAGATCAACTACAACGGGTCCTTCCTGATCGGTGACGGTATACTGGCCGCAACTGATACCGGAACGATTCCGGCGAAGAAAATCGATTACAAGATCTCCGGCGTAACCATGACTCCGCTTGATGCGGTTTTGGCCTCTGAATTAAATAGTCAAATGATGTGTGGGATCAACTACTGGTCTGCGAACGTCCCAACCGATATCTCCGGGAAGTTCTGTGATTTCGGTAATGGTTCATCTGAAGCGATTCCCGCTGTCGGTGATATGATTTATGAGATTTATGCTTTGGAGGGCAACCTCGTTTATGATAGCGATTACACTTCCGGAGACGGTAAAACTCAACAGTCGAGACCCAACAGAATCAATCAATACCGAGCTAAGATAAAGTTGGGGGCCGATGGAACCCCACTTGCGGGTAATCTTCCGTTTGATCCGAACAATTCCAGCGAACTGGACGGACAGTATTCCAGTCTTTGCATGGGAAACCCGCAAAATCAGGAAAGCGAGAAAGAAGATTATTTCTTTCACGGCAATAAGGTGAAATTCGTCAATTCAAAATACTTCGACGGGACTTGTGGGACTTTAGGCGCCACCTTCGAATATCGAGGAGCCATTTATATCAGCGGCAATCAGACAACGGTTTGGGATGAGTCGAATGATACCTATCAAGCCAAGGATATTGACTTTACAATACGAGGGGTATTCCTCAAGCCCATAGTTCAGGACGCGGTCACTTTCCTGAATCAGGATTCGCTCTGCGGCTTTAATGATTGGGCGATTGGAGTCGAGAAGGATATCTCGGGACGATCCTGCGCTTTCGGCGATCAAGGCGGCTCAGAAGTCATGCCGAATAAGGGCGATATGATGTATGACATCTTCGTTCAGACCAATAACCTTCTGTTTTTTGGTGATAGCTACGACGCGACCAACGATGGTTCAACGCCTGAGACCAGACCCCAGGATATCGACTGGTGGAGAGGCACGGCTCTCTTGGATGAATTAGGAAATCCTTTGGGAACCCTACCTCCACCGCCAATTCATAATTCGGCGTTCGGCGCGTGGACCGGGAATTGTGAATGGGAAGCTGGTAATATTTATATTCAAAAGGTGTTGTTCATCGGAGATATGGATTATCAACTGCATGTCAACCGTTATTCTGACACTAATTGCACATTCCCTTATTCGATAACACAGCATTTTGGTGCTCCGACCGCTCAGGGTGAGAAGACATTGAGTGACGGATCCATGGCTCAAACAATGGATATTTCATTTAATTATTCAGAAATGACCCTGGTCGATTCGTCTGCCGTTACGGATTACAATGCTGTACCGGAATGCTTAAAATCTGACTGGGCTCTCAATCAACCGGTTGATATGGGAACGGTCAGCTTGGGAGGTGTCTGTGAGAATCTCAACGGAACGTCGATAAAGATGGTATTGCAGGTTGATATGACCGGTATGAACGGTGATATCTTGTATATACCGGGAGCAGTCGATGGAGTTGGAGTCGATGGTTACGCGGATTCGGTATCTGTCCCTTTGACCAGATTACCTCCTATGTAGTTTGGTAGAGAACTGGCAGTCAAGCTAGTCCAAGGCCGGCGATTGAAATTAATTGCCGGCCTTTTTTTATGATCCATAAAGGAATTTCGCTGTCGAGGGAGCATCTTGAGACAAAAAACCGTTTACAATAAGTGATTAAAATGTAACCGATTAAATACAAGTTATTTAAATAAAATAACAAAGGGTTATAGAACGATAATTAACTGGGGAAGCAGTGAAAAAATTAGCCGTCACCGGATTTTTAATTTTATTTAACCCCTGTTTCTTAAAGATCCCGCCAAAAAACCAAAAGATTAGATAAAAGCCATTACATGCCCGATTTTGAAAAAATAAAAGACCAGACGAAACATTTTAGAGCACTCTTGGTCGAGGATGAGCCATATGTCCGCCACACGATCGAGCCGCTATTGAAATCGCTGTTTAAGGAAGTCCATACGGCGAGAGATGGTGAGGAGGGACTTGAGCTTTACAAGCGTGAAAACCCAGATATCGTTATAACCGATATCCAGATGCCCAAGATGGACGGGCTTGAGCTGACAGGGGAGATCAAAAAGCGAAATCCGCTTCAATATGTCGTGATCCTGAGCGCCTTTAACGATTCTAAATACCTGATGCAGACCATCAAATATGGCGTCAACGAGTATCTCACCAAACCCTTTCAGGAAGGGCAGTTAATAGATGTATTGACGCATTTTATCGAATTTCAACATAAGCATGAAAAACTCATCGCTGAAGAGAAAAAGAAGAAATCCTTACAAGATAACAAGAGGCTAGCTGACGTGTCTAAACCTAAAAATCCGTTCTCTTTTCAAAAAGCCGGCGATTATGATTTAAAGAGTCAGGCCTCTAAAAATCAGGTTATGAAAATCGAGCTGGAAAATTTCCACCATAAAGACGAAATCCTCCATCCGATCCAACTGATTCAATCCATTAAGTTCGCCGATAAAATCGAGGAGGTTGTTGAACTGAAAGAAAAGACTAATGATCTGATCACCAGCCTTTTCGACTTTGATGGTAACGCCAAATCATTGATCTCTTTTGCCTGTGAAATCAAGGATAAGGTAACAATCAAAGTCATCGAGTTGGCCATTATCGAAATGGAAAGAAAGGGACTCGGTGGTCCGCCCTGTTCTTTCGCCTGGATTGGTATGGGAAGCGAGGGAAGAAAATCCCAGACCTTTCATTCCGATCAGGATAACGGATTAATCTTTGAAAATGTGAGTCCCGTTGATCTGGATATGACAAAGAACTGGTTCGCCGCTTTTGCCGAAAAGGTCGTAAATGGCCTGGATCAGTGTGGCTTTCCTCTTTGTGGCGGCAATATCATGGCGACCAATCCGGAACTCTGTCAGCCCCTGGACGGTTGGGTGCGAAATTTTAAGGACATCATTCGTAAAAAGGACGAAAAGGCCTTGCTTTACGCATCGATTTATTTTGATTTTCGCTGTATCTTCGGCGATCAGGGCTTGGTGGATCAGCTTTGGGAATACCTGCACTTCGAGCTAAAGGACAATATCCTGTTTTTTCGCAGGTTCGCGGAAAACATGCTGGAGGCGAGTCGGCCTCCCGTTAAGGGAGCCAAGTGGAAAATCTTTCATCACTTCAAGGTTAACGCGCCGTCGCTTAACATCAAACGGGAAGCGGTCGCGCCCCTGGACGCTTCGGTCAGGCTTTTGGCCCTTGCCAATGGCTCTAAGGAGACCAGCACCCTGGACCGTTTAAAATTCCTCAAAGATAATCAGTTGATCCAAAAAGATATCGCCGACGCGGCTCAGAGCGCCTTTCATTTCATCACGCTATTGAGAGTTAAGCACGAGCATAATAAATCTGTTGGCGAACTCAATAATTACGATATATCCATTAACGACCTGAATTCCCTGGACGCTGAATTCCTGATTGACTCGTTGAGCGCCATCTACAATCTACAGGACTACGCCTATAATAAGGCAAAGGGCATCGGTGGCAAATGGAATCTTGTTTAACCTTCATCACTAAAAATGACTATTGAACAGTTAAGGGAATTGTTTTTTCCTTAATTTCTTTTTAAAATATGACTTTAATCGAGTTGAAATGGACCAGTATAAGCTTCAGAGGCTAACAGCCGACCAAAGACAATGGCTTTACGACGCGGTGATCAAAATGGTCATTTCCGATAAGGATGTGGACGATGCGGAAATGAGCGATCTATTATCCGCTTTGGATATTAGGGGTGTCGAAGTCGATAAAAAACTGATCGATAAGATCGTTCGCAGCACGGTAGACTCGATCGAATTGACTCCATTTGAGAAAATCGAATATGACCGGGCTTTTTTCATCCTGATTCAGATCATCAGATCATCGGCTGTCGATGGCGTTTTGGCCGAACAGGAGAAAAAGCTGATCAGAGAGATCGCGGGTCACTTGAATTTCAAGGAAGCTGGACTGGATCATCTCTATGAGTGGACCGTCAAACTCGCTCAGGTCAACGCCGCCGAAAAGGAACTCTACCGTAAGATGAAGGCCTTTCATCAAAATTGATTTTCAATTCTGGAAATATCGTTCATTTTCCTGTTCATATCCGTGAATAATCCGTTAAGGATCGGTGTCAAGGATCAAAGAGACGCATTTCGCGCTGCCTCCCGCTTTGATGAACTGATCAAACGCCAGGGAATGAACCTCAAACCCCAACGCCTCAAGTTTTCCCCTTAGCTTTGGGCTACACTGGTTTAAGATGATCTTCCTATCCATGACGACCGCGTTGCAACTAAAATTTCTGGCGTCGATTTCATCAATCGGGATCAGGTCCAATACGACCTGACTCATAACCTTGATAGCATAGGAGTCAAAGGCTTTCGGATAATAAAGCGCATGTGTCTCATCTAGTGGGCAAAAACAGGTATCGAGATGGTAAAACTCGGGATGAGTCAATTCCAGCGAGATTACCTCCCTATCGATCATTTCGCTGATCAGGCGGTGGGTTTGGATATCAGAGCGGATTCGGTAACCGGCCAAAAGAGTATCCCCCATAAAAAGAGCGTCTCCCTGACCCTCGAAATAATATTCATTGGGCAAATAATGAACTTCAAAACCCCTTTCCTTAAACCACTCAACAAAGAAACCCTTTTCGAGCCTTCTTTGAAAATGGCGGAAATTGCTGGCGATAAATTTATTTTTAAAAACAAGACCCGCGTTGGCTGTAAAAACCATATCGGGAAGCCCCTTAATCGGCTCAACCCGGTGGACATGGACTCCCCAGCCCGCATAAAGATCAATAAGCTTCATCCACTGTTTTTTCGCGCGTTCATTATCGGGCTGTCGCCAGGTCTTCATCCAGGGATTGATCTCGTAATTAACGCAATAATGGGCCGGTGGGCACATCAGGATTTCTGGCTTAGAAGACATCATAAATAATCCGCCAGTTTGGATAAAAAGGCCTCGACATCCATGACAAGACCAAGGGTTTGATGACTACCTCGGTCAGCGAGCTTGGTCACCACCTCGGGTGAAATATCCACGCAAACCGTCATGACCGAAGCCGGAAGAAGATTGCCGACTGCGATGGAATGAAGCATGGTCGAGAGCAGTATCGCCATTTTGACTCCCTTGAGTTTTTGACGCATCATCTTTTGGGCCCTGAGACTGTCGGTGATGACATCGGGCAGGGGGCCGTCATCCCTGATGGATCCCGCGAGGAGAAAGTCGCGGCGGTTTTTAACCAAGGAATACATGATCCCCTTTTTGAGGACCCCTTTTTCTACCGCTGGGTGAATACCACCCAAGGACCTAATTTTATTGATGGCGTACAGATGGTTCATATGCCCGTGAGAACTGTTTTTTCCATCTCTCAGGGAAACCCCCAGCGAAGTTTCAAAAAGCGCGGATTCGATATCGTGGGCTGCCAACGCGTTTCCGGCAAAAAGACAATCGATATAGCCCAGATCAATGATTCTACAGAGCGATTCAGAAGCTCCCGTATGCACGACCGCCGGTCCGCAAACGAAAACCACCTTCCCTTTATCGTCTTTTTTGAGGTCTTTTAGCTGGGCTGCCAATTTCTTAATCTGGATGTTTTTGGGTTTTTCGGAGGAAACGCCACTATTCATAAAAGTGAAAGCTTGCTGTTGCTGCTTTACCTCAGCGGTCTTAATCCTTATACCATTAAAACCGATGACATAATCCTCCCCTTTTTTTACATCGATCATTTTTACGCATGTGGCCTTCATGTTCTTTTGATCGATTCGGATACCACTGTCCATACAGGTATTTTTCACCGCAATCCATTTTCCTCGAAACTGAACCTCGGTGTCATAATTGGTCGTGGAATAAAAACGCTCCGGAAAGACCCCGTTCATCATCGATTGTTGAATTTGAATCTCGGATATTTTCTGAATATCGGCTCCCAAAACATGCAGTCTCTTTAAAATCAATTCCAAGGATAGGTCATCCTCCGCCATCACTTTGATGACAGCGGTACTGGAATCTTTTCTGGTCTTGCCGACGGTGACCTCTTCGGTTATATAATCACCGCCAAGTCTCTGGATTTCGTCCAGGACCTTACTTAAAGTCAGTGAATCGATAATATGACCCTTTAATACGACAGTCTCAGAATGGTTCTCCAATTTTCGCCTCCAAAAAAAATTTGCTCTGAAAAATCCTCCATCAGGATCATCCTTTGAAATTACCATAGATTAAATGAGTTTTAAAGCTATTTGGCTTTAAAATAAATTGATTTGTACTCTTTGAAACGAGATTTCATACTTAACCACTATTATTAATAATCATAACCTCGATTGTTTTGTTTGTAATCCCCCAAAACATCTAAACCTCCTTGTCCGATTGGTTGTAATATAAACAAATTAATATATAAATTATAACAATAAAAAACTTAAAGATAAAATGTTTTCTATAAGATTCGCTGAATAACGCCTTTTAAAATTATCGATTAATCTCAATCATCAAGACAAAATCAAAAATCGAGGCTAGCAGCTTAAATATAGGAGTAACTAATTGAAAAACAAGAATAATAAAAATAAATTCCAAAAGACAAAAAA
>Ga0224496_10002896_pt1 | contig 10054 bp, 7 predicted proteins | sample SF_Jul11_sed_USG_2_FD_168127 | JGI IMG/M metagenome (GOLD analysis project Ga0224496, IMG submission 168127) | Sediment microbial communities from San Francisco Bay, California, United States - SF_Jul11_sed_USGS_8_1 | ecosystem: Environmental > Aquatic > Marine > Sediment | place: USA... | reverse complement strand
CCATAAGCATTCAGCTCCCACAGAGGAATACCTTTCAGATGCTCTACAATATCGGGATACAGAATATTCTTATTCGGATACTGCTTCAAAATTTGAGATAGTATATACACCCAACCGCCACCCGCTAATAGAATCGAATCAGCACCTTGTTGGAAACTACGCTCTAATTTTTCCTCAATAATATAGCGGGCATAACGAGCCGAAACCAATTCAAAAATCGCCTGTAAATCAAGAATACGTCCATTCAGTTTAACTCTAGAATAATTGGGTTTCATTTTACCCAGCGACCAATCACGTAACCATGAATCTACCTGTACAGGCTTCATTCGAGGGGTTGTTTCACCAGCTTTTAGGAATTGATCACGAATATAATCCATCACTGGTTCGATCATCTGACGCAGAACACCAGCATCTCGGTCGGTAGCAAAAGCCATACTTTCCGCATCAAGTTTGCCATTGCGCACACCATAAGTATCATAAGTCCCGTGTCCCGCATCATGGATATGAACCTGACCTGTTAGCAAATCATCACGTCCGTCGGCAGAGGGAATCAGAACATCATTGCCATTAGAATCGTAAGCATATGCACTAAAGGCACCCACGCCCTCTGGCACAACTACAACTTTACCAATAATGAAAGTACGAGGCTTTTTATCATAGCTCATTTGGATCGTCCATGTGCCTGATTTATCCTGTGCTTCCCCATATCTCAGATTTTTCTTTATCGTTTTTGCTACACTGTTAACTAACCCTGGAGGCGCGGAAGTCACAATAGTTAAAGGGGTATCTTCAGGTGCATTGAGGGCAGCAAGTAAACACAATAACATAAAGATGTGAATCTCTGAGCCGTAGCGTTCCTCTGAATTGACAAAGGATTCTGGTGGATACTTACTCTGCTCCCAAACATTATCTCCAATAGCAAAACGTCCACTAGCTACATCAGCATATACAAGTTCATTCAAGCCAATCGTAGTTACATCTGTATTCATTGAATACCCTGTGACTGGCACGCGAACGTTAGGAAGCATAAAATAATGTAATTCACCATCCACTAAATGCCATGCACTGGAGGTACCGTTACCACCATCCCAAGTAATGATTGAGGAGTCAATTTCCCACTCAAAGTCCGCTTTGTTGAAATCACTGGGAGTCTGTGGAAGTAAAGTTTTGTTGGGCTTATAGCGTATCATTGGGTGTCTCTTTCTGTTCGTCATGTATCGACCTAAACGACGTATTTGGACGAAAATTTAGTAAACTTACCTCTATATATATGGTTGTATATATATAGAGGATCCTTTTTTACGGAAACCATCATAAACCACTTAGTTTCGATAAAACCACAATTGGTTTACAATACAATTACTCTGGTTAACAAACAACATTATAAACGATAAAAACTAATTTATACAACCAATTATGTAACTAATTATACCTAACTATGCCTAAGAATATTGATTTGGGAAACCAATTAACCAAATAGGACACAACAAGATGTACACAACAAAACATGCACAAAAGCTCTTTGATGTTAAATCGGATCAGACTATTCGAAATTGGATAAAAGAATTTGAGGAGTTCTTCTCCGTGATGCAACACCAGGAAAGGGTGTGGACTTGCAACTTACAGAAGACGACATGCAAGTTCTAGCATTCATAGCTGAAATGAGAAATGAGCGAAAACCATCAGATACTATCTATATATCACTAAAATCAGGAAGCCGCGGTGAAGTTCCCGAATACACACCGGAAGAATTAGACTTGCTCGTCAAAGGAGATTATGAGAAATATCTCTCAACACAAGTAAATGAACTAAGTCTGAAAATGGAGCAAATAACCCAAGAGAATGAAGAGCTAAGAGCATCGATCCAGCCAATACGAGACAAAAACATCCAGCTAGAGGCTGAACGGATCGCAATGGAAAAGCAAATCAACGAACTAAAAGCTCAATTAGAGCGTGAACGTGAAAGAAGCGAGAAAGCTACAGAGCAGGAACGAACACGTGGTCAAGAGCAACTAGAGCGATTGTTGCGTGAAATAGCAGAACTCCGATATAAAATGGGGCAAATGGAAAAAGAGAAAAAAGACAAAGAGGATTAAATAGTATAAGAATAACTATAATGCAAAATCAATTACTGTGAAATCCTACAACAAAATGCGAGACTATGATAATCTTATAGAACAACATAGAAAAGTCAGGATATATCTGGATGTCAAATACCAGGTCTCAAGTACAAGAAAACCCATTTGATGGATGGGTAACATTTAAAGAGGCTGGCGAGATAGTAAATCGCAACCACTCAACAGTAAGGTACTGGGCAGAAACAGGAAAAATCACAGCACATCCAATAGGAAGTGGTGGTCTACGAGTAGTATATATTGACGAAGTTAAGGAATATTCGTCGAAACATTCTTATCGTCTGGAACCAGAAAAAAGAGGAAGATTAAAAAAAACTGACTAATTTAGTTGGCATAGTTTGCAAACGCTGTTAAACTGTTTGAAGTATAAGAGAACTAACAGAGGAAAAGCTATGAAAGAGCCATAGCAGAAGTTAGCAGCAGGGTAATTGGCACGTAGTAGTAACTGCGAGCAAAAGTCAAACCCTCTAGAATCAGCAAAGCCCTCGAATGCCGCATGGCCACCAACCGTGTCATTCAGAGAGCTTTTACCTTATCACCGCCCGGGTGATTAAGTAAAAACCCCGGAACAGGTTCGCTTTGTATATATAATAGCGAATTTGTCTTCGGTTTGCAAGTTAAAGTCCGGTGAAGTGAGTGCTGATTTTGTAGGAAATCACAAACCTGCAGGGGAGAGACGCTACCTAAGAAAGAACCTAAAAGAAGGTCTAAGAGAGTACGCATTTTAGTAAGTGGAGTAAGACGAAAATTGAGCGAATAATACAGTAGACAACGCGACGCATCATAGCATATGTTGGCTATTCAACTATATCGCACGCAGGAAAAATAGAGAGTGGAGCTGCCCGGATCGTGGATTGGTGGTCTGTGGTCTGGCTGGCTCCAACTAACGCAAAGTTGCCATAGAAAGGAACAACTTTGATGATTCAAGATACATTATACCGCACAATTGTTAACACAATGAAAGATTTGTGTGGTTTTTCGGTTATCCCACTACAAGGGAAAAAACCACACCCACAAATCACAACGTGGCAAGAGTGGCAAAGGGAGCAGCCGAGTATCGAGCAGATTGTCGAGTGGTTCTGCGATAGCGAGGTGCAGGCCTACGGTATCATCACAGGTGAGGTGTCAAACGGGTTAATCGTGATTGACTTCGACAAGATACGAAGCTACCGAAAGTTCAAACATGATCTGCCAACAATCGCACAGACATACACAGTCAGGACACGCCGCGGCAAGCACGTCTATCTAAGACCACACACAACAATCAAGAGCAGAAAGTTCAAAGGTGGCGACGTACAAGGTGAAGGACACTACGTAGTAGGACCGGGATCGACAATACGACAATACACATACAAGATAGAAGATACCCAGGAAATACGTGAACTAGACGAGCGTGAGACACTACAACTCCAAAGATGGCTAACGGAAGCATCGCAGCAGACAACACAAGAAATAGAAGCGCCCAACGCGATGTGCCAGGCACGAAACATCGAAGGCATATACAGGACGAGCGCACCACAAATAGGCAGGAACAACGCACTCTATAAGACAGCTCAAATAGCGAGGCGGGCAGGCATAAGCAAAACAGAGGTAAGCCAGCGCCTAGTCCAACTACATGTAGCAACAAAAGCCTACGGACAACATAACACAGAGACAGATATAACACGCGAGAAAGAAGCACAGGGAACGATAAAAAGCGCATACTCGGGTACAGCAACCAGGAAACCACAAACAGACAAGAGGACACAGACAAAGGGACGCATACCAAACAGCATACGAGAAGCAATGCTGAAGAACTATCAAACAACAATACCAGGGAGACTAATAGAAGCATGCCTAATAGAAGGTTGGCAGGGAGGGCAAACCTTCACATGCAAAGATATACAAGAGATAGCAAAGAAATACAGAATAGGTAATAAACAAGTCCGAGACGCAGTCACAGGAATACATAGCAAAACACCAAAAGGAACAGACATATATACAACGAGTGAAACCATTCGTATAGTCAAATACTACCCCCATGTCGGGGACATGGACAACAGAACCAAAAAGGGTGATTCAACATCCACTGAACAGGATAAAATTTCGAACCCAGAACAACATGTACCCAATCATGTTAGCTCATCTGGTGGAAGACCTCCTCAGCGATTTATTTTCCCTGATATTGATTATCTCTGCTACTCATTTGGCGTTGTCTCTTTAGCTTCAGATTGTCTCCAAGCAAAAGATTTGTTGTCTTCCAAGCAGTATCTCATGGCACTTCACCGTGAGTTGATCTTACGACTCGCACCCGAATATTCAACAGAGTGGCATGCAAAGCGACTCTGTGTAGCTGAACGTACCATCCGACGCTATAACAAAGAACTGGGCGTAATTGTAACCCCTGTTTTTGAATACCGTCACTTGAATTGGGATAATGTCGATGATCCTGATCTCTGGAAATCTTCAATTCGGATTAATGTGAACGGGCAGGACATCACACCGGGGCAATGGATACAACGCAGTGATGGCAAGCGTTTTCCTGCCATCACAGGTGTTGCGCTAGATTGGATGGGGCGGTCACAAGATAAATTTGTTATGTGCTACCGTCGTCCGTCGCGTCTTCAACTAGCACACGCAAATCATCCTGTCATCGTACAGGACGTGATATGGCGATGCTTAGACAAAGCCAATCGACCTGAATGGGGTGGGGGTGAACATGATTTCCCACCCATTCACAAACCTACATTAGTTTCTCCATCCAACAAAGTCATTCCAATAAATAAACCTATTGCTAGTTCTATGCCAGCAGGTGAAGCTGACCTTGCGAGCATTCTCGGACTCAATGTCAAACCAGATTGCCTTGGGCTACTTAACAATATTCCACCCAAAGGTATAGAGGCACGTCAGCAACTAGGGTTAACCACATACGAGAAAATAAATCTATCATTATCATTGGTTAGTGGGCTAGGTGCGAGTCGGATTGAGCAACTAAATGATCGTGGTATCTTCACGCTAGAGCAACTCATACTACTCGGTTCAGAACGCTTATACACGATGGTTTCGTGGCGCGGTCGCGAATATCTCTCTCCAGCTAGCTGTGAGAAATGGATTGAAGAAGCACAGTATCTTTTGAATTGGAAAAAACGTGATCCCAAAGTAGTCGCCGAAGAAAAACGTCAACAAGAACAACAAGAAGCGGTGCGTAATTACAAGAAAAACGTGCACCGCTTCATAGACTACTTAGTCGCGGTTAGTGAATGGGAAGACGAGATATTCGGAACAGGGCAGGTGGAAGAACTCAGTTGGAATACCTTGCTTGACTGGTTCAAGACTGTTATGCAACGGGCTAAAACCGACCCTGTATATTTAACTGACCCCCGTACTGTCTATACTGTTCACACCAAGATTTGTGAATTTTCCACGTTCTACCACGAGCGTATAGACTTGTTCTTGAAAAAAGAAAAAGGGCAATTAGACGAATATATGTTTGGCTCAATGAAAAAATGGAATTCACTCAAACGGGCAACTTCACGCCAGTTTACACGGTTTGAACACAATGATGTCTGGATTGGATGGAATTAGTCAGTAGCACATTCAATTTCAAAATCTTGAATCGAGTTCAATTACGAAGTGGTGGTATTTTTAATTTATGTGTAGAATAGGTGTATTGACGGATTTTTGTATTACAAAAATCCTCATTGTTTTGTGGCAACGCTGAGAGAGATCGAATCATGGACAGGCAAGACCTATTCATAGATGTCCAGTTCAACGGGATAACACGCCGAGTTAAAATTCTGGACATGCAACCCGACGTAGAAAGATACGAACAGGTGATACAGTTACCTGCCACCCGTGTGAATAACATCTTCTATGACACGATGCTTTACGTAGATGGCATAGATATGGGTGAGTACGAGGCGAAGCAACTGGTTACCGGTATACTCGGCTCACCAATCTGGCGCGCCAAAATGCTCGGGACAGTGCATCCCATGCCACACGATGCTTTCTGGAACATCATCTTTTTCATCGATCAGATACAGGATGCTCACTACACAGTTCTCAATGCCAGATATAACCAGAAGATACTGCATATCGAGAGCAGGGCAGGTGGACAGCCTGCATTTCTGGCAATAGATAGACAAACGTATCCACAGGAAGCAGCCAGAAAAATCTATGAAGCATCGGGTTACACATTTTCAGGGTTGACTACCGCAAATCTAGCGCACTATCAAGCAACAATTGGCATGACGCAAGCTGTTACAGTCAACATCAACATCATTTCACAATCAATTGCAGGCTATTTGCGTGCGTTACGGCAAGCAGAAGCACAGAATTAATCATGGTTTATTGGAGGGTTGCATGATTAACCAACGGGAGAGGCAAGAAAAAATCACCCGCATGAAATTACAAACTGCCAAAGTGCTATGGCAGGAGGGGCGCAAGGATGCCACATTTCTGCTGGTCGAGAGCATCGATGACCCGCGCGGAGACGCACTACGAGAGCAGATGGGGTTTTCAGACGACTATGAGGTCGGCGTGGCTCAAAGAAGTCCTGGTTTTTCGCGTGTGCATATGGGTTCAGCTATCATGATTAGTGCTGTGCTTTTCTTCTTTCTAGGATTTCTCATTCGTCCGGATAGCAATAACACACCGGTACTCGAAACCACATTGAATGACGACCAGGTCATTTCAACCTTAGTTGCACCAACGCCTGCACCCAATGAAACCTTATCGCAACCACTGATCGCACTCACCGTGACAGCTCACTCAGGACAACCCACTGTCAACGCAGTCGCAACACAACAGAGCGATATTCAGGCGAACATCGCGTTATCCAGCACGGCACGCTACGATCAGGCAACTGCCACCGAAAATGCACGCGCAACACAGGCGGCGACAGGGAATTAGGTTTGTTAAAAATGCGTCAATACAGCTTATTCATCAAATATATTTACAACCGTAATTACTTGCACCGCTTAGCAGAGTAGGTCAGTATCGTGATCAAAGGAACATCAAGCGGACTATTCTTCATCAGTATCCTTGCGTTGACGGCATTCATCTCAACCGTGTTCGCTCAGTCAGACGTTGATTTGTCGATCTCGGTTGAATCGACAGTAGCGATTGTGCCAGTCAACAACAACTTCGACACGACCGTGACAGTAGAAAATTTAAGTTCAGAAACGGCGACCTTTGTCACCATCACAGATAATCTGCCATCCGGCATGGCATTTGTCACCTCACCGGATGCCTGTGTGGTCTCAGCATCCGTCGTCAATTGCACCATTGGTGAGTTGCCAGCAGGGGAGGTTGTGACTGTCATATACACCGTGCGGGCAAGCATCACTGGCGATAGCATCCAGAACACTGTTTCCGTTACCGCAGCTGAGACAGACCCCGACAGTAGCAACAACGTGGCATCGATCAGCATCGATGTCGTGACACCTGAACCCGTTGACATCGCGCTTTCGGGTTCGGTATCGCCAGCCGTTGTCGATATGAGTGATGAGGTCACGATCAACTTCCTCATCACCAATACGGATACGACACCTGCCTATCTAACAAGCATCGACTTTGTTTTGCCCGCACAACTTGAATATATTGCCAGTAGCGATTGTAGCAACACAGGATCTGTTGTGCGCTGCCATGCGAATATCGTTGAAACAGGCACACCACATGGGGTTGTCTTAACGGTGCGAGCGGTGGCACCGGGCAATCCAGTGACACTTGAGGCAATTGTCTCGCATGCCGATGACGATCCAGATAAAGCGGACAATGGCGCAAGCCTCTCCTTCACGATCAACGAACCGCCAGCAGATGCAGCCGATCTCATCTTATCCATATCGCCATCTGCATCTCAGTTCATCACCGGCAAATCCCTCGTCATGACCTACGCTGTGAGTAATCTAGGACCCAACGATGCAACCAATGTAAGTATCACCCATGCGTTACCACCCGAGATGACATTTATATCTTCAACAGCTTGCACATTTGCAGACAATGCCATCACCTGTGAGATGAGCGACTTAGATGTCAATGACATTTACACAGCCACGGCGATCATCACATCCAACACAGAAATGGATGCGCTATCGAGTTCAGTCAGCGTTGCTGGCACTGAAGTCGACCCCAACATCTTCAACAATGTGCAGACATTAGTCTTGCCGAGTATCCATTCACTTCCTGCGACTACCACACCGATTGTTATCACTGCGACACCCTTGATCCTCACGAGTACGCCATTACCACCGATGCAGGTTATTTCGACACAATCATCTGTCGCAGTAACGCCTGTACCAGCAGTGCAGGGGGTTGTCCCCACAGCATCTGGCAGCAATCCCACCAATGGAGCAGCCAATAATCCGCTACCGGATGGTGTCGCACCGAGTGATATTTACGGTTGGACGCGCTATGAAAGTCTCGACCTGATTCAAGTCAGTGGTCAATGGCATTTACGCACAATCTCCAATGCCTCGGACAATGGCTATCACGAATCAAGAGATGCAGGTGCAACGCTACGCTATCCATTTGAAGGCGATGGGTTTCGCGTCGGGTATCGCAGTGAGGTCAATGGGGCAGCCATCCAGATCCATCTCGATGGTGCATTTTTGGGCATCATCGAAACCAACTTCCTGACGATTGATGCCGATATGGATCCTGTGCGCCAGACCTTTGTCACGCAACCCTATTGGGTAGAACCAGGCTATCACGTCATTGACTTTGTGTGCATGGCAGATGGTGGCGGCTCCGAAGGGTGCAATCTGGATTACGTCGAAATCTTCACCGGACCGCCGATTCCTGCACAACCGACACAGGTCGTCGTCTTACCAGCAGGGGAGACGGCTGTGGTCGTGGATAGCATCGAATTGGTCTCAGCACCCCCAACCATCGCTCCGACTGCAACAAGCGCACCAGCCTCGGTCATCACAGTCGATGTGATTGTCAGCGTTGATCTCAATGCCAATGATCAAGTCGATGCCAATGAAGGCATTGAAGGGATCACCGTGCGTGCCGTCGATGTCTCAGATAACAGCTTGCTGGCAACCTCTGTGACTGATTCGTCCGGCTTTGTGCGTGTCAGTGTGTCCACGACCCACGATGTCATTTTGCTGATTCCTGTGCTGGGCGAGAGTTTCTATATTCGCAATCGCACACCAACCGTTCAAGAAACCTGGAATCTGTTGCTCGATCCTGCCAATGTACCGGGCTTGATTCCCTAGGAGGTGTTGTGTGTCGTCGCTCATTTTTTGTTGTGGTGGGATTTTACTCGTCATCGCCCTGATTTATCTGCCGATTTTTCTGGTCAGGAAGGGCTTTGATCTGATGGTTGGCTGTCTCAGCAATGGTTTTGTTCTGGCAGTTGCCGCCATTCTTCTCGTGATAACCATCGTGGTTGCCGATGTGGATGTCTGTCAAATCTGGTTAGTTGGAGAACCCTTATGTTCCTTCTGGACACGCATCTCCGTATGAAGCGCGTCAATCGAGAAACACTGCCTCCGCGCTGGCGCGGTGCAATCGTTGTCCTTGTGATGGCACTCGCTGTGCTTGCCTGTGGCGGCACCGCCAGTGAGGTCATGCAAGAGAGTCCGCTGGATCCTGTGAACCAATCGATCAATGGCTTGCCCCAGTTTGTCGCACCGAGTTCAACCCCAATACCGACCCACACACAGGTTGCAACTGATGTTGCAGCACCGGTCTACATTCCACCCGGTGGCTACATCACGAATACACCAAATCCCGGCTTAATTTATGTCTGCAATGCAACCGGAACGATCTGTTATTACGCAACACGCACACCAGATGGCGGGAGCTATTCAACGCCCGGTGGCTATGTTCCAGGGTCAACCAGCACACCACGTCCGACCTATACGCCGTATCCAAGTGCCACGCCCTGTGTCTCTTCTTTCACCTATTACTACGATGAAGAAGTGTTTACAGAT
>Ga0224496_10002895_pt1 | contig 10054 bp, 6 predicted proteins | sample SF_Jul11_sed_USG_2_FD_168127 | JGI IMG/M metagenome (GOLD analysis project Ga0224496, IMG submission 168127) | Sediment microbial communities from San Francisco Bay, California, United States - SF_Jul11_sed_USGS_8_1 | ecosystem: Environmental > Aquatic > Marine > Sediment | place: USA... | reverse complement strand
AGGCGCAGTTGTCGTAGTGATCGAGCAGCACGATCGGACCGCCCTGCAGCGAGCGCGCGCGCTCGAGCGAAGCGGCGAGCGGCTCGACGCGGTAGACGAACTGCTCGCGGCTGCGCCACGCCATGTCGAGCAGCTCGTCGGCGAGGCACTGTGCCCGCGCGCGATCGCCTTCGGTAACCACCACCGCCGACACGCCCGCATAGGGAATGTCTGCGTGCGGAAAGCCGACGAAGAAAGTGGCGCTCAGCGCTTCGCCCTTCGCCTCCATCTGCCGCGCGCGCGCCTGGATGCTGCGGTTGGGCTCGTCGAGGCTCGCCTGGCGCATGACGTGCGGCAGCATCGGGCGCCAGCCCCAGGCCATCGCCGGCCGCGGCTTGCCCGCGAGCATGCCCAGGATCGGCCTTGCCGCGCGTAGGCCGGTTTCGTACATGTCGACGTGCGGGTAGGTCTGGTAGCCGGAGATCACCGTGGCGTGCTCGCCCATCGCCGGAAAGAGATTGGTGTGCATGTCCAGCGCGACGCCGATCGGCACCTGCGGGGCGACCCGGCGGATGCGCGCGAGGAGCTCGCCCTCGCCGTCGTCGTGGCGCTCGGTGACCATCGCGCCGTGCAGGTCGAGAAGCACTGCGTCGCAGCCCTTCGCCACCGCACCGACGATGCGGCCCGCCATGTGCTCGTAGGCCGCGCGCTGCACCGGGCCGCTCGGCGCGGCGTTGCCCGCCACCGGCAGCACCGCCTCGGCGCCCGCCTTCTCGGCGAGATCGAGGAATGCGCCGAGCGCCGTGCCGGTGCCCTTGAACGCGGCGCGGATCGGCTCGCCTTCGAGGGGCGCGGCGCGCCCGCCCGCAAAGCGCGCGAGGTCGGTCGCTACCGGCGAGAACGTATTGGTTTCGTGCTTCATTTGGGCGATGACGAGGCGCATGGCGGTGCTCGGGTTCGATTAAACTGCGGGACCATGCGAGCCTACTTCATCCGCGCCGGCAACGGCCAGGCGATCGTCGAACTCAAGGACGCCGCGGTACCCGAGCCGGGGCCGCAGCAGATGCGGGTCCGCGTGAAGGCCGCGGGCCTCAACCGCGGCGAGTTCATGGGTGCTGGCGCCACCGCCAAGCCCGCCGGCACCGATGCGGCGGGCGAGGTCGAAAAGCTCGGCCCTGGCGTAACGCGGTTCAAGGCCGCAGACCGCGTCATGGGCCGCTGCCCGGGAGCCTTCGCCGAATACGCGCTCATGGACGAGCGCGAGACGATGGCGGTGCCGGAAAAGCTCTCCTGGGAGGACGCGGCGGCAGTGCCGATCGTGTTCCTCGTCGTGTACGACATGCTGGTCGCGCAGGGGCGCCTCAAGGCGGACGAATGGCTGCTCGTCACCGGCGTCACCTCGGGCGTCGGTGTCGCCGCATTGCAGACGGCGAAGGCGCTCGGCGCCAAGGTCATCGGCACCTCCGGCTCCAAAGACAAGCTCGCGAAACTTGCGCCGCTCGGGCTGGACCTCGCGCTCGCCACGCGCAAGCCTGACTTCGCCGATGCGGTTCTCAACGCTACCGGCGGCAAAGGCGCGAACCTGTGCGTGAACAACGTCGGCGGCACGGTATTCGCCGAGTGCGTGCGCGCGCTCGCCTTCGAGGGACGGCTCGCGGTGGTGGGCTACATGGACGGCGTGCTGAAGGCCGAGATCGACCTCGACGCGCTGCACGCCAAGCGCCTCACGCTCTTCGGTGTCTCCAACAAGCTGCGCAACGCCGAGCAGCGCGCCACGACGGTGCGCGGCTTCAGCGACGAGGTGCTGCCGCTCATCGCCGAGGGCCGCATCCGGCCGCTCATCGACCGCGTCTATCCGTTCGACGAGCTGCCCGCCGCGGCCGAGCGCCTGCAGGCCAACGCCCACGTCGGCAAGATCGTCGTGCTACTTAAATAGGGACAGACCACATTATTTCGCTATGCGAAAAAATGAGGTCTGTCCCTAATTAGATGGCCTTTGCGGCGCGGAGGCTCGCGATTTCGTCGGCGCCGTAGCCAAGCTCAGCCAGGATCTCGTCGGTGTGCTCGCCGGCTTCCGGCGCTGCGCGCAACATGCGCGCCGGGGTGCGCGAGAGCTTCACCGCCTGGTTGACGACGCGGAACTTGCCGAGCGCGCGGCTTTCGACTTCCACCGGCACGCCGAGGTGGTTCACCTGCGGGTCGGCGAACACCTGGTCCATGGTGTAGATCGGGCCGCAGGGCACGCCTGCCGCGTTCAGCGCCTCGATCCATTCGGCGCTCTTCTTCTTCCCCAGCGCCGCGTTGATCTCGGCATTCAGTGCGGCGCGGTTCTTCGCGCGCGCCGGCTGGCCCTTGAACTCGGGCCGCGCGAGCAGGTCCTCGCGGCCGAGCGTCGCGCACAGCCGCGTCCACATGCCCTCGCCGGAGGCGGCGACGTTGATATGGCCGTCAGCGGTCTTATAGGCCGAGGTCGGCATGCTGGTCGGGTGATCGTTGCCGACCTGCGGCGCCACCTCACCCTCCTTCAGGTAACGCGCCGCCTGGAAGTCGGTCAGCGTGATCCCCGCCTGCAGGAGCGAGCTCTGCACCCACTGCCCCTTGCCCGAGCGCTCGCGCTCGAGCAGCGCCGTCATGATGCCGAGCGCGGCGAACAGCCCCGCCGACACGTCGGCCACCGCCGCGCCCACGCGCACCGGTCCCTGCCCCGGCAGGCCGGTGATCGACATCAGGCCGCTCATGCCCTGCGCGATCTGGTCGAAGCCCGGACGGTCGCGGTACGGCCCGTCCTGGCCGAAGCCCGAGATGCTGGCGAGGATGATGCGCGGGTTGATCGCCGCCAGCGAGTCGTAGTCGATGCCAAGCCGGAACTTCACGTCGGGACGGTAGTTCTCGACCACCACGTCGGCGGTCTTCACCAGACGCCCGAAGACCTCCTTCGCCTGCGGCTGCTTGAGATTCAGCGTCAGCGAGCGCTTGTTGCGCTGCAAGTTCTGGAAGTCCGACCCCGTGCGCGCGCCGCCCATGCCTTCGTTCGGGTCGAGACCCGGCGGCGACTCGATCCTAATCACGTCGGCGCCGAAGTCGGCGAACTGGCGCACGCAAGTGGGCCCGGCGCGCACGCGCGACAGGTCAAGAAGGCGCAGCTGCGAGAGCGCGCCAGAACCGCCAAGCTTGGTCATGGCGCGAATCTTATCCCGAGCGCGGCTAGGCCTGCGCGTCGCGCTGCTGCCAGGCGGCGCGCCGGTAGCCCGAGCGCCGGGCGACCGGGCGCGCGGCGTACTCCCGGATCCGCGCCAGGACCTCGCGCCGCACGTCGGCGGGCAGCCCGCCGCCGGCGCGCTCGAAGCGCTGCAGCAGCACCTGCAGGTCGGGCGCGGCACCGGGCGCGCCGTCGTGGAACAGGCGCTCGCCGCCGAGCCACACCAGCGCCCGCTCGCTGGCGCCGGCGCCGTAGCACAGCTCGAAGCGCGCCAGCGCCCCGAGCGCGTCCTGCCAGACGAACAGATCGAAGTACTCGTCGTGGAACCAGCGCCGGCGCAGCGGCGCTTCATCGCCCAAGCCCAGGATCTCGCGCATTGCCCGGTTCGACTCTCGCGCGCGGCGCCAGTTCCCGCCGCCTAGCGCACCGCGGTGACGCGCGAATTGGCAAGCACCAGGCGATCGACCAGGTTGCGGACCAGCGCGCGCGTCAGCTGCAGCTGCGCCCCGCCGCTCATCCGCGCCAGCGCCGCGTGATCGAACTCGGCGAGCAGCAGCTTGGTCATCGACTCCACTGTGGCATGCCGCGGCAGCTCACCGCCCCAGATGTAGGCCATCTCGCCGAAGCATTCGCTGTGGTTGACGACGTTCAGCAGCCGCCCGGCCTTGGTGACCTTGACCTCGCCTTCGGCAAGAAAGAAGAAGCTCTTGCCCTTGTCGTTCTCGCGCACGATGGTCCGGCCCTTGTCGACGCGCGTCCACTTGCCGGCGCTCGCCAGCTCCCACAGGTCGGCGTCATCGAGGCGCGAGAGCATCTCCACGCGCTTCAGCGCCACGTACTTCTCGGTGTCGGGGATGGCGCTCGGCGGCACGCTCTGGCGCACTACCTTGGCAAGCTCGGCCGCGAACTCGGCCCAGGTCGGATAGCGCGCTCCGGGATTCTTGCGCAGCGCGCGCAGGATCACCGCGTCGAGCTCCCTCGGCAGGTCCCTGCGCACCTCGCTCGGCGGCAGGGGCTCGAGCTCGAGGATCTTCTTCAGCAGCGCGTCCAGGTTTTCGGCGCGCAGCGGCCGCTGCCCGGTGAGCATCTCGTACAGCACCACCCCGAGCGCATACATATCGCTGTGGTGCGTAAGCTCGCGCCCGGCGATCTGCTCGGGCGACAGGTAGTACGGCGAGCCCATTTCCGCGCTCTGCACCGCCTGGGTCTTTCTCAGGAAGGCGGCGCCGAAATCGGCGATCTTGACGTTCGTGCCGCCGGCGAGCATCAGGTTCGCGGGCTTGATGTCACGATGCACGATGCCTTCGCGAAAGGCATAGTCGAGCGCCCCGCAGCACTTGAAGCCGATCTGCAGCACGTCGGCCACCGGCAGGAGCTTGCCCGGCTGCGTGTGGGCGGCGAGGTCACCCCCGGTGACCAGCTCCATGGCGATGTAGCCGGAGTCCTCGCCCACCACGGCATCGAGGATCGAGACGATGTGCGGGTGCTTGAGCTTGCCGGCGAGCGAAGCCTCGTTCTGGAACTGCGAGCGATACACGGTGCCGAACTCGGGGTCGCGGAACACCTCGGGCTCGATGGTCTTCAGCGCCACGTCGCGCCCGGAAAACGTGTCGCGCGCCAGGTACACGGTGCCGGTCGCGCCCTTGCCGAGCAACTTGTGCACGTCGTACTTGCCGACCTGCAGGCTCAGTCCGAGGTCGATCGTGTCCGGCACCGCCGATATCCCTTCCGTTTGGTCTCCCGGTCCGGGATGTTACTGCATGCCGCTTGCCGAGCGCGCGCGCAGGCGACAAAATCGGCTTCTCATTTTGTCCGGTGACGGCGCGCGCATGGAACACAAGGAAGTTCCGGTCGAGTATCTCGAGTTCGGCATGTTCGTCGCCAAGCTCGACCGGCCGTGGACCGAGACGCCGTTTGTCTACCAGGGCTTCGTGCTGAAGACCGAGCAGCAGCTCGAGGCGTTGAAGAAGTACTGCAAAGTGGTCTATGTCGACCCCGAGAGGCGCCAGGAGGTCGTGGCGGCCAGGCTGCTCTCGCTGCCTCCGGGCTCCCCGCGCCAGGCGATCGCCGAGCAATCGAAAGAGAAGGTGCGCGGCACCGTAATCTACAAGGAGCTCGCCACGGTCGAGGACGAGCTGCCGCGCGCGCGCTCGGTGTTCACGCAGACCAACGCCATCGTGCACACGATGTCGCGCGCGGTGGTCACCGGCAACGCGCTCGACGGCAATCGCGCCAGGCAGGCGGTGACCGAGATCACCGATTCGGTGGTGCGCAACCCCGACGCCATGATGCTGCTGGTCACCATGCGCGACAAGGCCGAGGAGACACTGAACCGCTCGACCCAAGTCTCGGTCTACATGACCGTGTTCGGCCGCTTCCTGCAGCTCGAGCGCGAGCGCCTGGAGATCCTCGGCCTGATCGGCCTGCTGCAGGACGTCGGCATGCTCAAGCTCCCCGCCGGCATTCCCGGGCGGCGCAGCGCTCTGGCGCTGGAGGAGGACGCAGTCTTCAAGTCGCACGTCACCCACAGCGTCGAGATCCTGTCGCAGACCGCGGGCCTGCCGCCCGAGCTGCCGAGCCTCGCCTCGCTGCACCACGAGCGCTACGACGGCGGCGGCTACCCGCGCGGCCTGAAGGGCAGCGCGATCTCGCAGACCGGCGCCATCGCCGGCATCGTCGACACCTTCGATATGCTCACCGCGCCCGCGCCCTACGGCATGCAGATGCCGCCATCCAACGCCCTGAATGTGCTGTTCCAGAACCGCGGCACGCAGTTCCACGCCGCGCTCGTCGAGCAGTTCATACAGTGCGTCGGCGCCTTCCCGGTGGGCAGCGTGGTCGAGCTGAACAGCGGCGAGGTCGGCGTGGTGATCACGCAGAACCTGGTAAAGCGGCTGCAGCCGCGCGTGATGGTGGTGCAGGACGCCAACGGCAACCCGATCCATCCGCACAAAGTGCTCGACCTGGTGAACGAGCCGATGGCCACGGCCGACGAGCCCTACCGCATCCGGCGCACACTCGACCAGTCGACGGTCAAGGTCGACTCGCGCGAGCTGTTTCTGTGAATTCGGCGCTGGACCGCGCCGCCATCCTGCGCCTCCTGGAGCAGTTCGGCCTCGGCGACGACACGCTCGCCGCGCTCGAGGCGCTGGGTGCGGCGCTCAGCAAGCAATCGCCCGAGGCGCTGCAGGCGGCGCGCGGCGAGAGCGCGCTCGCTGGCGCGACGTCACCGTTCTTCCTGCCGCTGCTGCCCGCCGCCATGACGGAGTCGCAGCGCGCGCTGGTGGGCGCGATCGCGCGCGGCGCCCTGGGCGGCGAGGCGCTGCCGCAGCTGCTGCTCGACTGGGCCGCCACGCTCAACCCCGAGGAGCCGAGCGAGCGCGCGTTGCGCGACTGCCGGCCGCTGCAGGAACTGCTGCGCTCGGGGGCGCTGCACGTGTACGCGGGCGACGCCGCGTCCTGCGCCGCGGCGCTCGCGGCGGCCGAGCGCCTGGGCGCCGTGCAGCTCGCGCTCATCGCCGAGACCGCGGCGCGCGGCGCGCCCGGCGGCGCCCCCGCCGCCTTCGGCCTGTCGGACTTCATGGCGCAGGTGGACGCCTGCGTCGCCGCGCGCATCGCCGACGGACGCCAGATGGCGCTGTTGTTCGTCGACTGCGGGGTCATCGGGCGCATCGACGGCGTGTGGGGCTACGTCGTCGGTGACGGCGTGCGCGAGCGCCTGGGCGCGCGGCTGCGCACCGAAGTCCTGCGCACCCAGGATCTGCTCGCGCACCCCGGGCGCGACCAGTTCATCTGCGTGCTCGCCGACCTGCACAGCGCCGGGGTGGCGACGCTCGCCGCGGAGAAGCTGCTGCGCGCGCTCGACCAGCCGCTGTGGGTGGACGTGGACGAGCTGTACCCGCGCCCGGCGGTCGGCATCGCCGTGTACCCGGAGCACGGCACAAGCGGGGTGGAGCTTCTGCAGCGCGCGCGCGTCTCCGCGGGCGCAGCGCGCGAGCGCCCCGAACGCTACGCGCTCTACAGCGCCGACCAGGAACGCTCCGAGATCGAGCTGCTGCTCTACGAGAACCGGCTGCGCGCAGCGATCGCGCAGGATGCGCTCCACATCGTGTTCCAGGCGCAGCGCGACGCGCGCACCGGCCTCATCGTCGGCGCCGAGAGCCAGCTGCGCTGGCGCGACGCGGGTCTGGGCGCCGTGCCGATGGAGAAGGCGATCGCCGCCGCGGAGTCCGCGGGCCTGGTGAACGAGGTGACGCTGTGGCTGGTGAACGGCGCGCTGCGCAACTGCCGCCTGTTACGCGACACCGCGGGCCTCGACCTGCGCGTCGGCGTGACGCTCTCGGCGAAGAGCCTGCGCCAGCCGGACCTGCCTGACTTCGTCCTCAGCGCGCTCAAGACCTGGAACCTGCGCCCGAGCCGGCTGTCGCTCGAGATCACCGACACCTCGGTGCTGGCGGCGAGCCTGGAGTCGGTGGAGACCCTGCAACGCCTGCGCGAGGCGGGCGTGCGCCTGTCGCTCGACGATCCCAACGCCGGCTACGCCTCGCTCGCGTGGCTCGCGACGCTGCCGTTCCACGAGCTGCGCGTCGATCTCGCCAACATCGGCAACATCGTCGATTCACAGGAGCACCTGGCGCTGGTGCGGGCACTGGTGGAGCTCGCGCACCGGCTGAAGATGGACGTGCTGGTCGCGGGCGTGGACGACGAAGCGAGCGCCGCACGCCTGGAAACCCTGGGCTGCGACCTGATGCAGGGCGCGTTCATCAGCCCCCCGCTGGAGACGACCGCGTTCGTGGACCGGTTCCGCGGGGACTGAGGGGTAAGGCGCCGATGGGTGACTTCGGCATCGGCCAGCCGGTGGAGCGCTTCGAGGACCCGCGCCTGCTGCGCGGCGCGGGGCGCTTCGTCCACGACCTGAGCCTGCCCGGCCAGGCATACCTCGTGCTGGTGCGCTCGCCGCACGCGCACGCGCGCATCGTCGCCCTCGACGCCGCCGCGGCGCGCGCCGCGCCGGGCGTGCTCGGCGTGTACAGCGTCGAAGACCTGCGCGCCGACGGCATCGGCACCAGCGCGGTGGCCCTTGCGCGCCGGCGCGCGGACGGCACGCCGATGTTCTGGCGCGCGCATCCCGGGCTCGCCGAGGGACGCGTGCGCCACGTCGGCGATCCGGTGGCAGCGGTGGTCGCGCAGACCCTGATGCAGGCGAAGGACGCCGCGGACCTGCTCGCGGTGGAGTACGCGGCGCTGCCCGCCGTGACCGACACCGCGCAGGCGGCCCGCCCCGGCGCACCAGCGGTGTGGGAAGAGTGCACCGACAACGCGAGCCATGAGTTCGACGCCGGCGACGCCGCCGCCACCGACGCCGCCTTCGCGCGCGCTGCGCGCGTGGTGCGCCGCGCCTATCGCGTATCGCGCGTGCATGCGCACTACCTCGAGCCGCGCGGCGCGCTCGGCGAATACGATGCGCGCAGCGAGCGCTTCACGCTGCATGTCGACGTGCAGTATCCGCACCGCGTGCGCGACCTGCTCGCCGAGCGCGTGCTCCGGGTACCGAAGGAAAAGGTGCGCGTGGTCTCCGGCGACGTCGGCGGCGCCTTCGGCGGCAAGGGCTGGGTGTACGTCGAGCACCGGCTGGTGCTGTGGCTGGCGAAGAAGCTCGGCCGGCCCGTGAAGTGGACCTGCGAGAGGAGCGAGGCCGCGCTCGCCGACGAGCATGGGCGCGACCTGGCGAGCACCGCCGAGCTCGCGCTCGATGCCGACGGGCGCTTCCTCGCGCTGCGCGTGCGCAACGTCAACAATCTGGGCGCCTATGTGTCCTCGGACCGGCAGCTCCTGCCGACCTTCGCCAATCTCGGGTCGCTGGTCGGCATGTACGCCTTTGCCGCCGCGCACGTGCACGTCACGGGCGTGTTCTCGAACACCAGCCCGACCGCGCCGTACCGCGGCTCGGGCCGGCCCGAGGCCATCTACGTGCTCGAGCGGCTGATCGACGACGCGGCGCGCGAGCTCGGCGTCGACCGCGTCGAGCTGCGGCGCCGCAACCTCGTGCCGCGCTCGGCGATGCCGTACAAGACCGCGCTCACCTTCACCTACGACTGCGGCGAGTTCGAGCAGGTCATGGACCGGGCGCTCACGCTCGGCGACTGGGCGGGCTTCGCGGCGCGGCGCGACGCGGCGCGACGCCGCGGCATGCTGCGCGGCATCGGCCTCGCCAACGCCATAGAGCGCGCGGCAGCGCCGCCGGGCGGCGAAACCGCGCGCATCCGCTTCGATGGCTCGGGCCGCGCGCAGATCCTGATGGGCACGAAGAGCCAGGGCCAGAGCCACGAGACCACGTTTCGCCAGATCGCCTGCGCGCGCCTCGGCTTGCCGCCGCTGGCGTTCGACTACGTCGAAGGCGACACCGACGCCGTGCCCGAGGGGCTGGGCACCTTCGGCTCGCGCTCCGCGGCGCTCGGCGGCAGCGCGCTCGCGCTCGCCGCCGAACGCATCATCGAGCGCGCGCGCGCGCTCGCCGCCGAGCGCCTGGAAGCGGCCGCCGCGGACCTCGTGTTCGCCGAAGGAAGCTTTCGCATCGCCGGCACCGACCGCGCGCTGTTCCTGGCGCAGATCGCGGGCGCCGCGCTGCTCGACGAGCGCGCGAGCTTCGCGCCGGCGCAGGAGACCTTTCCCAACAGCTGCCACGTCTGCGAGGTCGAGGTCGACCCCGAGACCGGCGCAGTGCAGCTTTGCGGCTACGCGGTGGTGGACGATGTGGGCACCGTCATCAACCCGCTCACGCTGAAGGGCCAGGTGCACGGGGGCGTGGCGCAGGGCCTGGGCCAGATCCTGATGGAGCGCATGGCGTACGAGCACGAGACCGGGCAGCTGCTCTCC
>Ga0224496_10002894_pt1 | contig 10058 bp, 10 predicted proteins | sample SF_Jul11_sed_USG_2_FD_168127 | JGI IMG/M metagenome (GOLD analysis project Ga0224496, IMG submission 168127) | Sediment microbial communities from San Francisco Bay, California, United States - SF_Jul11_sed_USGS_8_1 | ecosystem: Environmental > Aquatic > Marine > Sediment | place: USA... | reverse complement strand
TTGAGCATTTTCATGAGGTCACATTGAAAGAACTGGTTCTGGTTCTTCCATAACCAGTATGTCCAGGAAGAAACGTTGTTATCGGTGGGCGTGGCAATGACCTGACACTTCTCAGAAACAATCTGGATACCGGGTGTATCCTGCACAATGCAGACTGACCGAACGATGATGCCAGTAACGCCCGATGGGGGAAGGTATAAAACATAGGTAAAGGTTGCTGTGGCGGTATTATCGGCGGCAACGGTAAAGGTGTTCTCCAGTTGGGCTTCATTGGTATAAGAAAGCGCCTGATAGCTTGCTGTGCCCACTGCCAGACTGACTGTATCCCAGTCCATTTGTAAGGTGACATCGCCACTTTGCCCGGAATAGGTGTATGTGCCATCGTGGAGGATACCAATATCCGCCATGACGCGATAATTGCCCGCTGCAAGGGTGATACTCTGGCTAAAGTTGCTGGTGGTGATACGGATTTCACCGGGTGGGGCATCATAGCCCCCGGAGAAAGACCAGTTTGTATCCCCATCGGAGAAGCTGTAATTCAGAAATGTGCAGGTCTGGCTATCGACCAGGGGCGGGTCAACCGGAAGACCGCCCGTATCCAGAGCATGACGAACACAGACGAAATTGAGGGCAACCCAGGCATTAAAAGACAGGTTATGGATCTTCACCGTGTGGAAGTCCCCCACATCGGGCTGGGCGCTGGGCGCGGAAAATGTGAGTACCTGGAAGTAATCGGTATACTGGGAAAGCGAGAATTCCTGGACGGTATCCCCTACAGAAATGGTAAAGAGTGAATCCGCCCCGATTGCTTTGGCACTGATGATGACTTGCGGTTCTCTGGTCAGATCTAAGTTAAGAATCTGCCGAATAGAACCGCCGCTCCCATCCCCGAAAGTATCCGGGTTGAGGATCACGCCCGGATCGACATAATCCAGATTGCTGGAAGTCCAAACCCCAATATCGGTCAGGGTTGGATCCTGATTCAGACATTGGGTGGTATCGAACTGACTGGTTTCACCGCTGGCTCCACAGGCCGGGGCATCTACCAGCGGTTCAAGCGTCATTTCCGGGATGGGGTCGAAGGGCGTTCCCGCTTGATAGGCGCTGACGGTTGCAAGGCTTCTATCCGTATCCTGCAAGCCTACAGTCGTACCCAGGACACAACCCGCCGCAATTGAATCACCCACCGATACGAATTGTTCGGTATTGTTCACGAAATAGACGAATTCCAGGTTATCGGTAGCGCTGGAAACGGTCACAACCGAAGCCTGAATATAGGTATTCTGGTAGACCAGAGACGAATCAATGCCATCAAAGACCCAGGCATCCCCGCCGGGGTCTTCGAACAGGCACTGCTGCCCGAAGAGCGAACCGAGAATGTTTATATCGCCCAGATAGGTTGTGCAGTCTTCAGGGCGTGCCCGGTAAATATTTGTGACCGTGCCATCAATGGCAGCATGAACCGGGGCATTGTCTTTATAGGAAAAAGCCAGTGCCGACAGATTGCCGTTGACGTTCTGGTACAGGCTGTTGGAGGTGTTGAAGAAATCGCGGTCATTGGTGAACAGCGGTATGGTGTATTCGGGCGTTGGGATAGTCAAGCAGGAATGAGCAATACGGATGTTATCCAGACCAGATTGTGAGCCGACCCCTGTACCATTGAACATGAAGGCGATGACCCGCACCGGGGCTGACCCGGATAAGGTGCGGGAAAGATCAGCAGACCAGCCTGTACCGCCATAATCGACGCGCCCAAGATTCTGAACCAGTGAACCATCCAGATTGCGGTAATAAACATTTGTAGCGGTTAGGCCACTTCCCGCATGATATTTATCGAATACAATTGATTCAAATGTCACCCCTTCAGGAAAGACCACTTCAACAAAAATCAGGCTGGCATATCCGGTCTTTGGCTGCCCCCACAGGGATAGGCCGCTGTAGCCAACATCCTGTACATTGGCATAGCCCGCAAATTCCCCGGTGATGTCATCCCGGATGTATACGCCATTGGCATCGGGGAGGGGATCATCCAGGTTGATGACTGTTATACAGGAACCCTGACCCTGAGCAGGCAGGGCAATCCACAAGAGCGTGAAAATGAGCAGAAAGAATAGTGTACGGGGCATGGTGAGACTCCCGGTTCCTACTTAGCCCAGGTTGCCGCTGAAGGCTCCCACGAAGGCGCGAATTATCATCTTTGCGATAGCAAAGCTGATGACGATGCCCGCAGGAATTGCAAAAATCGCAAAGACCCAGGGCAGGTAGCTGTTGACCCCATCGAAGATCGGCTGGGGATCGACAGTGGGCAGGGTGACACCACTGGCAGAAGCGGGCATAGCAACCGCTGCCATGAGCATGATACCGACCATGACCAGATATTGGCGTACATTATTACGAAAAACAGATTTCACACGGTCACTCATGATTTTTCTCCTGTTCACTACCGTGCATGAATAAATTGACTAACGCGGCATAGACAACCACCGCGAGAGCAACCGAAACCAGAAAGAAGCCGATCTGAGCGATTGAATCACCCAGAACCTGAGTCATAAAGAGATGGAAGACGACGTTATTCATGCTTGTCTTCCTTCTCAAGCAGGGAAATCGGCAAACGGGCAAGCGCCCAGACCAGCACGCGGGTGAATTCAATGACCAGCGGAATGAGAATCAGAGCCAGAACAACGGGCATCAGGAATTCAATCACGAGCATTGAAAATCCTCCACAGGGTAAGTAGCAAGAAAATCAGACCTAAGACCAGCAAGCCCCCAACCATCTGAATGAGGGTGACTTGTCCCGCGTCCACCCGGTATTCAAAGACAACGGGCTGTACGGTTCCACTGCCATCATCAATTTCCCAGCGAACGAAGCGCGGGTCTTCAGTGGCTTCTGGAGCGGGCGTTGCGGTCACTTCGGCCTGCGGATGAATCAGGACAGCATCGAAATTGATAGAACCGCTGGATTGCAGGACTTCCACCGTATGCACGCCCGCGCCCAGATTGCTGAATTCGATGGGAACCTGATATTCATCAGCGGGTGCAAACCACGAAAGATTAGAACAGACCCCATCAATGCAGACCTGCCCATCCCCGCCCAATATCGACCGATAGATGAACAGGACAAATCCGTCTCCGTTCGTGTTGAAAGATACAGAAGAACCCGCTTCCCACACAGCAATATCTCCCAGATAGTGGGCAGGATTGGCCTGAATGGTGAATGAGCCAGCCATCGTAAAGATGGGGGCCCGGTTGTCGTACAACCCCGGAGCAAGCGTATATTGAGCGCTTACCAGCAGGGCGCTGAACCAAGTAATCAGTACGACAACCGAGAATCTCACCATGTCCCTAGCATATGCGGGGAGAGGGCATTCTATAAAGTGCCACTTTGACACTTAGTGCCAACACTAGGATAGAACAGTGCTAAACTATATAGCACAAGTAATCACAGCAGAGGGATAGTGACTATGTTAGCATTACTGGGAGGGCGCGTAGACGTGCGCTATGTCCGAAAAGAACTCTTATTACAAATCATCGCCCTGAAGGGCAAGCCCACCACGATTGACCAGCTAGCAGAAACGCTTCAGTGTGGCAAGCGAACGATCATTCGCCACCGGGAAGGTCTCAAGAAGCAGGGCTTCATTGACTGGCAACCCGCGCCCGGTTCTCCGGTGGGAACCTATTATGAGGTCAACCCGGATGCGCTGGTCTTCCTTGAGGAATGCTAATGGCAGCAAATGGTATCGAACATCGCGGTGCATTGGAAATCGACGCGCCCCCACCGGGAGATATTTTCCGCTCCACAGTTGAGCATCCTGCCAATGTGGAACTGATTGAAGGGGATCCCCGCGCCCGCAAACTGGCACGAAACGAACTGAAGACCCTGCAAAAGCAAGCCAAAGCGATACAAAAGCAATTGGAAGCGGGGCGCTACTGGCAGGCTTTAGATGTTATTTCCAGACATCTGGAACAGGCACGGCAGCTTCTCATTCGTGCGGAGGATGCCCCGGTACAAACCAGCCCCATCCTCAAGAAGCGGGCGGCAATGCATCATAAACGGGCGCAAACAATCCGCCACAAGATACGGCGCTATCGTGCCCTGGCTATTCGCTTGGACCGGATCGAAAAGCGTTTCAACGAACATGAAATTGCACTGGCTAACGAGAAACTGTATCAGAAGCTACGGGATGAAATGCGCCGTGAAGTGCATTTCTTCGCCAGTCAGTGTGTGGAACGCTGGTCTGCATTGGGCTTTCGCCAGAAAGTGACCAGGGGCAACCGGACAAAGACGCACAAGGTACAGTTTGAAAAATGCGTGGTCACTGAAGATGAGATTCAATTCAAGATACGGGTTGCTGATCTAAGCTTGCTGCGGAGTGTAAAACATCACTTGCCGCATGGGGTACGGGTCAGTGAACTGGTCAGTGAAGAAACCCTCGCTGAATTAGCCGCCGCGTGCCAGCGTCCCGTAACCAGCCCCCATCATGAGGAAGATAAGGATTTCAGCAATGGGGCGTATATCGTCGTCCACCGGATGGGCATGAATGACGGTCTGTTCAATTATATTCGTCTGGGTGATGTGCTGGTCAAATACAATCAGGGAGAACGGCATCGCTTTCCGTTCCCAATCGGGGTCAAGCGCGGGCGCGTTGCGCTGTTCGAATATCTGGATCGACAGCCCCACCTGATGTTCAATGGCTTAACGGGCAGCGGCAAAACAAATGCGATCAGGTCGATCCTGACGACCCTGATTCAGTACCATAGCCCACAGGAATTACGGTTGTTCATCACCGATCTGAAGCGCGGGGCAGATTTCAACCATTTTCATAATATCCCCCATCTATCCGGTGAAATCCTGACGGAAGTCGAAGATCTGGAGCGCCTATCGTGGCAGCTAGTCGGATTGATGCGTTCCCGTATGGCTACGATAGCGAAACGCTTTCAGGTGGACATCCAGAGTTATAACGCTTCCGTATCCGAAGAAAACCAGCTAGAGCGCGTGTTACTGATTGTCGATGAATGCAGCGCAATTGACAGTCTGGCAACCGAGAAGAAACAGGCCAAGAGTATCTGGCGAGCATTGGGCTTGCTGGCTACTCAGGCACGGGCGGCTGGCATTCATTTGTTCCTCGGCACACAGCAAAGCTTTAGCGATTCAATCCCCAAGAATGTACGGGATAACATCACCTTTGTGCTATCTGGAAGACAGCGCACACTTGCGGGTTCAATGTCCACATTCGGGGATGGGCGGGCAAAGAAGCTGCCCGCTATACCGGGGCGGATGTACTGCTACAACGGGGACTTGTTTCAGGTTCAGACTCCCCATGCCACATTCGAAGACATTCAGAGCGCGGTCAAGGTTGCCCAGACATGGGATAACCCCGGTGAAGTGCTCATGCCTGAAAGCGTAGATGATGAGGGCACGCCCTTCCATGCCTTCAATCCCGATACGGTCATACAGATTGCCCTTGAGCAATTCGAAGGGGACATCAAGGCAAAATCTATCTGGGATCTTGTCGGTGAAACAGGCATCTCGTATGAGCAGGTCAAGAAGGTCGTACAGGAAGTGACCAGCCAGAAAATGATCGAACATGAGAACCAGACCTATTCCATCAAGCGCTTCAAGAACTGGTACAGATTAGTGTCAGCTTGATAGCTTTACAGAATAGGACATACATACAACTGTCAAGCCGACATCAAGCTAAAGGAGAAAACTGCAATGAAACGTCTCATCATCCCCATTATCAGTACCCTGGTGATTGCGCTGGGTTTCATCGGCGGGCTGTTCACCCAGACAACCGCCCTGATCTTACCCGCCTTCTGTCTGTGGACACCAAGCATTTTCTGGCTGGGTTACTCATTCGCCAAAGCGGGCAAGATCAGCATTCAGTTCATGCCTTCTGAGGTCACTGCACCGGAATACCGGAAAATGCAAAAGAGCGGGGCGGCTTTCAAATGATGGGCAAAACACACGCCCTGATCGGTGGGGTAACAGGTCTGGCTCTGGCCTATGCCCTGCAAGCACCGGGGCATGAAACGGTCACCCTGTGCTGTGTGGGGCTGGTGGGGGCGCTGCTCCCCGATGTAGACAGCCCTCAGAGTACAGCGAATAGAGCATTGCCCATCCTGCGTTTGTTGGGGATGTTCGCCAAACACCGGGGCATCCTGCATGGTCTGTGGCTTCCCGCCCTGCTCTGGCTGGTCAGTGGCTTGATTTCCCCGGTCTGGCAATCGGTAATGTGGGCGCTTGCTGCGGGCTATGTCAGTCATTTACTGGCGGATGCCATCACCATTCAGGGCGTACCCCTGTTCTGGCCTTACACGCGCAATATCCACCTGCTACCCGGATTGTTACGCATCAAGACCGGGGGATGGGTTGAAGCCCTGATCGGTCTGGGGCTGGTTGCTTTGTTGTGTGTCCAGGTTCTCATCTTAACGGGTCTCTGGGAGGGTTTGCTGTGAAACTTCCAACCATGAGCGATTACCAGACCTATGAATATATGTGGGAAATGGTGATTGTCTTCTGTGGCCTGATCGGTCTCTATCTGGCATTGGGCTTCTGGTATACACGGCAAGAAGGCCAGCCCATCAAGCCACAGGCATCAGATAAGGTGTGGTGGGCTAAGGTTATGGGTTTTGCGCTGCTCTTGCGCGTTCCGCTGCTCTTTTCGCCGATGTGGTATGACGAAACCTTCACGCGGGCAATGGTGCTAACCAGATGGCAAGATTTCCCTGTGGCATTGTTATCTGATGTTCACCCACCGGGTTACTACCTGATCGAACGGGCAATGGTGATGATCCTGGGGGCATCCCCCTTATCCCTGCGCTTGCCTGCTCTGGTCTGTGGACTGCTGCTGATCTGGCTGGTGTATCGCTTCACTCATCAGGTAAGCCGCCGTCAAGATATGGCACGGCTGGCGGCATGGTTGACGGTCATCTTGCCGATGGGCATCTACTACAGCACAGAAGCCCGTTATCCGATGATGCTGGCTACGGTTGTCTTAGGAGCTGCTCTGGCTCTACTGGAAGACCGCCCGCGCTTGTTCATCTTTCTGGCGATGATGCCCACCTATTTACACAGCGTGGGGACGCTCTATACCGGGGCGCTTCTCATATCCGCTGTGCTGTACTGGCAATCATGGCGCTGGTTGGGGTGGAGTGTCTTATCCGGGGTGCTTTCGGCGTTGTGGCTACCCGGTCTCTTGCTCCAGAGTGCCGATGTATCTGATGGCTTCTGGCTTGCCCTCAGAACCCCATTCTCCCATGTGATGGAAATGACAGCGGGGCAAACTTCCCCGCATTTTATCCTGCTGACAATGGGCTGGGGTCTTGTGGTTGCTGTCAGTCTGTTGGGGCTTGCCGCTGCTGTGGAAGATTGGAACAGAAGAACCCTGCTCATCTGGTTGGGGCTGGTTCTGGGCGTTCCGGGTATCGCCTGGGGCATTAGTGCGCTCTGGCATCCGATCTACCATGCACGGGTGATGCTCGGTTCTGTAATCTTGCTCATTCCCGGATGGGCGGCTTACCTGACCCGCTACAAAGCGCGTTTCTTGCGGGGCGTTACCATCGTATCCCTTGTAAGCTTCTTACCCATTCTCTATCTCTTGCCCAGGACACCGGAAGACAAGCCCTTTGCCGATTGTGCGGGTTCCGACCTAATTTACACGACTACTAACGTAATGGGCGTTCTGGCGCTGACACATGGGGGAGGGCTTCCGGTGGCAATGTGGCACGAAAGCGATAACTTCCACCAGGTCTTGAGTGATGATGCAAAAGAAGCGCTGGGCATCACCCTCATAGATGATCCTCAAGCATTACGGGGCAAGGTCTGTATGGTGGTTATCCTCAATTACCTGACACGGCAGGAAGAAATTGACCAGATTCAGGCCGTCCTGGATACCCATCACCCATCTGTTCACTGGACAAAAGCCCATCGGCTTTTTAACTACATCACACTGGTTTATGAAGTCTGAGGCAAGGAATTGTCTCGCAACATAGCAAATAATGGAATCTTCTACTGAATCGAAAGGATCATCCATGAATATACAAACAATGACACAACAACCCCTTATGAAAGCTTATAGCAGCATGGTTCTTGTGCTGGCACTGGTTGTCAGTGTGCTGGTCACTGGCCTGAAATGGAATGAAAGCCAATCATACAAGCCACATATCAACAGTACCCCGAATACCATGCCTGACCTCCTGTTCACCACAAAGACAGATCTGTTACCCGGTCGTCTCTATTTTGAGATGAGTTCATTCCAAGATAATACGGGCTATCTGATCGAAATGGATCACCAGACCGGAGCCATCACCTTTAGCCAACAATTAGAGGCTTTTGGGATGCAATTCCAGCGCCTGGACAATGAGACAATGACTTTCTATGAAATCACTGAAGCTAACGCCAAAGGGCTACGGGAATTCGAGGAATGGGCGGGCATCCCCTTTGCAACCGGTGGGCATATGGCGCTGCTGAATAACGAGTATCAGCGGATTGGAAGCCTGATAGACCCGCGAGGAATAGATATACACGAAATTGTGAAACTGGATAACGGCAACCTGCTGTATCTTATTCCAGACCTTCGAAGTCCATACAGCGACCCAACGTTAACCTGTTTGCCCAGATGTCAGGTGCTAGGTCAATCCATTGTAGAAGTAACCCCGGATGGGGAAGTCGTCTTTGAGTGGGATGCCCTGGATTATTATGAACGGTCTGATTTTGTGCTGGATGATATTTTGATTCTGGGTCATACGATGCTCTATGATGTGACCCATGCAAATGCTCTTGAAGTAACACCCGATGGCAATCTTCTAATCTCAATTCGCCATACATCAGAAATTATTAAAATCGACCGGGAGACCGGGGCTATTCTGTGGCGCTTGGGTGGGGCTGAATCACATCACAATGACTTCCAGTACATCAATGATCCATTTAATGGGGTATCCCATCAACATCAGCCCGTAATGCTGGATAATGGCAATCTGCTGATCTTCGATAATGGCAATGGTCGTGAAAGACCCTATACGCGGGTGGTGGAATACCAGCTAGATGAGGCCAGCATGACCGCTACGCTGGTTTGGTCATATGTCACACCAGAACAGCACTTTTCTCCAAACCGGGGCAATGCCCAACGCCTGGAAAATGGCAATACTCTTATCAATTATGTATCCCGTGATAAGCCGATTGTGGAAGTCAATCCAGAAGGGGAAATTGTGATGGAAATTGATCTACCAGATGGCTATGAAAGCTATGCCAGTTATCAGGTGCAATTCTGGCCTGAATGACATGGCATTTTATGAAAGAGGGTAAATCTCCCCTCTTTCTAAACTAATTTCTCCCTAGTAACCCATTAACAATTACTATCTGTCTTTCTCTAGTTTTAACAAGCAGGGAAGATTGAGTTGGGGTATATTTGTTTATGACAAATATTACTTGGGGAAAATTCAATGTTATATCTAATATCACAAGTGAAGGTCAGTAACCGAGGTGCATCTCAGTGGATTATCGTTAGTATATCTCTTTTATTCTTTAGTTTTATGTTTACTCTTGTGTTTTCCGCTCAATCAACAAATATCGAAATGCCTGATCTTATCAATGAAGAAGGGGTTCATTTTATTGTTGAATCCGTTATTGCTTATCGGGAAATTGAAGATCAAGAACCTGATAATGGATCAATATTTGTCTTATTGGCACACATCGAAAATGAAACGGATAAGCGTCAATGTATATACGCTGAGGATCTTTCACTTGTGCTTGATGGAGAAGAGTTTGAACCTGATGGTGGGCTAATGGATGCAGTGAAACCATTGCTAACCCCTGAGCGTGATTATGTGGGGTCATGGTGGGGACATTGTGCTGATAAGCGATCAACAGAATTAACTTATGTTGTATTTGATGTACCTCCTAATTCAAAGAATGTCGGTCTCCGTTTTGGGAATCAGACAGTTGATATGGGGATTACATGGCATATAGGAATATATCCCATTGGAGAGGAATTAGAATTCAATACACTAGGGGATCTTGCTACAATGCGGGCAGATTCTGAAGCAACTTTGACGGTTGC
>Ga0224496_10002893_pt1 | contig 10060 bp, 10 predicted proteins | sample SF_Jul11_sed_USG_2_FD_168127 | JGI IMG/M metagenome (GOLD analysis project Ga0224496, IMG submission 168127) | Sediment microbial communities from San Francisco Bay, California, United States - SF_Jul11_sed_USGS_8_1 | ecosystem: Environmental > Aquatic > Marine > Sediment | place: USA... | reverse complement strand
ATGCGCCATACGGCGGGTAGTGTAACTGAAGAACAGTTTCCTGAAAGCATGCAACTGGATCGGGAAAATGGTTTGCCGCTTCACTATCGCTTTGAACCCGGTCATATACTGGATGGCATAACTGTCACGATTCCGTTGTCACATCTCAACCGGCTCAGCAAAGCCCCATTTGATCATTTGGTGCCGGGCCTGATTCGCGAGAAAATTACCTGGTATTTTAAAGCGTTACCAAAGCAGATCCGGCGGCATCTGGTGCCGCTGCCAGAATCAGTTACACAATTTTTGGAAAATCTACAGCCAGGCGATCATTCCATTTTTTTGACCGATTTGTTGGCAAAATTTGTTCATCGGAAAGTGGGTGTACCGGTTTCCAGTAATATTTTGGAAGATAAAGAACCGCCCCTGTACCTGCAGATGAACTATAAAGTGGTTGATGATGCCGGCCGTGAACTGGCGATGAACCGGGATCTTGCGCAGCTCCAATCGCAACTCGGCCAAGCGGCACAATTGACTTTTGCGCAAGTGGATGATGAAGAAAAAAACAGCATAGAGCGTGATAATGTTATGCGCTGGGATTTTGGCGATTTACCCGAAGAAATTACGTTTACCCGAATGGGAAAACAACTGACCGGTTACCCGGCATTAGTGGATCAGCAGGTATGTGTTGCAATACGTTTATTTGATACCCGTCAAGCCGCCGAAGAAAATATGCGGGTTGGTGTCAGGCGGTTGTTGCGCTTCGAGCTTAAGGACCGAATGAAACAACTGGAAAAAAACCTGCCGGGGCTGAAACAAGCGGTTTTGCAATTGACTACGCTTATCAACCCTGATGAACTTAAGCAGGATATGTTAACTGCTATTACAGACCGGGCATTTATCGGTGGTGATGCATTGCCACACAACGAAAAAGATTTTATCGCACAGAAACAACGGGCACGAACGCGATTGCCTGCCGTGATCGAAGCGCTGGCTCAAATCATGCAAAAAATTGGCTGTGAAGTTCAAGCATTACTGCAACGGTTGTCTGCGAGCGGCATGGGGAATGAAAGATTAAGAAATGAATTGAATATACAATTGCGCCATCTGCTTTTTCCTGGCTTCCTTAGCGTTACTCTCTGGGAACGGTTGCAACATTACCCCAGATATCTTAAAGGCATGCACATGCGCCTGGAAAAATTTTGCCACAATCCTCAGCGTGATGGGCAGCACAGCACTGATATAATATCTTTGTGGAATCAATACGTGCAGCGCATGGAAAAACATCGCAAAACAGGTAACCATGATCCGAATCTTGTTGAGTTCCGTTGGCAAATCGAAGAGCTGCGGATTTCCTTGTTTGCGCAAGAATTAAAAACACCAGCGCCGGTATCGGTTAAACGACTGCAAAAGTTGTGGGAAAAAGTGCGGGAATAGATTATCGTTATTCTAATCTGAACGAGAATCCTTTGTCATGAAAATACAATTTTGGCATTGTGTAGTTATCTGTGCCAGAAAAAGGATTTGGCGGAAATGGTCAAAAAAGGAACAATATGAAAGTAGGGCGCAATGATCCCTGCCCTTGTGGTAGTGGCAAAAAATACAAGAAGTGTTGTCTAATAGCGGTAGAAGCGCAACCTGTTGAAGACTTTCATTGGCATAAACTACGCCGTGCAATTGAAGCCTTGCCGACGCAGCTTCTAAAGTTTTCTAGTAAACATTTTGGTGAGGCTGGGCTACATGAAGCGTGGGATGAGTTTACCGATTGGGAGGGCATCGAATTTGATCCTGAAACTCCACACATTACGATATTCATGCCATGGTTTTTTTACGATTGGACGCCTGATCCTCTGGTCACAAACGTTAGGCGGGAAGCGCTTGACGAGTGCACGTTGGCGCAGGCGTATCTCGAAAAAAAAGGCAAACAATTGGAGCCATTATTGCGGCGCTATATTGAACAGTGTTGTAAAGCGCCATTCAGTTTTTACGACATATTGTCAGTTTGCCCAGGCGAGGGTTTTCTTTTACGAGACATCATAACCGGAGAGGAAGTGGATGTTACCGAGCATTCTGGATCGACTCAAGCCAAAGCCGGAGATATTATGTTTGGTAAGGTGGCCCAATTGGATGACTTGGCCGTAATGGAAGCCAGCCCACCAGTATTTTTTCCACCAAGGGAAAAGCAAGCGATACTTGATCTTCGCAAAAAGATTCATGGTTGCAAGCTACCGCTCACCCCGGTACTAATCAAGGATTACGATAATGAAATGCTGGGCATATACCACGACATCACCGAACGGTTGCTTAGCTCGGCTATGCCGGAGCTGGTAAATACCGACGGCGATTCGCTGGTTCCTCAAGAACTCATTTATGAAATCGAGTCGCCGCACGCCACCTTTGACGCGCTGAAGCATCTTAGTATCTGTGTCAGCGAAGATGAATTGCTTGCAGAAGCAAAATTTAACACTAAAGGGGAATTGCGCGCCGTAGATTTTTCCTGGCAAAAGAAAGGCAATGTACTTCACAAGTCTTGGGAAAATACTGTTCTTGCCTACATCAGAATTAACGGACACAAAATGAAGGTCGAAGTAAACTCAGATAATCGTGCAAAGAAGTTTCGAGCCCTGATGGATGAGCTGCTTCCCGGTAAAGTGCGCTATAAAACTACCGTGATTGAATCCTTGCAAATATGATTGAACCGCTAATGCAACGTGGGGACGATAGGGTACTTGCTGATCAACAAGAAATGGAAGAACTGCAAAACGATCCTGAAGTCCAAGCGCATATTAATCAAATGATACTACCTGCAATGGCCAGATGAAGAACTCCCTGCCTTAGACGGAAAAACACCATCGCGGGCTGTCAAGACAAAAGATGGGCGGGAGATGGTTGAGGCATTGCTGTTGGAATTTGAGCAAAGCGGCGAACGTTCCATATCACCGCTTGACCCAGTTATCATTACTGAGCTGCGCGAACGGCTTGGGCTGCAGAAAAGAAAATAACCATGCAGCAAATCATTAGCGAGAAAAAGATCAACAATAGAACATTGAGGCTGGTGCAGGGTGATATTACTGAACGGAATGTTGATGCCATCGTCAATGCGGCCAATTCAAATTTACAGCATGGCGGCGGTGTCGCTGGCGCTATTGTAAGAAAAGGCGGGAAAATGATACAACAAGAGAGCAATAAAATTTGCCATGTCAGTGTCGGTTCATCCGCGGTAACCGGTGCTGGAGAGTTACCCTGCAAGGCTGTCATTCATGCTGTCGGTCCCAGAATGGGCGAGGGTGATGAAGATAACAAGTTAAAAATGCGATAAATTCCGCATTAAAGACAGCCATCCAGCAAGGGTATAGGCGCATATCAATACCGGCCATCAGCGCCGGGATTTTTGGTTTTCCAAAAGACAGGTGCGCTGAAATTCTGGTGAATGAATCTAGGAAAGTTTTAACATCCGATCAGCAATTGAGTCTTGAAACGGTTGAGTTTTGTATTTTTGATGATGAGACGCTTGGTTATTTTAGCAAAACGTTTGAGAAAATTTCCTAATTTTGCATAATAAACCGAAAGATATCATCGACTTTATCTGTTTAAGAGAATGAATAAGCTGCCACCAGGAATAACCGGGTTTGTGAGTGATATATCTCAAAAGAAAAATGCGGTCTCTTTTGCAGAGTTTAAAACAGATATGGCTAAACTCGGTCAAAAACTCAACGTGAAAATAATTGCGTGTAATCCAATTATTACCTGTGAGAACTATTTTTCTTGCCAGTTAGCGTATAAGGGGCAAACAATCAGCATTCTTTGCAATACGGTTTATCCTGTGATTGGTCTTTGCGCCACAGACAATCCAAATAAAATGCCGAGGGAATTTTTGTCTATCGAGGAAATGGAACACCATTTAATTCGCTTGAGAAACTATGCGATAGCCCCGCCGGAATTTTTGCATTCGCCATTAGAAAGTAATGTAATTGAAGACTTGAGTGTGCAGGAATTGTCGCAAATTAATTACTGGCGACCAAAAGAAATAAGCGAGATCATATTTAATTATTGGGATTAATCATTAACCAAAATAAATCTCGCATAATCTGGCGATTATTTCTTGCTCATTATTCTTATGTTATTAATCGATAAAATTGCAGAACATTACATCCAAGAGGCCCAAGAGCGGGGAGAGTTTGATAATTTACCTGGAGCGGGAAAGCCTTTGATGATGGAAGATGATTCGATGGTGCCTGAAGATTTGCGTGCTGGTTATCGATTATTGAAGAATGCGGGCTATTTGCCTCCAGATTTGCAACTTCATAAAGAAATACGCGATGTCGAACAGTTATTGGCGGGAGTACAGGATGCTGGTGAGTATAATCAGGCCGAGCGACGTTTGCGTTATTTGCGGTTGCGGTTAAATCAATGTCGTGGTGACAGTATCGACCTTGTGACCGAGCGGCAGTATCAGGAAAAATTGTTGCAGAAGCTTTGACTAGGTGTGCAATAGAATAGCTGAAAGGCGAACTGCTATTAAGTTTTCGGAATAGCAGGCCATAGGCTAAACATTAGAAAACCGCGAATATGATGCTGAATAAAAATACCAATATGTAATGTAAAAAATTACCTAGTGCAAAGGATATGTTATGTACGAACAAGTATCACATTCACTACTCAACGAAATACTTGACCATTTAAAACCTGAAATTAAAAAACGCGATTTACGCTATTTTTATATTCGTCTCGGCGCTAATTTCTACGCCATTCACTCTTTGTATCACCGACTTTACGGCGACCGGGAGGACTTTGAAGCACAGATGGTAAAGTTAGTTGAAACCTTGGCCCGTAACTACATTGCCCGCAATGCAGACTACAAGCAGTCGGACCGTGAGCGTGAGAAAAATCATAATTGGTTTCTCAATCAGAATTGGGTTGGTATGGCCTTATATACCAATGGTTTTGCTGACAACCTCAACGATTTAAAAGATAAAGCTTCTTACTTCCAGGAGCTTGGCGTTAATTTAGTGCATATCATGCCGGTATTGCAATGCCCCGCTGGCAGCAGCGACGGTGGCTACGCGGTCAGCAATTACCGTCAAATCGATGACCGCATCGGAAACCTGGATGATTTAAGGGAAGTGGCGAGTGAATTCAAAAAACGCGATATTCTTTTGGTAATGGATGTCGTTGTCAATCATACGTCAATGGAGCACGATTGGGCCCAAAAAGCTTGTCAGGGCGACGTAAAATATCAGGATTATTACCACACATTCGACACTCGGGAAGTACCTGATATGTTTGAACAGACTATGCCGGAGATATTCCCAGAGACTGACCCTGGTAATTTCACCTGGGATGAAGACATGCAAAAGTGGGTCATGACGGTGTTTCATCACTATCAATGGGATTTGAACTACCGCAATCCAGGTGTTTTCATTGAGATGCTGGATATTATCCTGTTCTGGGCCAATCAAGGGGTAGATATCGTGCGACTAGACGCGGTGGCATTTCTCTGGAAAAAAATGGGAACTACCTGCCAGAATGAACGTGAAGCGCATTTGCTCTTGCAGCTGATGAAGGATTGCTGCCAAGTAACGGCACCGGGACTTTTGTTTATCGCCGAAGCCATCGTCGCACCTTCGGAGGTAATTAAATACTTTGGAGAAGATGCAATCGTTGCAAAAGAATGTGAAATTGCTTATAACGCCACATTCATGTCCTTACTATGGGACGCAGTGGCCACTAAGAACAGTAAGTTGTTGAGGCGCGGTCTTCGCAGCCTGCCGGATAAACTAGAGCGCGCTACCTGGCTTAATTACGTACGTTCTCATGATGATATTGGTTTTGGTTTCGACGACCAGGATATTAGGTCTGTAGATTATGACCCTTACCAGCATCGCCGCTTTCTCCTCGAATATTTTACCGGCCAGTTCGATGATTCAGCCGCACAAGGCCTGCCATTCGCCTATAACAAAAAAACCGGCGATGCACGTTTATGCGGATCATTGGCTTCATTGGTGGGCCTGGAAACCGCGATAATGCACGGTGATGAAATCCAAATAAACCTGGCTATTCGCCATATTTTATTACTGAACAGCCTTATTCTTGCGTTTGGTGGTATCCCCTTACTGTATTACGGTGATGAGATTGGCGTGATCAATGATCGTAGCTATCGTGAAGACCAGGCTAAAGCCCATGATAACCGCTGGCTGCACCGACCCAAAATAAACTGGGATAAAGCGGAACTCAGACACCAGCATGGCACTGTGGAGCATACTATTTTTAGCGAATTGGCAAAAATGATTGCTGTGCGTAAAGAAACAGCAGCCTTTGCCGATTTCAATAATCGCGAATTGCTTGACCTAGAGAATGAACATTTGTTTGCATTCATACGTTTTAATCATGAATATGCGAGCGACCGCGTCATTGTGGTTGCTAATTTGGATGGCAGGTCGCATAAGCTTGACTTGGATAATCTTTTCAAAAGGGGTATTAGTGCGCATGGATCATTGACCGATATTGTCACCGGTCGAAGCCCAACTCGCTACCAGGACGAATTGATTTTGCAACCATTCCAATTTTACTGGCTTTCCGAGAGATAGCCTGGATTGATTCGACAAGAAGGTGCTATTGAAGCTTGCTCGAAGTAGCGGCGTCATGCAGGTTATCAATTTAGTATTTTTTTGAATTGCCCGTTCGCAGTAACACCCTAAAAATTTTAGCGGGTTAAAGAAGATTATTAAAGCCAGCGTCTATCTCTCTATTTTGTATTTTCTACGGATTGGCCGCAAACTTTTTTCGTATTTTGAACGGATTAATAAGTCAAAATGAATGAGCAAGAATCTAAGCAGCTTCCGATAATCGGATGGAGAGAATGGTTGGCCTTGCCTGAGCTGAAAATTTCCAAGATTAAAGCGAAAGTAGATACCGGTGCACGGACTTCAGCGTTGCACGCCTTTTGGATTGAAGCCTACAAAAGAAATCACCAGCAATGGGTTAAGTTTGCAATTCATCCTGATCAATACAATACCCATGACGTGATTGAATGTGATGCCCAAGTGAAAGATCGTCGCATGGTAACAGACTCCGGTGGGCATAAACAAAGGCGTTATGTCATTGAAACGTCAATTTGGTTGGGGATGCATACTTTTACGTCGGAATTGACTCTGACGAGCCGTGATACAATGCGATTTCGCATGCTGCTTGGTCGTACGGCCATTAATGGCCGTTTTCTGGTTGATTCTAACGCTTCCTATTTGCAAGGCCGACTTTAACATTATTCAATAAGCCTTAATTAAGAATATATTGAATTACAGGGAAATATATTATGAAAATCGCAATCTTGTCGCGTAACCCTAAACTTTATTCTACCAAACGATTGGTTGAAGCGGCGACTGACCAGGGCCATGAAGTTAAGGTGCTCGATGTGCTTCGTTGCTATATGAATATAACCGCCCATAATCCGAGAGTTCATTATCGTGGAGAAGTGCTAGAAAACTTTGATGCAGTTATACCTCGAATAGGGGCTTCAGTCACATTTTATGGCACTGCTGTTTTACGGCAATTCGAAATGATGAATGTTTTTCCATTAAATGAATCGGTTGCTATTACGCGTTCACGTGATAAATTAAGATCAGTGCAATTGCTGGCAAGAAAAGGGGTCGGCCTGCCCATCACTGGGTTTGCGCATAATCCAGATGATATTGAAGATCTCATTACTAGTGTGGGTGGCGCGCCACTGGTTATTAAACTATTAGAGGGTACACAAGGAATCGGTGTGGTGTTGGCCGAAACTCATAAAGCCGCAGAAAGCGTTATTCAGGCTTTTATGGGATTAAACGCCAACATTATGGTGCAAGAATTTATCAAAGAGGCTGGTGGTAGTGATATCCGTTGTCTAGTAATTGGCGATATAGTGGTTGCCGCCATGAAACGTCAGGCAGCAGAAGGCGAATTTCGTTCCAATTTACATCGTGGCGGACAGGCATCAATCGTTCGTTTAACGCCGGAAGAACGTACAACGGCGGTGAGGGCAGCGAAAATTATGGGGCTCAATGTCTGCGGTGTTGATTTGTTGCGATCCAATCATGGGCCGGTAGTTATGGAGGTCAATTCATCGCCGGGATTACAAGGGATTGAAGCCGCCAGTAAAAAAGATATTGCTTCGCTTATTATTCAATTTATCGAGAAAAAATTCAAATCGCTTGAGCATAAGTCGGATCGATCTCGAACGCGCGGCAAAGGATAGCGAATGACTACCGAGCTGATTATCAATGGCCAATCTATAGCGCCAGGTTCTAGTGTCATGATTGATTTGCCATTGCCTCGACTTTATACACATGCTTTGATGACGATGCCTATACATGTCATACGTGGCAAAAAAGCCGGGCCGAGGCTATTCATTAGTGCCGCTATTCATGGTGACGAGCTCAATGGCGTAGAAATTATCAGGCGATTGTTGAAACAAACGGCCTTGAATAAGTTACGTGGTGACCTTATTGCAATACCTATGGTAAATGTTTACGGCATCATACATCATTCACGATATCTGCCTGATCGACGTGATTTAAATCGCTCTTTTCCTGGGTCAAGAGGAGGCTCTTTAGCTGCCAGGCTAGCTGATTTATTTATGACCGAGATTGTGAAGAAATGTACCCATGGCATTGATTTGCATACGGGTGCGATTCATCGTAGTAATTTACCGCAAATTCGCGCAAATCTGGATGATGCCGAAACTTTGTTGTTGGCAAAGTCTTTTCATGTGCCTGTATTGCTGAATTCAAATTTGCGTGATGGTTCTTTGCGCGAAGCTGCTGCGGAGTTGGCTATTCCAATGTTGTTGTATGAAGCTGGAGAGGCATTAAGATTTGATGAGGTCTCTATTCGAGCCGGGGTTGGTGGGATTTTGGCAGCCATGAGACAATTGGGCATGCTTGCTGCCAGAAAATCTCAGAAATCGACTGCGACAGAGCCGTTCATTGCACGTTCCAGTCAGTGGATTAGAGCACCCGGTAGCGGTGTTTTCAGAGCGGCAAAATCATTGGGTGGGAAAGTTAAACGTAATGATGTATTGGGGGTAATTAACGATCCAGTGGCTACTTTGGAAGCGCCTGTTATTTCTCCTTGTAACGGTTTGATTATTGGTCGCTCTGAATTACCGTTGGTTCATGAGGGCGAAGCAATCTACCATATTGCACAGTTTGAAGATAATCGAGAAGTGGCTGAGCATGTAGAAATGTTTCAGGGTAACATTTCTCCCGAGTCGGCATTAGGTGGAGAAATTCCGATTGTGTAACTACACACCTTATATATCATGAAAGACCAGAAAGGACGCGCGACAATTTGATTAACTGATGATCGGGGTTTTGTGTTATTTGCAAATACACAATCCATTCGCATGGTGCGCTGTTGTGACATCAACAGGGAAGTAGATTGACCAGTTTGCCAAGTACAAATTCACATTTCCAGCATTGAGAATAGGTAATTCATGCCATGAATCAAGCGGATAAGAACTGGTCAGCTAAGGTAACACAGCAAAGCAACGCGCTGGATCTGGATGAAGGCATCTTTACCTGGAAAGATCCGCATCAGATTGCACTATCCTTGAAACACTCAGCAGAAGCAAGCCAACGGCGCAAATCCTCTCCTTTTAGCTCCGCGATGTCTATGCTAGTTTTTTATATAAACAGGGCAGGCAAGATCCTGGCACCTGAACAAAAAGCCATTCTGGAAGCTGCTAAAATAGAACTGCGAAAACTTTTTGGCCACGTCAATTAAAAAATTCCAATTCATCAGGGTGCAGAGTAAAGGAACCAGCTTGGAACCATTGGTTATTTTTTTGTAATTCAGGGGTTAATATTATTTTCCCTTGCTTCGATATATTTCCTAAATTAAGCTAATTTTGTTGCCATCGTTTCCGGTTTAGGTTCATGTCATGCGATGCATGGACAGGTTTTTTTTGTCTCTTTTTACCGGATGTTCCCTATTGCAGGAAACGGAAAAACAAACATAACCATATGAAGTCAAGCGGCTTTTCGTCTAGACGGGAGTTTCTTCTTAGTGGCCACACGGATGCCTTTGCTTGGCAGGATAGAGGGTA
>Ga0224496_10002892_pt1 | contig 10060 bp, 10 predicted proteins | sample SF_Jul11_sed_USG_2_FD_168127 | JGI IMG/M metagenome (GOLD analysis project Ga0224496, IMG submission 168127) | Sediment microbial communities from San Francisco Bay, California, United States - SF_Jul11_sed_USGS_8_1 | ecosystem: Environmental > Aquatic > Marine > Sediment | place: USA... | reverse complement strand
TAGAATTTCAGCTATTCAATTCGAATAGGGGGAGAACTCCCTCGCCCTTGGTGGAGAGGCTTGGGTGACGGTGAAGGGCCTATTTGAATGGTAAAGCACCATAATCGTCGCACAAGTGAATGCATGAAATAAGGGCGATCATCTGTTAACGCAATCTCGAATACTTCTGAGAAACTCGCCTTGGTATTCTTCCTGTACTCAAGGTATCTGGGTGATTCAAGGAGGAGGCTTATTCCTTCTCACCGTTAGCAGTTTTTTCCCAGCGTTATTTCATATTGAAGAAATAGTTTTTTTTATCCTATTGGGATTAGCCCTACTTGCAGCATGGCTTGAAGAGAAAGATCTGAGGGTTCGAACGCCCATTGATTTCCCCCTCTTACTGTTAGTGGCATGGATACTTCTCACTATCCCCTTCTCGTTAAGTCCCGAATACAGTTTTGTGGAATGGCGAAAGCTTGTGGCCCAATGCCTAGTCTTTTATTGGGCAGTGTATATCATGCGAACAATTGATTTGCGATTATGCGTAAAAACTAAGAGAAGCCCTGCAGTGTGGTGGTTATGGATTAATAGCCAAGGCTTTCCACGGATAATTTTCTTTGGAGTACTTCTTGGGGTTCTGGTGCTGTCGAGCTTTGCACTTGTAGATTTTTTTGCACGAGGAGGGAATTGGGAGGATCGAACCATTCGGGCTAGGGCCCCAGTATCAGATTACAATTGGTTGAGCACGTATTTAGTCCTTTCGACCCCTATTCTATTTTATTTGGGAATAACCTCCCGTTTTTTGCGAGGGAAAATACTGTCCTATGGCACTGTGGGGATTGCTCTGCTCGCGCATGTGGTCTCATACACGCGAGCGGGTTGGTTGGCTTCTGTGGCGCAATTATTCTCTTGGGGAGTTGTGACGCAACGACGGTTTCTTCTTCTTGGTGTTCTTCTTGGAATCATGCTTGTGCCTGTGGCCCTGTTTGGGCTAGCCCAGAAGGGATATCAGGCGGACACCTTGGATGCCTGGACGTTAGGGACGCGTGTTCAAGTGTGGAAATTAGGAGCCGAGCAACTCATCAGGCATCCCTTTGTGGGGATTGGATATGGCAATAATAATTTTCAGCCCGTTTTGATTGATACTCCAATGGGCGATAAGCCGATGCATCTTCACAACACGCTTTTGATGATGGGGGTCGGGAGCGGGATCCCAGGCTTTGTGCTTTTTGTCTGGGTGTTTATTCGCTTGGGGAGAGAGTTCTTTACAAGAGCCAACCCAAGCCATTGGACAGATTTAGAAACTCTCAAGCTTTGTCTAGGGATTGTCATGATAGGGTTCTTCTGTCGAAACCTCTTTGATTATATGTTTGCCGGAAGTTTAGCGTATTTGTTTTGGATATTAATGGCCTGTGGCTTGGGGGCTACCTCGAAGATTGTACAAAAGACCGAACCTCAACATTTGTTTGGTACATCCTGATGGCTATGGCAGGGGGACTCAGGGATTGATGGAGTCTGTTTGTTTTTTAGCGAAGTTGTGGAGCACTCGATGGTTGCTTGGTTGACCTAGCCACCGATGCTAGATCTTAGGAGCGGACTTAATCTCTACGGGATTCTTTATGGGTATCCTTTTGATGTTAGTTTCTGTGGTAGCCAATACTAGCTATTTTGGATCATCCTCGAAGTGGTATTGTTATGTCCTATCCGGCAACCGGATAAAATTACTAATCACCTTATTCTTAAGTTTGTTGAAAAAAGTAGCGAAGGGGCGTATTGCAAGGGGTTTCCATGTTTTATTATGAGATGGTAGGGATTTTTTAGTTGTTTGGCGGGGCTATTAATGGTTGAGAAAGATCGGCATGTATTTTTATATCCTTCATCGGTAACTCGTGAGCGTCGTGAAAAATTGAACGGTCATCGAGCCATCAACCTCTGGTTTACGGGCCTATCAGGATCAGGGAAGTCAACCTTAGCGCATGCAGTGGAAAAGGGTCTTTACGCCAAAGGATACCGTACCTTTGTTTTTGATGGTGACAATGTCCGTCATGGGCTATGTCGTGATCTTGGATTTGACCGTGAGGGTCGAGCGGAAAATGCCCGTCGCGTTGCCGAAATGGTCAATCTATTTCTGGAGGCTGGCATCATTGCGCTTACGGCCTTTATTTCTCCAATGGAACGGGATCGTCAGCGAGCTAGGGAAATTATAGGGGCGGAGAACATGGTGGAAATTTATTGTGATTGCCCATTAGAGGTTTGTGAAAAACGTGATACGAAAGGGCTATACCAAAAGGCCAGAGCAGGTGAAATCGAAAATTATACTGGCATTTCATCTCCCTATGAGGCCCCACGATGTCCTGATATCCATTTGGAAACGCACATAATGTCTCTTGAAGCTTGCGTGGAGAATATTATCAACTTTCTAAAGAAAAACCGAATTCTTTTCTCCTTATGAGTCAAATGAATGAACCTAGCAAAAAAGGTTCAAAGGTGCCCATCTATATTCTTTTGGTTGTTTTCGCAAAAAGATAGCCGTTGCGGACTGTATGGCGGTCGGCTTAGCGTGGACCTAGAGTTGGCGGCAAAGCTCTGCTCAGAAAAGTAAAAACTATTTCGGAGGGTTCGGGCCCGTTCCTGGGTATTGCGGGTATTGTTTTTTTGAAGAAATATTAAAGCCTGTAGAAATTAAGAAGGAAGTGAAAAGGGAAAGTATAGAAGAAGTGAGCTATTAGAGATAATATGACAAACGGTATTCCCATCCGCCTTATAAAGCGGAAATTAGGGTGTGCGAATCGCTTGATCGAAGTGCACCTTGACGAAATTGCGGGTCCGTCCGGGGAGACAGTATTGGACTTTATGGTGGTGTCGCCACGGCAGAAGTCTGAGAATCATGTGACGGGAGTGGCCATCCTCCCGATTCTCGATGGGGCCCTTGGCTTATTGCAAATCTATCGGTATCCCGTCGGAGAATATACGTGGGAGGTTCCTCGTGGGTTTATCGATGCAGGGGAGAGCGCTCTTTCTGCAGCCATACGTGAATTGGAAGAAGAGACGGGGTTCCTGTGTGCTGATCAAGATATGATTGATCTCGGTACGATATTGCCAGAGCCTGGAATTCTAGCAGCACGTACACATATCTTTGCTGCTTCCAAGTGCCATGGGATAAAACGCTTTCAGTCGAACGAATTGGGCCACATGGCTCTGCGGTTTTTCCCCATCAAAGAATTTTCTGCCATGGCGCGAAATGCTGAAATTGAAGAAGCTCATACTCTTGCTGTGTTTTACAGGTACCATCAATACCTAGAATTACAGTAGGATACGGAAACTTGAAAATGCATAGAATGGGAGTCTCGCGAGACGATTTCGAATTATGAGCAAGTCTAATCTACCTACCAGGCAACTCGACGTTCTCTTCGTCAATCCAGATTCATCTGTCCATGCGTATCAAGGGTTGGCTCAGACCTATACTGCCATCGAACCTCCTACATGGGCGTTGTTGTTGGCCCAGTCTTGCCGAGCTAAGGGGTTTGGTGTCGCAATTTTGGACTGTACTGCAGAAAATCTGTCTTTGCAGGGTGCCGTGAATAGTATCAAAAATGCCAACCCTCGCCTTGTGGTATTTGTCGTATACGGACAAAATCCCAATTCCGGCACGACAGGAATGATAGGCGCTACTATGTTAGCGGAAGAACTGAAGTTGCAAATCCCTGCCGCTCCTGTTTGTTTTGTCGGCTCCCACACCAGTGCATTGCCATTAGAGGTGTTGCAATTTCCATTTGTCGATTTTGTGTTGTTGAATGAGGGAGTGTATGCGTTACATGCTCTTTTGCAGACCGATCTTCGTACTCATCTTGAATCGGTAAAAGGGATTGGTTACAAAGTTCGCGATTCATCGGAAGAGCATAAGGCGATATTGAATGAGCCTCAATCTATTGTTCCGCAAGAACGGATGGATTTGGATATGCCTGGTTATGCCTGGGACCTTTTGCCCTATAAGTCTCGGCCGCTTGATTTATATCGAGCGCACTTCTGGCATGCAGAATTTTCTCACGAGAAGCGCACTCCATTTGCCGCGATCTATACCTCCCTTGGGTGCCCATTTGCCTGCGAATTTTGCATGATTAATATTATTAACCGTGTCGATAACCAAAGCCAAATTGATGCCTCGAATTCTCGCGGGATGAGATTTTGGAGTACGAAGCTGATCGTCGATGAACTTGAAAAACTTGCCATGATGGGAGTGGAAACTGTTCGGCTTAGTGATGAAATGTTTTTTTTGAATCGGAAATACTATGACCCACTTCTACGGGGAATTATCGAACGAAATCTCAAGTTACGAATGTGGGCTTATGCGAGGGTTGATACGGTCCGCCAGGAATATATTGAACGCTTTATGCAAGCTGGCATCAATTGGCTGGCGTTGGGAATTGAGGCTGGGAACCAAACGGTCCGCCAAGAGGTTTCAAAGGGTTCATTCCAGGAAATTAATATTCGTGATGTTTGCCAGAAGGTCCGGGCTGAGGGCATGAACATTATCAGTAACTATATTTTTGGATTTCCAGAGGATAGCTTAGAGACGATGCAAGAAACCTTAGATTTGGCCATGGAGCTTAATACGGAAATGGCCAATATGTATCCCTGCCAAGCCCTCCCAGGAAGTCCCTTGTATTATCTCGCACAAAAAAATGGATGGAGGTTGCCCAAGACGTATACGGGGTATGGGTTTTTGTCGTATGACAGTGAGCCTCTTCCGACAAAGTATGCGACAGCCTCTGATGTGCTGAAATTTCGAGACGATGCTTGGCAACAATATTTTACCAATTCGGCCTATCTCGATCTTGTTGAGACAAAGTTTGGAGCCACGGAGCGGGCCAATGTGGAAGCGATGACGAAAATTCAGTTGCGGAGGAAATTGCTGGGTGATTAGAGAAAGAGGGGTATTTATGGCTGTAAATCTTCAAATTCCATAGAATCCATGATTATTACCAAAACACCATTCCGCATTTCTTTTTTCGGCGGTGGCACAGATTATCCAATGTGGTATCAAGAACATGGAGGTGTTGTTCTTTCCACTTCGATAGATAAGTATTGTTATATCAGTTGCCGTCATCTTCCGCCTTTTTTTGAGCATCGGCATCGCATTGTCTATTCGATTGTCGAGAATGTGCAGCGGATTGAGGACATCAAGCATCCGGCCGTCCGAGGGGTTTTGAACTGGTTCGGGTCGGAGAACGAAGGGTTGGAGATTCATCATGATGGAGATTTGCCGGCCCGCGCAGGTCTCGGTTCCAGTTCGTCCTTTACGGTTGGATTAATTCATGCCTTAACCGCGTTGAGAGGTAGGTATATTTCAAAGAATGAGTTGGCGAAGCAGGCCATCTATGTTGAACAAAAAGTTATTAATGAAAATGTCGGATCTCAAGATCAAATTGCCGCAACTTTTGGAGGCCTAAATCGAATTGACTTCACTACTGATGGGGCATTTCAAGTTTCACCTATTGTGTTGAAGGAAGATCGCTTACGAGAGTTTCAGTCACATTTAATGCTGTGTTTCACCGGATTCTCTCGTATCGCGTCGGATATTGCGAAGGATCAAATTGATAATGTTAAGAGTCGTATGACTGAATTGAATCGAATGAAAGATATGGTTGATGAAGCCATTCAGATTCTCCAGAGCCCCAAGAGCCCAATTCAAGAAATCGGGCAGTTGCTCCACGAGAGTTGGTTGTGCAAACGAGGACTTTCCAAGAAAGTGTCAACTCCGGAAATTGATGATCTCTACGATAGAGCAAGGCGGTCGGGAGCCATTGGAGGGAAAATCCTTGGAGCTGGAGGTGGAGGGTTTCTTTTGCTGTTTGTGAATCCGGACCAACAGGATAAAGTGAGGGAAGAGCTTAAGGAGCTCATTCATGTTCCTGTGAAATTTGAAACGTCCGGCAGCCGAGTTGTCTTGTATCAGCCGAATGGATTGGGGTGAAATTTTCTATGAACAATCAATCCATCATTTACGTGGCTGGGCATGCTGGTCTCATAGGCTCAGCTGTTGTTCGTCGACTGCATGAGGCGGGATACCACAAGATTGCTACCAGGTGTCGAAGTGAGCTTGATTTGCAGGATTGGAAAAGCGTATCCGAGTTCTTCGATGAAGCGTGTCCAGATTATGTAGTGTTTGCCGCGGGACGAGTTGGAGGCATCCTTGAAAATCAGGCTTTTCCCGCAGACTTTATGGATGAAAATCTTTCGATGCAGTTCAATGTACTGAAAGCTGCGCGACGAAAGGGTCTGAAAAAGCTAATTTTTTTTGGTTCATCGTGTATGTATCCTCGAGAATGCCCGCAGCCGATGGCAGAACCGGCGCTCCTGTCTGGCCGGCCTGAGCCAAGTAGTTTGCCTTATGCGATTTCAAAGCTCACAGGAGTTCATCTCTGTCTGGCCTATAACCAACAAGATGACGTGACCCGATTTCTTCCTCTTATTCCCAATAGCGCTTATGGGCCTAACGATAACTTTGATGCGGAGTCTGGACATGTCCTGGCTGCCCTCATGACAAAATTGCATCAGGCCAAAGTATCAGGAGCGCAATCGGTGATGCTTTGGGGGAGTGGTACTCCGCGACGGGAATTCATCCATGCGGATGATATCGCTGATGCCTGCTTGCATTTCTTAGCGATTGACCAAAAAAACATTGAGTTGCCGATCAATGTGGGAGTGGGATCGGATATTTCCATTAAGGAATTGGCTAACCTGATCGGAGAAATCGTTGGGTATAAAGGGTCTCTTGAATGGGATCGAAGTAAACCAGACGGATGTCCACGCAAGCTGCTTAACAGTACTCGGATACATGCTTTAGGGTGGAGGCCGACGGTGGATTTGGCTGATGGTCTTGCGAGTACGTATCAATGGTACTTGAAAAGTTTGGATTCGACGAACGTTGCCAAAGGCCAGATTTCTCATCAATCAGTATGAATAGAAAAGGCTCCAGCTGCTGGCAAAGAGTTTTCTACAAGCGGTCTTGTTGGGGATGATGAAATCGGAAATGTAAGGCATAGCTAACCTCAGCATGGAGCTCCTGAATTTTGGAGGATCGACTGATGACGAAAGAAGAGTTAATCGCATTTGAAGAGGAAATTGCGGAGTTATTTAATAGAGGAAAAATTCGAGCTCCGGTTCACCTTTATTCGGGTAATGAAGAGCAGATTATTGCCGTTTTCGAACGTATCCGCCAACAGGATTGGGTGTTTTGCTCATGGCGATCTCATTACCAATGTTTGTTAAAAGGGGTTCCCCGGTCACAAGTGCGAGAAGAGATTCTTGCCGGACGTTCTATCTCTCTCTGTTTCCCGGACTACCGTATTTTTTCTTCTGCAATAGTCGGGGGTGTATTGCCCATTGCGGTCGGTGCGGCCATGGCCATTCATCGACGGGGAGAAGATGCGAAAGTGTACTGTTTCATGGGAGAGATGACAGCTGAAACTGGGGTGGCCCATGAAGCTATTAAGTACAGCCAGAATCATGGTCTTCCGATCCACTTTGTGGTGGAAGATAATGGAAAATCAGTATGTACAGACACTCGTGAGGTTTGGAATCAACCGCAGTTGAGTTTTGAAGGCGTTCAAAACGAGTACATCACGTCTTATCGCTATGAAACCAAGTATCCTCATGCTGGGGCCGGTGTGCGGGTTCAATTTTAGTCTGAACGTAACCTGTTTAGCTTCATTCAGGTCGGGTATAGGAGTGGATTGGCTGTTCGCTTCCATTGATTATTCGTTTGTGATTTTCTCACGTAGATTTTTCAACGGGATGTATAATGAAATATTTTGATGAGCTCAAAAGGGCCATGTCGTTCCTTTCGCAGGATCCACGGACGGTCTTTATCGGACAGGCTGTGGCAGTGCCAGGGACGGCCATGACCAATACTCTTACGGATGTGCCCAGTGACCGCCTTATTGAATTACCCGTTGCGGAAGAAATGCAGATGGGGATGGCCACAGGAATGGCATTAACCGGCTTGGTTCCGGTGAGTATTTTCCCTCGGTGGAATTTTCTCTTGTGTGCTATTAGTCAATTGATCAATCACCTGGATAAAATTCAGGTAATGTCAAATGGCAGGTTCAAGACCAAAGCCATTATACGGACTGGCATTGGCTCAGAGCGTCCATTGCATCCCCAACACCAACATGTTGGTGATTTTACGGATGCTATTCGTGCTATGTGCAGTACGATTGAAGTGATTAGACTGGAAGAGTCAAAAGATATTTTTCCTGCCTATGAAAAAGCGTTATTGCGTGATGATGGACGGAGTACGATTGTGGTCGAGTATGGCGATTATTATGGAGAAAAGTAATTGACCGATATTGTTTCAATGTGAGGAGCGGATGGGATTGCGTTTACTAATAGAGAAAGAATGTGTATGAATTTTCCCTTGATGCGGAATAACATTCTCCGTGAGGACTTAGATGCGGTAATCGGCTATCTCCAGCAAGAAGATCCTATTCTGACTCATGGTAGTAATGTTCGAGCGTTTGAAACTGAATGGTCGGATTGGTTAGGTGTAAAACACAGTGTTTTTGTGAATTCCGGCGCATCGTCAAATCTCCTGGCTCTGGCTATCCTCAAAATCCGTCATCCGGAAGGTGGAGAAGTCATTGTTCCTCCCTTGACTTGGGTCTCTGACATTTCCTCAGTGATACAAAACGGGTTTAAGCCAGTATTTGTCGATATTGACCCTCGGACATTGTCGATGGATTCCTCTAAAATTCTTGAGAAGATCACTCCGCGGACGAAAGCTGTTTTTTTAACTCATGTGCAAGGATTTAGCGGCCTGACGGATAAGTTGCTCATGGAATTAGAAGCTAGAAATATTCCCCTGCTCGAGGATGTGTGCGAATCGCATGGCGCTACCCACAATGGCAAAAAGCTAGGGAGTTTCGGATGGATCTCGAACTTTTCCTTTTACTATGCTCATCACATGAGCACGATCGAGGGTGGGATGCTCTGTACCAATGATTCTGATGTCTATCAACAAGCGCGTATGCTGCGGTCCCATGGGATGGTGCGAGAAGCCGATGATCCGGAGGTGAAGGCCTCTTATTGTTCGAAATACCCCATGCTGAATTCCGACTTTATTTTTGCATTTCCTGCCTATAATTTGCGAAACACTGAAATTGGTGGGATTCTTGGACGTAGCCAGCTCAAACGACTCAATTCCAACAACAGGCGTAGGACTGAGAATCTGATGCGATTTTTACAATTAATTGACCCAACAAAGTATCGAACGGATTTCAAGGTTGAAGGGTCGAGCAATTATGCCTTTAATCTTATCCTGAAGCAGCCTAATGACGAGTTGGTTCCGCGTCTTATGCAGAAGATGCGTGAGGCTGGAGTAGAGTTTAGACGAGGAAGCGCGGGGGGAGGGAACCAACTCCGACAGCCGTATCTTGAGGGGATTGTCCCAAAAGACCATTATTCAGAGTTTCCAGAAACTGAGCATATACACTTTTATGGTTTTTATCTCGGAAACTTCCCAGATCTGAAGGATGAGGAAATCGATCGGTTGTGTGTCATTGTGAACTCGGCATAAGGGCATCATGATTTCCGCAGTGATTTTGGCTGGCGGTCTTGGGACGAGATTACGCAGCACGGTACCCGATGTGCCAAAGCCAATGGCGTCTGTCGCAGGGCGTCCCTTCCTTGAATATCAATTGGACTATTGGATTGGCAAAGGAATTGAGCGGTTCATACTTTCCGTCGGATATCGACATGAAGTCATTATCGAGCACTTCGGGGACCGTTATAACGGTGTTGAGCTCTTGTATGTTGTTGAGCAAGTGCCGCTTGGTACAGGAGGTGGCCTTTTATTAGCAGTCAAGGAGGTAGGGTTAACCTCTCCATTTCTTTTGCTTAACGGTGATACCTATTTTGAAGCGGATTGGGCGCTTCTGAGTAACTTTGCTGAATCCAATGATGCTGATTGGTGTTTTTCTCTGTTTCGCAGCAACGAGGAAGACCGGTACATGGGGATGGATATATCCCCAGAGGGAGAAATTTTATCGATGAAGGCCAGTGCCATGGGCCTTGGTTGTTT
>Ga0224496_10002891_pt1 | contig 10063 bp, 6 predicted proteins | sample SF_Jul11_sed_USG_2_FD_168127 | JGI IMG/M metagenome (GOLD analysis project Ga0224496, IMG submission 168127) | Sediment microbial communities from San Francisco Bay, California, United States - SF_Jul11_sed_USGS_8_1 | ecosystem: Environmental > Aquatic > Marine > Sediment | place: USA... | reverse complement strand
CAATATCGCCGAACGTTCCAAGCCGATCTCGCTGGATGTCGACGTCAAAGTGGTCGGGCCCAATGGCCCCAGGTGGGAGACGACGGCTTCCTATGCCGTCACGGACAAGGGCGATCTCTGGGCGTGCGTAGGCGGCAGCGGCGGTGCCAAGTCCGTTCTGCGCCGTGCGAAGGACGGAACCTATGCGGTCGCCATCCTGAACAACTCCGTGGAATTCGCGCCCGACCTCCTGGGCAGCGAGATGAACAACCAAGGCCTTTCATTGTGCGCCTTGGCGGTGCACCCCAACGGCTCCCTGGTCCTTGTCGGCAAGACCGGCCTCTATCGCTTCGACGGCAACGAGCTGTCGCATGAACTTGAATTCGCGAACACCGACCAGACGATCGAATACGACCGGAACAAGCCTCCGTTCCACTGGTGGTGGGAGCCCAGCACCGTCATCGCTCTCGCAGAAAACGCCTACGTCATCAGCGCGATGTTCGGCGGCGTCTATCTGTTGGCCGGGAATGAAGGCAAGACGTGGTCGTTCGAGCCCCTGGACGAAAAGCTGGGCGCGCCGGTCGACTGGTGAGCGCGCAATCCTTACTGCCAGGAAGGCTTGCGCCTTTCCAGGAACGAACGGATGCCCTCGCGCGCTTCAGGGGTGGCGCGCGCATCGGCAAGCACCGCCGCGGTCTCCGCCGCCAGTTCGAGTGTGAGCGCCGCGCCTTCCACGCGCAAGAGGAGCTTCTTGGCGCGCGCCAGCGCCTCGGGCCCCGCGAGCGCCAACCGGTCGCACAGTTTGTCCACCGTAACGTCGAGTTCCGCGGCCGCAACGCATTCGTGCACGAAGCCGATGCGTGCGGCCAGCGCCGCCGGCAGCCGCTCGCCGGTGAGCATGTAGCGGCGCGCCTGCGCCGCGCCCAGCGCGCGCACCAGGTAGGGGCTGATCATCGCCGGCACCAGGCCAAGGCGCGTCTCCGGCAGGGCGAACTCGGCTTCCTCGGCCGCAGCGACGAGATCGCAGGCGGCGACGAGCCCCATGCCGCCCGCGAACGCCGGGCCGTGCACGCGCGCCACGATCGGCTTGGGATACGCGTGCATGCGGTACAGGAGCTTGGCGAAGCGCGACGCCTCGCGCCGCGAGCGCGCCCTGGTCATCTTTGCCGCCTTCTCCATCTTCGCCAGGTCACCGCCCGCGCAGAACGCGGGCCCGCGTCCCGCAAGCACGAGCACGCGCACCGCGGCATCCTTCTCCAGCACCTCGAGCGCCGTCTCCAGCGCCGCGATCAGCTCGTCGCTGAGCGCGTTGCGCGCCTCGGGCCGGTTCATCCACAGCCAGGCGGCGGGGCCGCGCGGCTGGATGTCGAGGATCACGACGGGGCCATCAGTTGAGCGGCTTGTTCTTCGCGGCAAGGTCGCGCAGCAGCTTCGGCGGCGCGAAGCGCGGGCCCACCTTCTTCGCCAGCTGCTGCGCCCGCTGCACGAATTTCTTCGTGCCGACGTGGTTCACGTACTGCAGCGCCCCGCCCGCCCAGGCGGGAAAGCCGATGCCGAACACCGAGCCGATGTTGCCGTCGTGCACGTGCTCGAGCACGCCTTCCTCCAGGCAGCGCGCGGTCTCGATCGCCTGGCGGTAGAGCATCCGCTCCTTCAGCTCCTCGAAGTCCCACTTGGCGTTCTTCCTGCCGTAGATCCTCGCCAGCTCCGGCCAGAGGAACTTCTTTCCCTCTTTCGGGTACTCGTAGAAGCCGCCACCGCCGGCGCGCCCCGGGCGCTTGAATTCCTTCACCATGCGCTGGATCACTTCCTGACCGGGCTGCGGCGCGTACTTCCTGCCTTCGGCCTCGAGATCCGCCTTCGCCTGGTCCATGACCGCCACCGAGAGCGCCATCGAGGTCTCGTCGATCACCGCGAGCGGCCCCACCGGCATGCCGGCAAGACGCCCCGCGTTCTCGATAACCGCAGCGGGGATGCCTTCGGCGAGCATGGCGCAGCCTTCGGCGACGAACGTGCCGAAGGTGCGGCTGGTGTAGAAGCCGCGCGAGTCGTTCACCACGATGGGGATCTTGCCGATCTGCAGCACGTAGTCGTAGGCGCGCGCCAGCGTCGCGGGCGAAGTCTTCTTGCCCCTGATGATCTCGACGAGCTGCATGCGCTCGACCGGCGAGAAGAAGTGCAGGCCGATGAAGGCCTCGGGTTTCGAGAACGCCTGCGCGAGCCCGGTAATCGGCAGCGTCGACGTGTTGGAGGCGAAGATGCCGCCCGGCGCGAGCATCGGCTCGGCCTCCCTCGTCACCTGCGCCTTCAGTTGGCGCTTCTCGAACACGGCCTCGATGATCAGGTCGCAGCCCTGCAGGTCGGCGGCGCTCGCGGTGGGCGTGATAAGCGCCGGCACCTGGGGGCGATTGCGCTTCGCCGCCAGCTTCTCGACGTAGGCCTTGCCCTTCTGCGCCTGCTCGAGCGTCACGTCCTTGAGGACGCACGGCACGCCGCGGCTCGCGTTCGCCCAGGCGATGCCGCCGCCCATCATGCCCGCGCCGAGGATGCCGACTTTCGTCGCCTTCCACCTTGGCACGTCCTGCGGCCGCGAGGCGCCCGAACGGATCGCCGTGCGGTTGAAGAACAGCGTGATCAGGTTCTTCGTCACCGGGCTCACCGCCAGCTTGGCGAGGTAGCGCGATTCGATGCGCAGCGCGGTGTCGAAGTCCACGCTCGCGCCCTCCACCGCCGCGGCCATGATGGCCTCGGGCGCCGGATACAGGCCGCGCGTCTTTTCGATCAGCATGGCCGGCGCGATGGTGAGCATCTGCGCAATTTGCGGGTCCGAGGGCGTGCCGCCGGGAATGCGATGGTTCTCGTCGTCCCAGGGCTGCTTCGGCGAGGGGTTCTTCGCGATCCACTCACGCGCCATGCGATCGAGGTCCTCGCGGTTCGCGGCGAGACCCTGCAGGAAACCGAGCTTCGCGGCCTCCTGCGGGCGCATCGTCTTGCCTTCCATCAGCATCGGCAGCGCGGCCTGCAGGCCGAGGAGGCGCACATGCTTGGTCACGCCGCCCGCGCCGGGCAGCAGGCCCAGCGTCGCTTCGGGCAGCCCGAGCTCGATACGCTCGTCGTTCAGGCAGATGCGGCAGTGCGCCGACAGCGCGAGCTCCCAGCCGCCGCCCAGCGCCGCGCCTTCGAGGGCGGCCACGACCGGCTTGCCGAGGCGCTCGAGCTTGCGCATCTGCGCCTTCGCCGCCTCGACCCACGCGAACACCTTGGGGCCGTCGTCGGGACCGAACTTGAGCACGTCCTTCAGTTCCGCGCCGGCGAAGAACGTCTTCTTCGCCGAGGCGAGGATCACGCCGGCGATGTCGTTCTTTTCCTTTTCCAGGCGTGTCACGGCGGCGGCGAATGCTTCCTGCCAGGCGGCGGTCATGGTGTTGACCGGCGCGCCGGGCGCGTCGAAGGTCAGGGTGACGATGCGATCGTCGCCCTTGTCGTAGCGCACCGGCATCAAAGCCGCTCGACGATGGTGGCGATGCCCATGCCGCCGCCGACGCAAAGCGTCGCCAGGCCGTAGCGCAGCTTCCTGCGCTCGAGCTCGTCGATCAGCGCGCCGAGGATCATGGCGCCGGTCGCGCCGAGCGGGTGGCCCATGGCGATCGAGCCGCCGTTCACGTTCACCTTCTCTTCGGGCACGCCCAGTTCCTTCATGAACTTCATCGGCACCACGGCGAAAGCCTCGTTCACTTCGAACAGATCGATCTGGCCGATCTTCAGCTTCGCCTTCTCGAGCGCCTTGCGCGCCGCGGGCATCGGCCCGGTGAGCATGATCGTGGGATCGGCGCCGGAGAGCGCCGCGGCGACGATGCGCGCGCGCGGCTTGAGGCCCAGCGCCTTGCCCTTCTTCTCGGTGCCGATCAGCACGGCGGCCGAGCCGTCGACGATGCCCGAGGAATTGCCCGCCGTGTGCACGTGGCGGATGCGCTCGACCTGCGGGTAGCGGCGGATCGCCACCGCGTCGTAGCCCATCTCGCCCACCTTGTCGAAGGAAAGTTTCAGCGCGGCGAGGCCTTCCTTCGTCGTATGCGGCTTGATGAATTCGTCGTGATCGAGGATCACGTCGCCGACCGCATCTTTTACCGGCACGACCGATTTCCTGAAGCGCCCGCTATCGCGCGCCGCGGCCGCCTTCTTCTGCGATCCGAGCGCGAACGCGTCGATCTCCTCGCGCGAGAACTCCTCCAGCGTAGCGATGAGATCGGCGCTGATCCCCTGCGGGATGAACGCGGTGTCGATGCTGGTCTGCGGGTCGCAGGCCCAGGCGCCGCGGTCCGAGCCCATCGGCACGCGCGACATCGATTCGATGCCGCCGGCCACCACCAGGTCCTCCCAGCCCGAGCGCACTTTTTGCGCCGCGAGGTTCACGGCCTCCAGTCCCGAGGCGCAGAAGCGGTTCAGCTGGAACCCGGGCACCTTCCAGTCCCAGCCCGCGGCGAGCGCCGCGGTCTTGGCGATGCACGAGCCCTGCTCGCCCGAGGCGGTGACGCAGCCCATGACCACGTCTTCGACCTCGCCGGTGTCGAAATCGTTGCGCCGCTGCAGCTCCTGCAGCACGCCGGCGAGCAGCGTCACCGGCTTCACCTCGTGCAGCGAGCCGTCGCGCTTGCCCTTGCCGCGCGGCGTGCGGATCGCGTCGAAGATCATTGCTTCGTGTGCGCGCTTAGCCATCCTTGCCTCCTAATCCCATCGAGCGGGATATCACTTCCTTCATGATCTCGTTGGTGCCGCCGTAGATGCGCTGCACGCGCGCATCCGCATAGGCGCGGGCGATGGGAAACTCCCACATGAAGCCATAGCCGCCGTGCAGCTGCAGGCACTCGTCGATCACCTTGCACTCCAGGTCCGAAACCCAGTATTTGGCCATCGACGCGGTGGCGGTGTCGAGCTTTTCCGCGAGCAGCAGCTCCATGCAGCGGTCGACGAAGACGCGCGCCACCTGCACTTCGGTCGCCAGTTCGGCGAGCTTGAAGCGCGTGTTCTGGAAGCTCGCCACGGTCTTGCCGAAGGCCTTGCGCTCGCTCACGTAGGCCTTGGTCCACTCGATGGCGGCTTCGGCCTTGGCGACCGCCGCGATCGCGATCTGCATGCGCTCCCAGGGCAGCTCCTGCATCAGGTAGATGAAGCCGTTGTTCTCCTGCCCGAGCAGGTTCTCGGCGGGGACTTCGACGTTGTCGAAGAAGAGCTCGGCGGTGTCCTGGCCCTTGAGGCCGAGCTTCTTCAGGCGCTTGCCCTTGGTGAAGCCCTTCATCGACGTGTCGACGACGACCAGGCTCGTGCCCTTGGCGCCTTTCGCGGGGTCGGTCTTGGCGACGACGATGACGAGGTCGCAATGCCAGCCGTTGGTGATGAAGGTCTTGGAGCCGTTGACGACGTACTGGTCGCCCTTCTTCACCGCGGCGGTCTTCACCGCCTGCAGGTCGGAGCCGGCGCCGGGCTCGCTCATGGCGATGGCGCCGATCATCTCGCCGGCCGCCATCTTCGGCAGATACTTCTTCTTCAGCGCGTCGCTGCCGTAGCGCAGCAGGTAGGGCGCGACGATCTCGGAATGCAGGCCCCAGCCGAGCGACGAATTGTTGGCGCGCGCCTGCTCTTCCATCAGCACCATGCTGTACAAGCGATCGGCGCCCGCGCCGCCGTACTCCTCGGGCATCGAGCAGCACAGGAAGCCGTTGGCGCCGGCTTTCTTCCAGACTTCGCGGTCGACGTAGCCCTGCTCCTGCCAGCGCTCGTCGTGCGGCACCACCTCGGTGTCCATGAAGCGGCGCACGCTGTCGCGGAAGGTCTCGTGCTCGGGCGAAAAGAGCGTCCGCGGGATCATTGACGGATGATATTCCATTGATGGACACTGACCAAGCAAATGCTTTTCTCCACTCTCGGCTGATGCCGGCGCTCGCCTCGAAGCTCGACCCCGCGGGCGAGCCATTCCGGCAGAACCGCGCGAGCTTGCTCGAGAAGATCGCGCGCCTGCGCTCGCTGGAAGCGCGTACGCGCGACGCCTCCGCGAAGGCGAAGCCCCTGTTCGACAAGCGCGGCCAGCTCCTGCCGCGCGAGCGCATCGCGCGGCTGCTCGATCCGGGCGCGCCCTGGCTCGAGCTGTCGTCGATGGCGGGCTACTGCCTCGACGATCCGGACCCGGAGAAGACCGTGCCCGGCGGCGGCATGGTCGCGGGCATCGGCTATGTCTCGGGCGTACGCGCCATGGTGGTGGCGAGCGATTCCGGCATCGACGCCGGCGCCATCCAGCACATGGGGCGCGAGAAGCTGCTGCGCGCGCAGGATCTGGCGTTGGAGAACCGCCTGCCCTTCGTGCACCTCGTCGAATCCGCGGGCGCCAACCTGCTCAAATACCGCGTGCAGGGATTCATCCACGGCGGCGCGATCTTCTACAACCTGGCGAAGCTTTCCGCGGCGGGCCTGCCGGTGATCACCGTGGTGCACGGCTCCTCGACCGCGGGCGGCGCGTACATGCCGGGACTGTCCGACTACGTGATCATGGTGCGCGGGCGCGCGAAGGCCTTCCTCGCCGGGCCGCCGCTCCTGAAAGCGGCCACGGGCGAGATCGCCACCGACGAGGAGCTGGGCGGCGCGGTGATGCACACGCATGTTTCCGGGCTCGGCGAGTATCTCGCCGAGAACGACGCCGACGGCATCCGCTACGCGCGCGAGGTGCTGTCGCGCCTCGACTGGCGTTCTGCCTTCACGCCCGGCGGCAAGCCGCCGCGCTACGACGCCGAAGAGCTTCTCGGCATCATCCCGGAGGACTACCGCAAGCCCGTGGACATGCGCGAGGCGCTGGCGCGCATCGTCGACGACTCCGATTTCCTCGACTTCAAGCCCGACTACGGGCCGGCGACGGTGTGCGGCCACGCCGCGGTGCAGGGCTTTCGCGTCGGCATCGTCACCAACAACGGGCCGCTCGACCCTGCGGGTGCGAACAAGGCCACCCACTTCATCCAGACCTGCTGCCAGGCGGGGCTGCCGCTCCTCTACCTGCAGAACACAACCGGCTACATCGTCGGCAAGGCGTCGGAAGAGGCCGGCATGATCAAGCACGGCTCGAAGATGATCCAGGCTGTCGCCAACGCGAACGTCCCGCAGATCACGCTCATGTGCGGCGCGTCGTTCGGCGCGGGGAACTACGGCATGTGCGGGCGCGCTTTCCGGCCGCGCTTTCTCTTCTCCTGGCCGAACGCGCAGACCGCGGTGATGGGCGCCGGGCAGGCCGCGCTCACGATGGCGATCGTCATGGAGGCGGGGATGAAGCGCAAAGGCCAGGACGTGGACCACATCCAGATCGACGCCATGAGGGCGAAGATCGTCGAGAATTTCGAGCGCCAGCAAAGCGCCCTCGCCACCTCGGCGCTCATGCTCGATGACGGCATCATCGACCCGCGCGACACGCGCAACGTGCTCGGCTTCGCGCTGTCGATCTGCAAAGATGGCGATGCCAGGACCCCAAGACCGATCCAATTCGGAGTCGCCCGGCCATGAAGATCACGCAGGAGCACGAAGAGATCCGGCGCAACCTCAGGCGCCTCATCGACAACGAGATCAACCCGCACGTCGACGAATGGGAGGCCGCGGAGCAGTTCCCGGCACACGAGGTGTTCAAGAAGCTCGGCAACCTTGGGCTCCTCGGCCTCACCAAGCCCGAGGCCTACGGCGGCGCAGCGCTCGACTACAGCTATTCGGTGGTGATGGCGGAGACGCTGGGCTACATCCGCTGCGGTGGCGTGCCGATGGCGATCGGCGTGCAAACGGACATGGCGACGCCGGCGCTCGCGCGCTTTGGCTCCGACGAGCTGCGCAAGGAGTTCCTCGCGCCCGCGATTGCGGGCGACCACGTGGCTTGCGTCGGCGTCTCCGAGCCGGGCGCGGGCTCGGACGTGGCCTCGATCAAGACCACGGCGAAGAAAATCGGCGGCGACTACGTGATCAACGGCGCGAAGATGTGGATCACCAACAGCCTGCAGGCCGACTGGATGTGCCTGCTCGCCAACACCTCGGAAGGCGCGCCGCACAAGAACAAGACGCTGATCTGCGTGCCGATGAAGACCAAAGGCGTGGTGAAGGCGCAGAAGATCCGCAAGATCGGCATGATGTCCTCGGACACGGGGCTCATCCACTTCGACGACGTGCGCGTGCCGCAGCGCTACCGCATCGGCGAGGAGGGCTTCGGCTTCACCTACCAGATGCAGCAGTTCCAGGAAGAGCGCCTGTGGGCGGCGGCGAGCGCGGTGCAGGGCCTGCTACGCAATATCGAGGAGACGGTCGAGTACATCCGCGAGCGCAAGATCTTCGGCCAGCCGATTCTCGACTTCCAGTACGTGCACTACCGCCTCGCGGAGCTGAAGACGGAGATCGAGGCGCTGCGCGCGCTCACCTACCGCGCGTGCGAGATGTACGTCGCGGGCGACGATGTGACCGAGCTGGCCTCAATGGCGAAGCTGAAGGCCGGGCGCTTGCGCCGCGAGGTGTCGGACGCCTGCCTGCAATACTGGGGCGGCATGGGCTACACCTGGGACAACCCGGTATCGCGCGCGTACCGCGACGGCCGCCTGATGTCGATCGGCGGCGGCGCCGACGAGGTGATGCTCGGCATCATCTGCAAGTACATGGGGATTCTCCCCTCGAAGCACCTCAAGAAAGACTGAGGTGTTCAAGAGTCTGCTGATCGCCAACCGCGGCGAGATCGCGCTGCGCGTCGCGCGCACGGCCAGGCGCATGGGCCTGCGTTGCATCGCCGTGCACTCCGAAGCCGATCGCGATGCGCCGCACGTGCGCGCCTGCGACGAGGCGGTGCGCATTGCTTCCTATCTCGACATCGACGCGATCCTGCGCGCACCCGGCGAAGCGGTGCATCCCGGCTACGGGTTCCTCGCCGAGAACCCGGCGTTTGCGGAGGCCGTCATCGCCGCGGGAAGAACCTGGGTCGGCCCGTCGCCGGCGGCGATGAAGGCCCTGGGCGACAAGGCAAACGCCAAGGCGCTGGCGGCGAAGGCCGGCGTGCCGGTGCTGCCGACGTACGAAGCGGATCCCGAGTTCCCGCTCGTCATCAAGGCGCGGGCCGGCGGCGGCGGGCGCGGCATGCGCCTCGTGCGCTCGGCGAAGGAGCTCGCGGCCGCACTCGCTTCCGCGCGGTCCGAGGCCGAGCACGCCTTCGGCGACGGCCGCGTGCTGCTGGAGAAGGCGATCCCGTCGCCGCGGCACGTGGAAGTGCAGGTGTTCGCCGATGCGCACGGCAACTGCGTCCACCTCGGCGATCGCGACTGCTCGGTGCAGCGCCGCCACCAGAAGCTGATCGAGGAATCGCCCTCGCCCGCCGTGGACGCGGCGCTGCGCGCGACGCTCGGGGCGGCGGCCATCGCCGTGGCGCGTGCCGCGGGCTACGTCGGCGCGGGCACGGTGGAGTTCCTGCTCGATGCGGCGGGCGGCTTCTGGTTCATCGAGGCGAACGCGCGCCTGCAGGTCGAGCACCCGGTGACCGAGGCCGTAGCGGGACTCGATCTGGTGCAATGGCAACTGCGCGTCGCCGCGGGCGAGCCGCTGCCGCTCAAACAGGCGCAGGTGCAATTCGCCGGCCACGCCATCGAGGCGCGGCTTTGCGCGGAGGACCCGGCACGGGATTTCCTGCCGCAGTCCGGAACGCTGGCGCTGTGGCAGCCGGCGGCGGGCGTGCGCGTGGACCACGCCCTCGAGAGCGGCCTGGAGATCTCGCCGTTCTACGACTCGCTCCTCGCCAAGCTCGTCGCGCACGGCCGCACACGCGACGAGGCGCGCGAACGACTCGCTGCGGCGCTCGACGCCACGCTCGCGCTCGGCGTGACCACCAACAAGTCGTTCCTCGCCGCCGTGCTGCGCGATACGACGTTTGCACGCGCAGGCGCCACCACTGCGCTCCTCGAAGAACGCTTTGCCCGCTGGCGCTCGCCACCGGTGGATGAAGCGCTCGCGCGCAGGATCCATGCCGCCGCATGCGCAAACGCAGCCGGCTATGGCGAGTGGTCCGGCTGGAGCAACATGGGCCGCGTCGAGC
>Ga0224496_10002890_pt1 | contig 10063 bp, 12 predicted proteins | sample SF_Jul11_sed_USG_2_FD_168127 | JGI IMG/M metagenome (GOLD analysis project Ga0224496, IMG submission 168127) | Sediment microbial communities from San Francisco Bay, California, United States - SF_Jul11_sed_USGS_8_1 | ecosystem: Environmental > Aquatic > Marine > Sediment | place: USA... | reverse complement strand
TCAACATCATCGATGACGACCGTGACCTCTCGTGGCGTTTTCACCGTCACCGTGCCTTTGGTTTCTTTTCCATTCACATTCACGCGTAAATCGGCTTGAAACCCTTTGAAGTCAGGTTGCCAACGTGCCGTCTTTACAAAGGCCGCTTGAAGCAATTCTCGAGCTTTTGGGTCATCTTGTCCGGTCGTATTTTGTTCTTGTTGCGTAGGCGTCTCCATTCTTCAGGCTCCTTCAGTCTGGTCTTGACTATAACAATGTGGGGTGTTGATGAATGCTTTCTGGCATTATAAGGAACTGGTTTACGGTGAACAACCTACTGCCGTCACAGACCATCATTGGATGGATCCCCTGATTCAGTCATGGCATTACCTTTGCTGTTATCATGGATAAAAATAGGAGTACTCTATGCACGTATTAGTGACGGGTGGCGCAGGTTTTATTGGCTCACATTCCGTGGAACAACTCCTCGAAGCCGATTTTTCAGTTCGGATTCTCGATAACTTTTCTACCGGCTCTCGGAAAAATTTGCCGACCCATTCCTTGTTAGAAATTCAGGTGGGTGATATCCGAGACGGCGGAGCTGTGCACAAAGCCATGGATGGTATCACCCATGTCTTACATCTTGCGGCTCAAGTCTCGGTTCAAGCCTCTGTGGAGGATCCCTGTGGGTCTTGTTCAACGAATATTGGTGGATTTGTGAATGTCCTTCAAGCCGCACGGTCATGTGGCGTGAAGCGAATGGTCTATGCATCCAGTGCCGCGGTGTATGGACGACCCACTCGATTGCCGTTGCGCGAAACGGATGTGGCTCAACCCTGTTCCCCTTATGGCTTAGAGAAATATGTGAATGACCAATATGCCGCTTTGTTCGCAAAAGAATTTGGACAATCTCTCCTGGGGCTTCGCTATTTCAATGTGTATGGGCCCCGACAAGATCCATCCTCTCCATATGCTGGAGTCATCAGTAAATTTATTTCCATGATTGAACAGCAGCGACCCCTTACTGTTTTTGGGGATGGGACACAAACGCGAGATTTTATTTTTGTCAAAGAGGTGGCGAAGGCCAATGTTCGAGCTCTTCAGGAAGAAATGACAGGCGTGTGTAATGTGGCTACCGGACGAAGCGTTACCCTCTTAGATCTCATTGACGCCTTATCCAGTTGTGTTAATCGGACTTTAGACGTGCTCCATCTTCCCGCACAAGCTGGGGATATCCCATTTTCCGAGGCCGACTGCACACGGCTCCAATCACTCATCAATCACAAAAATATGACGAACCTACAGGATGGTCTCCAAAGCTTACTCGGAGAGGCTATTCCCTCTTAGCTGCCAATCATTTTTCCGACCCACCTCTGAGCTAAACATACCCTTATTTCTCAAATTGTGGCTTGAGAAATAAGCGCTGCTCGTGCTCGAAGAAATGCATGATAGGTTTGAAAATAGGTCATAGCTTGATCGTATTGTGAGGATTTGAAAATGAGGCTTGCAGCCTTGAAGGTGGTTGTGGCAAAAGTTGTATCTCATGTTTTTGAATGAAGAGAGTGGATTAACTATTAGAAATGCCAACACATCATTTTTTGGTACCTAGGCGATGAAATATGTATTTTTCGTCATGTTTCTACTGATGCAAGTGTCATGTGATACGCCTTCCATGGGAGTTTCTGAAGAAATTACCCGTCAATTCCAATCATCAGGTCGAACATTTGTAAATCTTGCTAAAGTCATTCCTCTTGCCTGGGACAAGGTCTGTATCTTGGGCCCCTATTCGACGTCTACGCACGCGCAGGAAACCTTGGGCTTTTCCTGGCCGGTGGAACAGCAATCCACCATATCGACCAGTGACCATATCACCCTGCTAATCTTTGTGAAAGATTCGACTATTGTTGAATTGGTCGAACACCCAAGGCGTGATGGCGATTTTGCCAATTTGTCGCGACAATGCTATGCGCGAGAACAGGCTACGTTTCACCACCAGACCAATCCGAAAAGGGGTTGGCCGGGATTATTTCCGAAAAAATAGTTGTTTCGCATCAAAGATTTGATGATTGTTAAATTTGTTCCAATCCTTCATGATAGCCTGGCCATTCAAAACTATCTGTCCATTTTCTGCCTGAATGGAATGTTTACGACAAAGCATATTTTATCCTTTAACTATGAAATTTTATTACTCTCTCTGCCTTTGAGAGTGTTGATTCAAAAAAGGAATGAAAGATTGGGATGAGGGCGAGGGGTATAATTGCTAATTAAGCCAATATAGGATGGTAATGGGTAGGCGATTCCGTCGGCTGACAGCCATTAACCGGAAACATGGAGAATGAGGATGAAAGTAGTATTACTGGGAACAGTAATTGGGTGTATGGTCTTCACAGGGTCAGCCTTGGGGAATCTGCTCGAAGTCAAGAAATCGGTTGAAGAGGCCATGTGTAAGAAATTGGCGACGGACTATGCGAACGATCCAAGGTCGTTCGCGGTGCAATCCATTGCGCAACTGCAAATCTGCCTGGCTCAAAGCTTGAAAGATACCGCCTCAGCCTCCATCCCGAGAAATTTTGACATTCAACCTTCACGCCCTTCAATAAATACAGTCGACACCACAATTCCGACTCCTCCAACCCCTCCCACGCCTCCACAGTCCATTCAGATAAAATGACTGGGATTGCAAGTGGACAAGTTCCGATTGAAAAGGGTCGCGTCCTCTTCTGGCGTTGGAATCACATTAGAAAAGTGTCAAATGTTCCCACCGAATCTTCCAAACGCTCATCGGAAAAACCATATGGCGGTAAAATGCTAGTAGAGAAAGAGTGTGTTAGTGCTGGGTTTTGAGGACGATGAAGAATGCGCGGGCTTTGCGGATGATTCGAAGGAGGACAGTTTGGCCGGGTTTCACTTTTTCTAGCACCTCAGAGAATTGCGCGACATTTCTTGTCACCTGACGATTGACTTCAGTAATAAAATCACCCTCTTGAATGCCTTCCGCATGGGCGAGGCCGCCTCGCTCGACTTTTGAGACTAAGACACCCACCGTTTCTTTGAGTTCAAATTCTTCGGCCAGGGCAGCAGTGAGGGCTTGTACGTCCAAGCCTAATTTGACTTCTGATTTTTGGGAGGGGAGTGAGGCTAGGGTGGTTTTCTCGGGCCGTTCGGCCATCGGGACATGGTAAATCATTTCTTTGCCGTCTCGAAGAACCCGAATGTTGGCGTTCTCTCCAGGACCGACTCGGGCCACGAGACGTGAAAGTTGATTGGGTGAATCTACGGGCTCATCATCGACCGTCAAAATGATATCGCCGGGTTTAATTCCAGCAGCAAATGCTGGATCGTCTTCATAGACTTCGTTGATCAGCACACCTTGTCCTTCTTTAATCCCAAACTGTTTCGAGAGTTCTTTGGTTAAGGCCTGAATGCCCACGCCCAGCCAGCCTCGAACCACGCGCCCTTTAGAGACTAATTGATCCACGACACGAGAGACCATGTCAGCGGGAATGGAAAATCCTATGCCTTGGGCCATATGGATAATGGCCGTATTAATCCCGATCACTTCACCTCGCAGATTAAATAAAGGACCACCTGAATTTCCTGGGTTAATGGCCGCGTCCGTTTGGATGAAGTTTTCGTATTTCGATAAATTTAAACGTTCCCTTCCAATTCCGCTAATGACACCCAAGGTGACGGTTCGATCCAGACCCATAGGATTGCCTACAGCCAGGACCCATTGTCCAACTTTTAAATTTGAGGAATTTCCAAATCGCGCGGCGGGCAGCTTTCGATCAGTTTCGATTTTGAGGACCGCAATGTCGGTTTCTTTATCACGTCCAATGATTCGAGCGATTTGATGTGTTTTATCTGAAAGGCGCACTTCGGCTTCGGTCGTATCTTCACCGACGACATGATTATTGGTCACAATAATGCCATCATCCCGAACAATGACGCCTGAGCCGCTTCCTTGGGTATAGGAACCTCTTCGTTTAAACCCATCAGACGAGGTGATTTCCCGGATCGGGGTGATATTGACGACCATGGGGGTGACGCGTTCGGCCAAACTGGTAATCGTGAACTGGATTTCTTCCAAAGCCTGGAGGCCGCGAAGTTCTTTGTCTGATGGTGTATCCGCCCAAGAGAGACTTAGGCAAAGAGAGGCATAAACAGTTGTAAATAAGGCTATTCTTAGTAATATTTGCATGTATTTGTTGAATTACCGTAATGTCGCATAAGAAATATTATGTCAAATAGCTGTTTTCCCAATCTTGGGTTCGGCCCCCTTTAGAAGACGAGAAATGTTGTCAGTGTGCCCATACACAATTAATCCAAGAATGCCAAGGGAAAAAAGAACAAGAAGCAAGTCTCCATTCAGGAAATACGCAAGGATAGGAAAGCTGGCGAAGGCGGCCAAGGCTCCTCCCGATGAATATCGAAAGACCGCCACGGTCACGATCCAAATTCCAAACAAACATAGGCCAAGAAACCACTCCATGCCCAAAACAGCCCCCAATGCGGTAGCCACGCCTTTTCCCCCTTTAAACCCTAAGAACATCGAAAAAATATGCCCAATGACGACCGATAACCCAATAATCAGCACCCATGGATGTGGAGCTCCTAGGCCTTGAGCCGTTCCCGCCGCCAGCACGCCTTTCCCAATATCGCCGAGTAAGGTCATGGCTCCGGCTTTTTTCCCGGAGACCCGTAATACATTAGTAAACCCAATATTTTTGCTTCCAGATGTGCGAGGATCTATTTCCCCTAAAGCTTTTGCCACGAGAATTCCAAATGGAATAGAGCCCAAAACGTACGCCCCGATGGCTGCGACAACATAGCTCAGTATTCCTTCTGTCACGATGAATGCCCTACCAATATTGAGGGCTTAATTTTTTAAAAATAAGCACGAGATATCGCCAACCAGACACTAAGGAGAAGACTAGTGCTGTATAGAGAAGGAGAATCCCAACAACCGAAAGAATAACTTGAGCTTCAAGCCAAGCCCCTTGAAAAATCAAGCAGAGAATGCCACCAATTTGACCAACCACTTTATATTTCCCCAGCGTATCAGCAGGGACAATGAAGCCTTCTTTCGCGGCAACCGCCCTTGCTCCTGTGACAATTAATTCACGAGCAATCATCACGATGGCCAGCCACACGGCTACCTGCTGCATTTGCACCAACAAAATGAGGCCAGAGGCGACTAGCAGTTTGTCTGCAACGGGATCAAGCAATTTCCCCAGGTTGGTTATTTGCCCGCTGCGACGAGCTAAATACCCATCTAAAAAATCGGTAAAAGCCGCTGCGGAAAAAACCAGCCCCGCCCAAAAGGTACGCTCTGGCGTTGGCTCTAGATAGAGCCAGACAAATACGGGAATTAAAAGGATTCGTAGAAGGGTCAGGGAATTGGGAAGATTCAGGCTTGACTCCCCTCTTTCCTGAATGGAAGGCTTTGCTTCGGGCTTGAGGGCATCCGTGGAATTCATGTTTGCAAGAATTAACGTAGATTGTCAGGTTAACGGCTGCGCATCTCCCTTGCCTGAAACTTGCCAAATTGCTTGAAGTTGGAGCAGCAGGCCTTTCAATTCTTTCAATCGTACCATATTGGGTCCGTCGGATAGTGCGTTTTCAGGTTGGGGATGCACTTCCATAAAAAACCCATCACAACCGACGGCTGCTGCTGCCCTGGCTAACGGAGCCACAAATTCTCGTTGGCCCGAGGAACAGGTTCCTCCCCCACCCGGTAATTGCACGCTATGCGTGGCATCAAAAATCACGGGATAGCCCAAGGCCCGCATCACCGGCAGGGAGCGCATGTCCACAACCAGGTTTTGATAGCCGAAGCTGGCGCCGCGTTCGGTTAAGCAAATATTCTTTGTCCCCGCCTCTTCAAGCTTATTGACTACGTTACGCATATCCCATGGGGATAAAAATTGTCCCTTTTTGACATTGACAACACATCCAGATTTAGCTGCGGCACAGAGTAAGTCTGTTTGCCGACAGAGAAAGGCTGGAATTTGCAAAATATCGACGACTTCAGCAACTGCTCCGACATCCTGAACTTCATGAATATCCGTCAGCACCGGGACGCCAACCTCTTCTTTCACCCTTCGAAGAATTTTCAATCCAGGCTCGAGTCCTAAGCCGCGAAAGGACGAGATCGATGTTCGGTTGGCCTTATCATACGACGCCTTGAAGATGTAGGGAATATGGAGTTCTTGGGCAATTTTGGCGATGGCTGTGGCGGTTTCCAGAACGATTGTTTCACTTTCAATCACACAAGGACCGGCAATGAGGATATGCGGAGCATCCCCCCCCACTCGCCATGGGCCGATCTGTACTTCAGTTGGTGGAGTCATCAGTAATCCGGCCTGCTACGTACCGAATTTTCGTTGAAGCGCAGCCCCAATAAAGGCTGTAAATAAGGGATGCGGGGAGCAGAGCCGAGAGTGAAATTCCGGGTGAAATTGTGTGCCGACGAACCAGGGATGCCCCTGTAATTCGATTATTTCGACCAGTTTCCCATCTGGTGATGTTCCGCTAATGATGAGGCCTTTGGACGTTAATTCCTCGCGGTACTCATTGTTAAATTCAAACCGATGGCGATGACGTTCTTGGATTTCTGCTTGATCGTAAGCGGCTGATGCCAAAGTCCCTGGAACCAGCTTGCAAGGGAAAGCGCCCAATCTCATGGTGCCGCCTTTATCTTGAATCGATCGCTGTTCAGGCAATAAATCAATGACCGCATGAGGCGTTTCGGCATGAAATTCTGCACTATTGGCTTTGTCGAGGCCAGCAAGATTCCGCGCAATTTCAATCACTGCACATTGCATGCCCAGACAAATCCCTAAAAAGGGAATATTTTTTTCTCGCACATGTCTGATGGTTTCTACTTTGCCTTCAATCCCTCGAATGCCAAACCCTCCAGGAATCAAGACGCCATCCACATCGGCGAGGAGTCGCTCTGTCCCATTTTTTTCAATTTCTCCGGATTCTACCCATTGAATCTTGATGCTCGTTTCATCCCGCAAGCCGCCATGGACCAAAGCCTCTGATAAACTTTTGTAGCATTCGCGAGATTCGACATACTTGCCCACCAACGCAATCGTGACTTCGTGGCGAGGACGCTTAATTTTCTGGACTAATTCATCCCAATCACGAAGATTGGGCGGGCCGGTTTCTAATCGCAGGAGACGAACAATCAATTCATCCAGACCTTCTTTTCGCAAATCAATCGGCACTTCATAAATCGATTCCACGTCCTTTGCCGTAATGACGGAATCTTTCTCCACATTGCAAAACAACGCCATTTTGTCCTTCACATTCGGTGGAAGATACCTGTCCGTTCGACAGAGGAGGATATTGGGTTGAATCCCAATTTCTCGTAATTTATTGACGGAATGCTGCGTGGGTTTGGTTTTGAGTTCTCCTGCCGTCGGGATGTAGGGCACGAGGGTCAGATGGATATAAAGAACGTTTTCACGACCGACATCATAGGGCATTTGGCGAATGGCCTCTAAAAACGGGAGACTTTCTATGTCACCGACAGTGCCACCAATTTCGACAATGACGACATCGACATCATGTGCGACGCTCATAATTCTTTCTTTTATGGCATCGGTAATATGGGGAACGACTTGCACTGTGGCGCCAAGATATTCCCCTCGGCGTTCTTTTTGAATCACCGATTCATAGATCCGTCCTGTCGTACAATTATTTTCACGGCTTAATTGTACAGTGGTAAACCGTTCGTAATGCCCGAGATCCAAATCTGTTTCAGCTCCGTCATCCGTCACATAGACTTCTCCATGTTGATAGGGATTCATGGTGCCTGGATCCACGTTGATATAGGGATCGAGCTTTAAAAAGGTGATCGTCATCCCCCGACTTTCCAACAAATGCCCAATGGCTGCCGATGACAGCCCCTTCCCCAGGGATGAGACAACCCCACCTGTGATGAAGATAAATTTACTCATAGTTCAAACATTGAATGGTATCGGTCATAACAAACGTGGACGACCCCTGACTTCACCATATTTTTCTCCCTCATTTCAAGTCTCAGCATCCGCCCGGCCGAGACACGTTATGACATGGTCTGTTTTGCCAAGAGAACAGATTCGGCTATGGCCAAATCCTCCGGCGTATCGATTCGGAGGGACTCATGCCTCGTCTCCCATACCCTGATTGGCAAACCATGCTCCAAGGCTCTCAGTTGCTCTAATTTTTCAGCCTCTTCCAGAAATCCGCTGGGCATTTCGCTGAATTGTTGTAACGCCTTTTTTGTAAATATATAGATTCCCAAATGAAGCCACGTGGCATCATTGATGCCGGCAGGAATCCCATCTCGCCAACAGGGCACCGGGCTGCGTGAAAAATAGAGAGCCTGGCCCTGAACGTCCGTGACAACTTTGACCATCGAGGGATTCTCTCTCTGATCTTCAGCCGAGAACTTTCGCTTTAATGTGCCTATTTCAGCCTTGGAAGCTAAAAATGGCTGAATTAGATCATTGAGTAAACCAGGATGAAGCAGGACTTCATCTGCCTGTAGATTCACCACCACATCATACGTCAATTGAGACGCCACGGCCGCCACCCGGTCCGTTCCCGTACGGCACGGCTTTGCCATGAGGCAGACTTCTCCGCCAAAATCTTTGACCGTGTTCAGGATCGTCTCGTGGTCAGTCACCACGATGATTTGTCCAACGTGCGGAACCTGGCTGACGGACTCATACACATGCTGAATTAAGGGTTTCCCTGCTATATTGGCCAACGGTTTACCAGGAAACCTGGATGAGCCCTGGCGGGCTGGAATACACACACTCACCATGGGGTCAAGAGTTGTCATGCATGATCACCTGTTGAAGTTGAGAGCGGGTGACCGTCGCGGTTCCCACCATGCCCACAACAATCCCTGCGGCGTGATTGGCCAGCATCGCTGCATCAGCGATCGAGGCTTTGGCACTCAAGGCTAAAGCCAGGGTACTGACGACCGTATCGCCGGCTCCGGTAACATCATAGACTTGACGGGCAACGGCAGGAATGGTCCACGACCGTCCCTGACGCTCAAAGATACTCATCCCTTCTTCTCCCCTTGTGACCACAACGGCTTGGCATTGTAACCGGTGTTGAAGCGTTTGACCGATCTGTTGGATCGAAATATCTTGAGTAGCCAGATACCCGGCACCTTGCTTGGCTTCGAGATAATTGGGCGTAATCACGGTCACGCCAGTATAGTACGGCATGTGCTCGACTTTCGGGTCAACAATAATGGGCACATCATAGTGATTAGCCAAGGTTCGAACCTGTGCCATGAGTGCTTCCGTAATGAGACCTTTGGCATAGTCTGAAATGACAATGCAGGACAAGTCGGCTATCCGCGTGGCGATATGTTTAACAATTTTTCGTTCAATAGCTTTTGAAACCTGATCGCGTTGTTCAACATCATATCGAACAATCTGTTGGTTATGGGCAATGACTCTGGTTTTTTTAATGGTCGGACGGCTGGGATCAACAAAGATTCCAGGGGAAGATTGGCCGGCCTGTCGAATGTCTTTCAGAATCTGTTTGCCATACGAATCATTTCCAATCACGCCGCAGAGTTCGACCTGCCCTCCTAGCGTGACGATATTATGATAGACATTAGCCGCTCCTCCCATGCGGTAGGATTCCGAGTTCACATGGACCACGGGCACAGGCGCTTCAGGAGAGACGCGATTCACGGTCCCCCAAATATAATGATCAAGAATGAGATCCCCAAGGACTAAAATTTTGGTGTCAGAAAAGCGGCGAAGGTAGGTCTTCAATTGTCGAGAAGGAATTGAGGGAACAGGAGAAGAGTTTTTCATTCGAACGCACGATGGAGAAAAAAAATGTCCGGGCGAGAACCCAAGCTAGGCTTATTCAATACTTTTCCCAATTCGATTCCAGCGGACCCAATCAGTCCAGGATCCTTGTCCGTTCCATGACCAGTAGACCAGGAAAGCGCGTCCTTTTATTTTATGCATTTTCACAAATCCCCAAAATCGACTATCCAAACTTTGATCGCGATTATCCCCCATGACGAAATAGGAGTCCGCTGGGACAGTGATCG